>Ga0206935_10147_pt1 | contig 25885 bp, 16 predicted proteins | sample Alteio_BWOrgHeat_13_FD_152924 | JGI IMG/M metagenome (GOLD analysis project Ga0206935, IMG submission 152924) | Enriched cells from forest soil in Barre Woods Harvard Forest LTER site, Petersham, Massachusetts, United States -... | ecosystem: Environmental > Terrestrial > Soil > Temperate forest >...
TGGTGATGCGGAGCGGTGTGGCGCGCGGGCCGGCCAGGGGTTTCTCGAGGTTGGACTTCTTCTGGGCAATGATTGGCGAAGCGGCGCAGAGGAAGGCGAGGCTGAGGGATACGGCGAGGCGAGTTTTCATCACGGGGAAAATCATAATTGAACGACGGGACCGGGTGCCTGATGTGAGCAGAGCAGGGAGGATGTTCGGCACTCAAGAAGGAACGGAAGCAGGTCCTCCGGCTCCGCTGAAGTACGCTCCGCCCAGGATGACGGCCTCAAAATTCCAAAAGGATTTCGGCAAGCAGGGCGGGGTCTACATTGCCGCCGCTGACTACGGCTACGGCGGTGGTGTATCGCGGGAGTTCAGATGCGTGAAAGAGCAGAGCGGCGGCGGCGACGGCTCCGCTGGGTTCGGGAACAAGACGGGTAGCGGCGACAATGGCGCGCATGGCGGCGCGGATTTCTGCTTCTGTGACGGTGATGATGCCGTCAACGAAGGCCTGGATGTGGGCGAAGTTGCGCTCACCTACGGATTGGGTGCGGAGGCCGTCGGCGATGGTGCGGCTGGTTAGCTCGGCGGGCCAGGTGGCGATTTGGCCGGTGCGGAAGCTTTCGGCAGTGTCGCCGGCCAGCTCTGGCTCTACGCCGTAAACTTTGGTGCGCGGGCTCAACTGTTTGACGGCGGCGGCAACGCCAGAGAGCAGACCACCGCCGCTGACAGGGGCGACGACCAGGTCGACGGCCGGTAGCTCTTCGATGATTTCGAGGCCGCATGTGGCTTGGCCGGCGATGATCTGGCGGTCGTCGTAGGGCGGGATCACAATGTAGCCGTGCCGGCGGACGAGCTCGTCGGATTTGGCCAATCGCTCACTGGATGCCACGCCGACGTCGACGATTTCCGCGCCCATGGCCAACGTGGCGGCGCGCTTGACGGCTGGGGCGTTGGAGGGCATCACAATGACTGCCTTGGCTCCGACTTCGCGCGCGGCATAGGCTACGCCCTGGGCGTGGTTGCCGCTGGAGTAAGTGATGACGCCGAGAGAGATTTCTTCCGGCGTTAGCTGGAGGATTTTGTTGGCAGCGCCGCGGATCTTGAAGGCGCCGACGGGCTGCAGGGATTCGGCTTTGAGGTAAATTTCCTTCGCTGTGCCGTGTCCGCTAAGGCCGGGAAACGGGGCGCGGATCAGCGGAGTACGGATGGCGATGGATGCGATGCGGGCAGCGGCGGCGCGGATTTCGTCGATGGAAACCAGGGATTGTTCCATGGGTTGATTATCTGCTATGAATTCGCGGCGGTCATGCGATTGGAAAGAACGATAAAAGGCGATAGATGTTTGAAGCTATCCCGCCTTCACCACAATGAAACTGTGGTGAAGGCGGGGCCACCCCGGCTTGTGCTTAAGGCAAATACTTTGCGGGGACGGGGTCCTGGGGCTTTTCGGCTTGCCAGACGATCTGAATCAGGTGCCATTGCTTGCCGTCGAACACGGCCTGAATGCTGTTGATGCCGCGGTCCATCACTTTGCCTGCGGGCGGCTTGCCGTCAGGAGTGGTGCGGGTCTCGTAGGTGCTCCATAAGTGGGCCATGTGCGCCCAGGTTTCTGTGCGGACGTTGATCTGCTTCTCATAGAAGACCATGCTGCCGTTCTTGGCGACCGCGTCGATCCAGCCGTCGACCGTGAGGACAACAGGGGTAGCTGTGCCGTCCGCCGCGATGCGGATGGGGATGAGACGCGCATCGGGAGTGAAGAGTGCGCGAAAGCAGGTGCGGTCCTGGTTGGCGGGGCCGCTGACTGCGGCGTCGATGGCCGTGACTAGCTGGTCAAGCGTGGCCGTGGATGGACAGCCTGGGGCTGACGCGGCGGGTTGAGGAGCGGGAGATTGGGCGCGGAGGCCGTTGGTGATCAGGGCGGCGGTGAGGGCTAGGAAAAGCGATATGCGGGGCATGGAGGGATTTTACTTAAAGAGGCTATGCACGCGCACAGAAATCGGGTGGACTTCGAATTGAATTGAAAGGGCGCGAAACCAATAAAAGAAGATAGGAAGGTTATAAGAGACGATAAATAGAGCGAGCTATCCCACCTTAACCACGATAAAGCTGTGGTGAAAGTGGGGCACACGGATCTGTGGTGGGACTTCCATGGCAGCCGGGGTCAGATTTCGAGGATCACCGGCATGATCATGGGGCGGCGGCCGGTGGTTTTCTGGATTAAACGCTTCAGCTCGGCGCGGACTTTTTCTTTCACCATGCCGTAGTCGGATTTCTGCTCGATGGTCAGGCTTTCGAGGGTCTTTAGGACGAGAGCTTTCGCTTCCTCGGTGATGTCGGAGCCGCCGAAGCCGCGCATGATGACTTCCGGCTGCTGCTCGACTTTTCCGGTGCGCTTGTTGATGGCGAGCACGGCCAGTACGATTCCGTCTTCGGAGAGAATGCGGCGATCCTTAATCACCAGGTCTTCGACCACATCGATCGAGGAACCGGAGTCGATTAGGACGCGGCCGGCGGTGACTTTGTCTTTCTTGCGTGCGTTGGTCTTGTCGAGTTCGAGGACGTCGCCGTCTTCAATCACGATGGCGTGCTCAACGGCGCCGGTCTCCATGGCCAGGCCTGCGTGGCGAACCAGGTTGCGATAGTCGCCGTGGACTGGGATGAAGTACTTGGGGCGAACGAGGTTAATGAGCAGGCGCTGTTCTTCCTGCGCGCCGTGTCCGCTGACATGGATCAGGCCGTTCGAACCGTCGTCGCAGATGACGTTGGCGCCGCGCCGATAGAGATGGTCGATTACGCGGAATATGCCTTTCTCGTTGCCGGGAATGATGCGCGAGCTGAGGATGACGGTGTCGCCGGCGTCAATGTGCGCGTGCTTGTGGTTGTCGACGGCGGCTCGCGAAAGCGCGCTCATCGGTTCACCCTGCGTTCCGCTGATCAGAATCATCAACTGCTCGGCGTTGAAGTCGCGCATCTGGCCGGGATTAATGACCAGGCCGGAGGGAATGTCGATGTAGCCGAGGTCCTGCGCGATCTCAGTCGACTCCATCATGGAGCGGCCGACGACGGCGACTTTGCGGTTGTGCTTGCGGGCCAGATCGAGCGCTATCTTGATGCGGAAAATGGACGACGAGAAGCAAGTGAAGAAAAGCTTCTTTTTGGTTTGCGAGAAGACTTCGTCGAGGCGTGGGATGACGGCTCGTTCGCTGGGTGTATAGCCCGAGCGCTCCACGTTTGTTGAATCCTGTAGAAGAGCGAGGACGCCGCGCTTGCCGTATTCGGCGAATGTATGCAGATCGAAGGCGTGGTCGTCGAGCGGGGAAAGATCGATTTTGAAGTCGCCTGTGTGGATGACGACGCCGACCGGCGTTTCGATGGCCAGGGCTACGCAGTCGACAAGCGAATGAGTTACGCGGATAGGCTCGATGGTGAAGGGGCCGAGGGTGAACTTGTGCTTGGGCTCGATCTCGATGAGCTCGATTTCGTCGAGAAGCTTGTGTTCGTCGAGCTTGCCTTCGACATAGGCCAGTGTGAACTCGGTGCCGTAAACGGGGACCTTGAGCTCGGAGAGAATCCAAGGCAGGCCGCCGATGTGGTCCTCATGGCCGTGGGTGAGGATGATGGCGCGAACATGCGCCTTGTTCTCAACGAGGTAGGTGATGTCGGGGACAACGATGTCGACGCCGAGCAACTCTGATTCAGGGAACATGAGGCCGGCATCGATGACGATTATGTCGTCTTCCCAGCGAAGTGCCAGGCAGTTCATGCCGAATTCGCCAAGGCCGCCGAGGGGGATGATTTTAAGATTCTTGGTTTGCATCTGTCAGTCTCGATGTTACCACCCGGCACCACCTGCGGCGGGGCAGACGGCGCTTGCGCGCCAATGACTCCTAGGGCTTTGAAGGAACGGCGTCCCGGATCGACCTGTTGCCGTGCTCGATGCGTGGAGGCTTCCCGGCTGTGACGCTTGGGAAAGTGTCACAGCCGGTCCGTCCTCTGCTCATGCAGGCGATTAACGTGAAGCCATGGTTGGGAGCGGGATTGAATAGGGAGGTGAATGATGCTTGCATTGCTTGAAGAGCAGTTGGAAGACCGCGTCGAATTTCTCAATGAAGAGTGTCTGCCTGTGATGATCCGGCCCGTAGCGGGCGAGACGCTGGAGGCTCTGCTGCGGACGGAGCGGGGGCCGCTGCGGGAAATTTTGCGGCGGTATGGAGCCATCCTTTTCAGGGACTTTGGGTTGCGCTCGGCGGAGGATTTCCAGAAGGCGGCAGCGCAGTGTTTCGAGGGTGAGCTGCTGCCCTATCTTGGCGGACTGAGCCCTCGCGGACAGGTGAAGGAAGGCGTCTTCGAGTCCACGAAGCTGCCGGCCTATATGCGGATTACGCAGCACCACGAGATGTCGTACCTGCCGAATCCGCCGCGCGCTATTGCGTTCTTCTGTGAATTGGAACCGCATCAGGGCGGGGAGACGCCGCTGGCCGATTCGCGGAAGGTTTACAAGCAAATCCCAGCAGGGCTGCGCGAACGATTCGAACAAAGTGGAGTGTGCTATCACCGGACTCTATATGGGCCGAAGAGGAACTTTGTTTACGCTGCGCTTAATCGTTGGCTGAAGGTGCGACGTTCGTGGATGGAGACGTTCCTGACGACGGATCGCGGCGTGGTGGAGCGGTTGTGTGCGGAGCAGGGCGGAACGGCGCATTGGGACGGGGAGGACGGTGTGCGCATGAGTAATATTCTGCCGGCAGTCAGGAGGCATCCGGAGACGGGAGAGAAATTGTGGTTCAACCATGTAACGACGTTTCTGATGACGCCGGAATCGGCGGGGATGATGCGCTATCTCCTTTATCGGCTGGCGTACCTGAATCCGCTGCATCGGCCGGTGCACGCGACGCTGGGGAATGGAGAGCCGATCACGCTGGAGGAGTTGAGGACGATCAACGAGGCGGTCGACAGCGCGACGGTGCGGTTCAAGTGGAAGCAGGGAGACCTGCTGCTTGTGGACAACCTGCAGGTAAGTCATGGGCGGATGCCGTTTCGCGGGGCGCGGCGTATTCTTGTGGCGATGAATTAAGGCTTGACTCAGCGCGGATCGAGTTAGATTAGTGGCGCTGGTCCCCGGACGACGGAGTTATCGAGCGCGTTCCTTGCAGGGTGGAGAGATTGGGCCACCATTGGTGCTCGATCCCGTAGCGCGTGAAGTGACCGGCATAGCAGTTATAAGTGTTTACCGAGAGGCGGCGCGAGGGGATGGGGGCGAAGCCTAAGAAGAAAATGGCGTTCCAGAGGGCTGTGACTGCCATCAAGCGCGGCACGCCCACTGCGAGCAAGAGGACTGCCGCCGTGAGGAAATCGAGATAGGGTGCGTCGGAAATGTAACTCAGGATGAAAAAGAGCGATCCGGGTAGGATCCATAGCCCTAACATGCGAACACGCCAATCCTGCCGCCTGCGGACTGCGGTCAGCGCCGCGGCTGTGAGTACGGGCCCGAAGGCAACCAGGAAAGGCACAAAGAATCGCATGACATTGGCGAGCGACTCGGAATTCAATCCGGTCGCGATGGATTTCTGCGTTGCTATATCTCGAGAGTAAGCGAAAACTCCCTGAATTCCGCCGGGCATGCGGCTATAAGCGATCAGCGTGGGAATTACCCAGGCGAGGCAGGGCAGAGTTATTAATGTTAGAAAGATAGCGGCTTTCGACTTAGGCAGCCGGGCCGCGGAGAAATAGAGAAGCATGGGAACGAGAAATAATCCGTCGGATGGACGGAGGCCGGCACCGATGGAGAAGAGAACTGCGGCCAGGATCAGTTTCCAATTCGCTTTGTCCCGTTCGTAGTGAAGTAATGCGCAGAAGGTGGCAACTGGAAACAGAGCTTGCGATACGTAAGTGCTGTGCACCTCGCCGGAAAACCACAGAAAGAAGATGCATGCGTACGCCAGCGCGGCAATAAAGGCGCTTCTTCGCCCGGCGAAAAAGAGCGCGGTGAAATAGAAGACAACCACCCCGGCAACGGAAAAGGAAATGTTCATCGCCGAGATGGCGATTATGGGATCCGGAAACAAGCTGGCGATGCGGTTGAACAGCCAGTATCCGGGGGGCTGAATGATGTAGGTCGTGTCGAGGATGCTGCGGAGATGGTGAGGACCGTCGGCGAAGTAGACGAGGCCGTGGAACAGCAGCCTGGTGGCGAGGGTGAAGACGGCCAGTACCAATGGAGGAAGGAGACTTGCACTCGTCCATGATTTGGATGGGTGCAAAGTTGTCTGTCCCTCCGGCATGTACTATCCCCTTCACCTCGCGAAGCGATGATTTGAAGATAACACTGGGAGACGAGTGCCTATTCAATATGAGTATTCGAGCTGGGTGGTCTCCGATGTCTCATAATCGAGACCCATTGGACTGCGGTCAGGGTAGGCTACGGGAAACCCATTTGTCGTGACGATATGAGTGGGTGGAACGCTCGTGTTCAGGGTTTCGCGCTGTTGGCGACGAGCATGGACTGGAGAAGCTGGTCGGAGACTTCTTTCACTGCAGCCGGTGAGTGGGAAAGGAAGAGCGTGTTGGTCTTGTCGCTTTCGCCGATGGATTTCAGCGTGTCGAAATATTGCGTGACCAGAACCAACTGCATGACTTCTTTCGAAGTGGCGCCCTCGACAGCCTTTTGGAATTGCTCGACTGAGACCTGCAGGCCTTCGATGATTGCCTTGCGCTGGTTGGCGATTCCCTGGCCTTGCAGAGCTTTGCTCTCGGCCTCGGCTTCGGCTTTCTTGACGACGAGAATCTTCTCTGCTTCGCCACGTGCGTTGGCGGCGACCTGCTCGCGCTGGGCGGCGTTGATGTCGTTCATCGCGGACTTGACCTTCTGGTCGGGAACGATGTCGGTAACGAGGACATTCACGATCTCATAGCCAAATGTCGACATGTCGGCATCGAGTTCCTGCTTGACCGCGGCGGCGATGGAAGACTGCGAGGCAAAGACCTCGTCGAGCGTCATGCTGGGCACGTGGCCGAGGATCACCTGCTCAACGTAGGACTTGATCTGCGCCACCGGGTCAGAGAGCTTGTAGTAGGCGTCGTAAACCTTCTCGGGACGGACGCGGTTCTGCACCGAGATGGGGATGGTGACGAAGACGTTGTCTTTGGTCTTGGTTTCCATGGTGAGCGAGATCTGGTTGACGCGCAGGCTTACAATTCCGGCCACTTTGTCAAAGAGAGGAACCTTGAAGTTGAGGCCGGGGTCGGCGACGCGGAGAAACTTGCCGAATCGTGTGATAACGGCCACCTCGGCAGTGCGGACGGTGAAGAAACTGCTGAGGATGATAATAAGCAGGATTAGGCCGACGACGGCTAATGGGACGAGAACAATTGCGTCCATGGGGTTCCTCCGGATGGCTCTTGCAGGCTGGGGGGAATTATAGCGCCATGGGCACGGAGTCAGCGCGGGCTGTGGAGTTAGAAACTTAGATAGACATTGCGATTCCACCTTAGGCGCGATGAAGCTGCGCGACCCAGAGGGTTCCCCCGATGAGGCACCCAGGTCCGTGGGATACCCGGGGAAGTGCTCAAACGAGTGAGGGTTGCGGCTCGAGAATCCTTGCAATTGTCAGGACGGTGATGTCGTCGGCCTGGGGTGCCCCTTTGCCGAAGTCGCGTGCTGTTTCGGCGATGCTGCTGGCGGGTTGCGCGCTGATGGCTTGGGTGCGGTCGAAGCCGAAGAGTTCGCGGGTAGAGGCGCTTGTGGCTTCTACTACGCCGTCGGTGACCAGCGCAAATTTGTCGCTTTCGTTGAGCTGGAGGGTGATTTCGGAGTACGCAATGTCGAGTATGAGGCCGAGGGGCAGGTTGGGCTCGGTATCGATTTCTTTGCCGTTGAGGTAGGGATTGGGATGGGCGGCGTTCGATACAGTGACGCGGCCTGACGGCGTGACCATCAAGGCGAGGCAGGTGGCGAAGCCGTCTCCGCGCCCGTGGAGGCGGCGGTTAAGGCCGGCGAGTAGTTCCGAAGGGCTCGAATAGAACTCGGCATAGGTACGCAGGGTGCCGACGATCAAAGAGACGGTCATGGCGGCTTTGAGACCCTTGCCGCTGACGTCGCCGAGGACGATGAAGACGGACGGATGCGCAGGGTCGTCGCTGTTGGGGATGGGGAGGATCTGGAAGAAATCTCCGCCAACTTCCTGGGCGGGAATATAGGCGCTCTCTATGAACAAGCCGGGGATGGAAGGAAGCTGGTCGGGGATGAGGATCTGCTGGATGCTGCGGGCGGCGGCGATCTCCTGCTCGACCTTTCGGTTGCGGTCCTGAATGCGCCGGAAGCGGAAGGTCATGGCGACCAGCATGACGATGGCGAATAGAAGATTCGAAATGGCGCGGAGATCGATGTCGAGACCGTTCCAGAAGATGTCCTGTCGCAGGCTGGGGAGGTGAAGGAAGTGCGCCATGCGATTGGATTCTTCGATGGCGAAGAAGAGCGCGGCGGCGCCGATCCAGCGCATCTCAGGCAGCCTGCTTTTGAAGCAGACGGGCAGCAGCATCAGAAAGCCCAGAGCAGACAAAAGAATTGCGCCAATTCCGGGATGGTGGACGTAGGGGCTATCTGCGAATCGTGCGACCGCGTAAAACGGCGACGAGGGCAGCGGGAGCAGGAGCAACAGAGGGACTGCGTTGAGCAAGCCGAGAATCTGAAGTGCCCGAAATACCTTGGGAACCGGCCTTCCCAGGAAGGAGAAAACAAATTCGATGGAGAAAGCCGGGCTGAGGCCGTTGAAGAGCGCACTGCTCGAAAGCGCGAGCCATGCGGGCATGGAAAGGTCAATCACTGAAGCCAGTTCGGCGAGCCGGAAGACCAGCAGCGTACAGAGCCTCGCACCCAGCCAGAAGTACTCGTGCGCGCGTGTGTTTACGCCAAAGAGAAGAAAAAAGACGATGCCGGCGCCGAACATGGCCGCATAGCAGAGGTAGTGGAGCCAACTGGAGGCGAGATACCTGAGCGTATCCTCGTCGCGCAGGGCCTGAATGCGGTCAATCGGCGCAATGGCAGAAACGAATCCATCCACGTGATTACTGGTGTGGATGGCCTGAGCATGGATGGCGATGACGAGACGGCCCTGATTGGCGAGCTTCGAAGGAAAGCTGAATAATTCGCGGGAATACTGCGGCGTGCGAAGGGTTGCGAACCTGTCTGAACCGCCGATTCGCTGGCCGTTCACGAAGACTTCGTAGACGGGTTGCTCGCCCTGGACGAGCAGGCCGAGCTGAGGCGTGGACTGCAAATCGGCGGGCAGTGCGATTTCAATCCGCTGCCACTGGTTCGCGAAACTCCAATCTTCAAATTTGAGCGGTCCGCGAGTGCAGCCTGATGCAACAATCTGGGCGCATTGCGGGTCGTCGCCGAAGTGGGCTGTCCACTGGTCCCAGGGGAGACGAACGACGCCGGGCTCTTGGGTCTGGGCTGGTGCGGAGGAGATGGACAGCACGGCGAAGGTCAGGACCAGTAGGAGTCTTTTTCTCATGTGCGTGCTCCTGCCGGTCTTGGAGTGCGAGAGATTTGGGGCAGCCCACCCTAGCCGCAAGAACAAGAACGCGGCGAGGATGGGACACCCAGATAGCGATGCTCGGTTGGGCACCCAGACAGGGGTGCTCACATGGTGCACCCAGATAGGGATGCTCGGTTGGGGCACCCGAAGGTTGAGGCTAGCGTAGCAAATCTTCCAGTGAGGTGGACAGGTCGGTTTTTTCGTCGCGGTATTTTACGATCACGGGGGCGTAGAGGCTCAGGCCCCAGGCGTCACTGTTGGGATGTCCTTTTCCCCTGGTGATGGCGCGTGAGCCGGGGACGACTACGGCGTTTTCCGGAATGATGAGAGGCAAATCTTCAGTGGCGCGAAGGATTGTTCCGTTGACCAGGTCGAAGACGGGAGTGCCGCGGGTGAGGATGGTTCCGGCGGCGAGGACTGCGCCTTTGCGGACGATGGTTCCCTCGTAAACGCCTGAGTTGCCGCCGACCAGGACGTCGTCTTCGATAACTACCGGGCTGGCGTTGACGGGCTCGAGGACGCCGCCGATCTGGGCCGCGGCGCTGAGGTGGACACGTTTGCCGATCTGCGCGCAGGAGCCGACCAGGGCATGGGAGTCGACCATTGTCCCTTCGTCGACGTATGCGCCGGTGTTGATGTACATGGGCGGCGCACAAACAACGCCGCGCGCCACGTAAGCTCCGGCGCGAATGGCGGAGCCGCCAGTAACGATGCGGATGCCTTCAGAGGCGCTGAAGTGGCGCGCTGGGAAGGTATGCTTGTCGACAAAGGAAAGAGCGCAGGATGGGGATCCAGCGGGAGGGAAGTCTTCCAAAACGCCGAGCCGGAAGCCGAGCAGGATTCCCTGCTTTACCCAGGCGTTGACGCGCCAGCCGGTGGGCGAGGCGGGCTCGGGAGAGGCGGATCGGAGCTGACCGGATTCGAGGGCTGCCCGAAGGGCGAGAAAGTCGTCCATCGCGGCTGGGTCGACCGCAGCGGCTGAGCCGGCCGCAAAACGGCGCTCGATGGATTGTTGAAGCTGGGTGAACGGCATAATGACAGATTACAGCCGGCGGCCGACGGCGCGAAGCTCAGGCGGCGGAGGAAATCTGTTTGAGCCTGACCTCGGCGTGCAGGCGGATGGGCTGCAGCCTGAAGGCGTTTTTTCCAGCGGGAATCAGAACCATGGCGACCGGGGTGCGATCGGGCCGGGTGTGGAAGTTTTTCGATTCCAGCCACGCGCAGAGGCGCGGGTCGTAAATCTCCGGCTCATCCTGCCAGAAGGCCGGACCCAGGCCGCATTGAATCCGGAGATGATCTAATTCCAATTCAATGATCGAGATGTTTCGGGGAAAATAGCGCCGGACATTCGTAGCGCCCACATGGAGCCCGGTGAGTCCGCGACCTTTACTTTGGGTTTTGACCACCATACACGCCTGCTCTTCAGAATCATCGATGAAGTCAGTCCAGGGAGCCAAGTTCCAGGGCACGTTGCAAGTGTGCGCGACAGGGGCGGTTGGAGACTGTGATTTGAATCACACCTACATACGCCCAACTTGCACGCGCCCAATTTGCACACGCACAACTCGCACACATGCGATTTGGGACGAGCGTGCGCCGTTTTTGTTCCGTTGTCAAGACAGCAAGGATGAAATTTGTGTTGCTCGTGAATGTTCCTGCTACATAGATGCGCAAAAGAGACGATTGGTTCGCGCGTAAGGAAATTTTAGCGGGGCACGGAGAATATTTGATGAATCGATGGCGGGAAACGCCGGTCGATATTGGGATGCGGTGGAGTTATAAGGATGCAGGTTCGAATTAAGTGCGATAACTAAATCGAGTTAGTAAGTGGAGATGGCATTTTGAAGGGCTGAGGCGACCTGCTGTTGCTGAATCGGAGTGATGCGGTTGAAGAAGGGCAGAGCGAGGGTGCGGCGGGAGATGTATTCGGTGATGGGGAGGGCCGGGACGGCGCTAGGGTGCGAACGCCACGCAGGCTGCAGGTGGATGGGCGCGAAGTAGCGTCCGGTGGCGATGCCGCGTGCGGCGAGGCTGATGCGAATGCGGTCGCGATCTACGTGGTTGGGCAGTCGCACGACGTATACGAACCAACTGATGGTGCGGGCGGGAAGCGCAAGGGGCGGGAGTTCGAGGTTGGGGATGGTTGCGAGGAGAGACTGGTAGCGCTCGGCGGCGGCGCGGCGGAGGAAGAGTATTTCAGCGATCCGGGACAGTTGAACGCGTCCGAGGGCGCATGCCATGTCGCAGAGGCGATAGTTGTAGCCGGGTTCGGCGTGGTCCAGCCAGTCGGCTGACGCGTCGCGGCCCTGATTGCGGAGGCTGCGGAGGCGTGCAGCGTCGGCTGGGTTGTGGGCAAGCACTGCGCCGCCTTCGCCGGTGGTGAGCTGCTTGTTGGGATAGAAGCCGAGGACAGCGAGATCTCCGAAACTGCCGGCGCGGCGCGCGTTGGCTGACGAGCCGAACTCCGCGCCGAAGGCTTCGCAGGCGTCTTCAAGGATCAGCAGGTTGTGGCGGCGGGCGATGGATTGCAGGGCGTCCATGTCCGCGGGAACGCCGAATGTGTGCACGACCAGGAGCGCGCGTGTGCGGGGTGAAATGGCTTGCTCGACTGCGGCCGGATCGAGATTGAGGGTGACGGGGTCGATTTCGGCGAAGACGGGTGTGGCGCCGACCTGGAGCACTGCGTTGGCGACGGCGATGAACGCGAAGGAGGGGATGATGACCTCGTCGCCTACGCCAATACCGAGGACGAGCAGGGCCAGATGAAGGCCTGCGGTGCCGGAACTGACGGCAACCGCGTGGGGAACGGAGTGGTACGCGGCAAGTGCGGCTTCAAAGGCGGGGAGTTCAGGGCCGAGGCTTAGGTGTGGGGTGCGGAGCACGGCGGTGACGGCGCCGATTTCTGCGTCTGAAATGTCGGGGGATGAGAGAGGAATTTTTGGGTGGTCGGGGTTCGAGGTTTCCCCGGTCTCAGAATCGAGACCGGGGGCACCCAGCGTTTTCGGAAGTTTCGAATCAGGATTCAAGGCGTTCCTTCGCTTCTTCCGTCAGCGGTGTGGGTTGCTTGATGAGCAGGCCTTCGAGAGGGACGGTGGTAAGTACGCAGGCGATGGTTTTGGCGGCGGTTCCGTTGCCGTAGGGGTTGGCGATGCCGCGCAGAGATTCGCGAAACTTGGGGTCGAGAGCCCGGTTGAGGGCGGCCAGGATTGCCGGTGTTGCGGGGGCATCGATTACGTTGCGGGCGCGCTCGCGGCCTTGCTGGCGGATTCCGACATTGACCACTGGAAGCGCGAACGATGCAGCTTCCATGATGCCGGAGGACGAGTTGCCGATCATGCAATCGACCTGGCCCAGCAGACTCCAGTAAGTGATGGCGTCGAGGTTGACGTAGACGTGGGTATTGCCGCGCGTGGCCGCGAGAGCTCGCGTGCGTTCTATGAGCGCGTAGCTTCCGGCGTCGGAGTTGGGATAGACGAAGATGAGTTGGCCGGGGATTTCGGCGAGTGCGGCGAAGAGGGCTTCGGCTTCGGCGTTCGTGTCTTTGAGGATGGTGACGGGGTGCCACGCTGCGAGGATCGTTGGCGGCGTGAGCTTGAGGCCGAGTTTGGATTCGAGCGTGGCGCGGTCGAGAAGAGCGGAGCGGGTAAGGTGATCGAGCGAGGGCGCGCCGGCGTGGTGGACTCGGGCCGGCTCCTCTCCCATGGCGATGACGCGGCGGCGCGCGGTTGGGGTTGAGGTGAAGTGGATATGCGCGAGCTTGGTGAGGGCGTTGCGGACCTGGTCGTCGATGGCGCCCTGCGAGACTTCGCCGCCTTCAATGTGAGCAATGGGAATGCGCATGGCAAGGGCGACGGACGCGGGTGCGAGCATCTCGTAACGATCGGCGATGAGCAGCAGGATGTCTGGACGCCAGGCGGTAAGAGCGTCGGCGAGTCCGAGGATGGCGATGCCGATGGTTTTGGCCATGCCGGTGTCGGTGTCCGAAGACAGCAGGCACTCGATTCTGGCTTGTATGGGAAAGACGTCGCGCTCGATTTCCTGGATCGTGGTGCCGAATTCGGGAGAGAGATGGGCACCGAGTGCGAAGACACCAAGGTCGACGCCGGGGTGGGCAGAGAGCTCGCGTAAAGGCCAATAGAGATGGCTATAGTCGGCGCGCGAGGTGGTGACGACGCCGATGCGGCGTTTTTTTCCAGGTTCGCTCATTGTGTGCAATTTGTATTCGGATCAATCACAGTCGAAGTATAGATGGAGCAGCTATCTAACGGAGCGTTAGCTGGACCGAAGGGGCGATGCGAGTGCATCCCCGGTCGCATACACTTAGAGGGTTGTAGCGGCGGTGGGGCGGAATCGCCCGCATAGTTGCTGCTTCGCCGGGGATGAATTTTATGAGATCGATCGGGGTCTTGGGTCTTCTGTTTTGCGTGGCGGCAGCGCACGCGAACGCTGCGGCGCGGTTTGATGCCGATGCGGTGCGGCTCAATAACCGCGGCGTGGCGCTGATGAGCCAGCAATTCACTGAAAAAGCCGCGGACGCGTTTGCGGACGCGATGAAGAAGGATCCGAAGATGGCTCAGGCGGCCATCAACGACGGCATTGCGCTGTTGACTTTGCAAAAGCTGGACGAGGCCAAGAAAGCTTTGCATGCCGCGATTGCACTTGAACCGAACAGCGCCCAGGCCTGGTACAACCTGGGCCTCGCGCAGCACGCGGGCGATGAGCTGGATGCGGCGCTGGCCAGTTTTCAACAGGCTGTGAAGTCCGATCCGCGGGATGCGGATTCGTATTACTTTGAGGGCGTGTGCTACGCCGACATGAAGGATTACGACAAGGCCATTCCGATTTTTGAGCAAGCGTTGAAGATTGACCCGCTGCATCCATCTTCGGAATTTCAACTGGCGAGAGCGTTGCAGCGGTCGGGACAGAAAGAGACTGTGCAGGATCACTTCAAGCGGTTCAAGCATCTGTCGGACGCGAAAATTGGTGCGCCCATCGGGCTGGCGTATGGGGAGCAAGGACGCTATTCATTGGTGACGCCGGTTGAGGAGCCTGAGGCGGCGTCGAAGGCGATGATTCCGGTGAAGATGGTGGCGAGTTTAATGGGATCCCAGGTCTCAGACTCGAAATCTGGGGCACCCGGCAGTTGGACCACTACCGGCGGCGCTTGCATGATGGATGCGACTGGAGACGGGCACATGGATGTGGTGCTGATGCAGGCGGGCGCGCAGGCGATTCGCGTGCTGCATGCAAAGGGCGATGGAGGTTTTGCGGATTGGGATGCGGCTGCGGCGGGGCTGAAGGCATCGGGGCACGCTGTTGCTTGTGCGGTGGGTGACTTTGATGGGGATGGGTTGAATGACCTGGCGGTGGCGCTCGATGATGCGGTGCTGCTGTTTCGAAATTTAGGTAAGGGGAAGTTTCAGGATGTTACGGCGGAGGCTGGACTCACTGCGAAGAATAAGCCGGCTGGGATTACGTTTATCGATTATGACCACGATGGGGATCTGGATTTGTTTTTGACGGGTGCGCCGCTGAAAGATGGTAGTGAACCAAATGTGCTGTGGCGAAATAACGGGAACAAGACATTTACCGAATGGACGGAGCCTACGGGGTTGGGCGGCAGCGGGACGACGAGCGCGGCGATACTGATTGATTTTAATAATGATCGAGCAGTGGACATTGCGGTAGCCGGGAGCAGGTTCACGGATACGACACCTGCGATACCGTTGGTCACGCCGCTGATCTACGTGAATCCGCGCGAAGGGAAGTATCCGTCGCAGCCTTTGTATGAGGGGTATCAACATACAAGCGAAGAGTCTTGGGAGCGAGAGGCGGAGCTTTGGCCATCAACGGTGGGCATTGCCGTGCTGGATTACAACAAAGACGGCTGGATGGACATCGCTGTAACTCATGAACACGCACCAGGATTGACGCTATGGCGAAATGTAGAAGGCGGCAATCATATTGGGCGGAAGTTTGAGCGAGTGGATTTGCCGATACGTGGACGTCCGCCCTTCGATGATGTGAAGCCATCTCAAGATGATGTCCTGCGCGGATGGGGAGTTACGGCAATTGATATTGACAACGATGGATGGATCGACCTGGCTGCGATCCTTGAGACTACGGCTGGGCCGGTTGTGAAGGTTTTTCGCAATCGCGGCGATGGGACGTTTGAAGACGTCAGCCATGCGCTTGGACTGGATGAAGTGAAGCTGCATGAGCCGCGCGGGTTGATCGCGGCGGATGTGGATGGCGACGGCGCTACCGATTTGATTGTGACGCAGGTGAATGCGCCGCCGGTGCTGCTGAAGAATATTGGCGCGAACAAGAATCATTTTGTGCAGCTTGATTTAAGCGGCTATGCCGACAACAAGACGGCGCTGGGAGTGAAGGTGGAGGCTTTTGCAAACGGACACTGGCAGAAGTGGGAGTTGGCCGGGGCTTCCGGCTATCAGACGCAGGGGCCGCCGGAGATTCTTATCGGACTTGGCCAGGCTGACGGAATTGACCTGCTGCGAATTTTATGGCCGACGGGCGTGCTGCAGGATGAGATCGATTTGCCGAAGTTGACCAACGGGCGCGCGGTAATTGCGATGAAGGAGGCGGATCGGCGCGGGAGCAGTTGCCCGGTGTTGTTTGCGTGGGATGGGCATAAATACAGGCTGGTCACGGACGTGATCGGCGCAGCTGTGGTGGGCCACTGGTTCACGCCCGAGCGGAGGAACATTCCGAATCCTGGCGAGTGGGTCAAGATTGATGGGGCAAAAATTGCAGCAGTGAATGGGCGGCTGAGCATGCGGTTCATGGAGCCGATGGAGGAAGTGAATTATATCGACCAGTTGCGGCTGGTAGCTGTCGATCATCCGGAAAATGTTGAAGTGAATCCGGATGAGCGGTTCTTGGACGATCCTCCGTTTGCGTCGGGGCGCGTAGTTGCGAGTGCGGGTGCGCGGCTGCCGGTGGGTGCATGGGACGGCAAGGGTCGCAATGTGCTGGATGCGGTGAGCCGGCGCGATCACGCGTTTGCGAGCGGGTTCACAGCTTCTCCGTACGATGGGTTTGCGAATCTGCATGCGCTGACGCTGGACCTTGGCAACGTGAACGCGCAGAAGCCGCTGAAGCTGCTGATGACGGGGTACGTGAACTACTTCAGCGCGACGTCGCTCTATGCTGCGTGGCAGGCGGGTGTGAAGCCGATTTCGCCGTATGCCGAGGCGCAGTTGCCGGATGGAAGCTGGGAGCGCATCGCGGACGATGTCGGATTTCCGGCGGGGCTGGAGCGGACAATTGTTGTGGATCTGACGGGAAAGATCCCGGCAGAGGCGCGGACGATTCGGTTGGTGACGAATCTTGAGATTTATTGGGACCAGGTGCTTGTAGATAACGAAAGCGATGCGGAGGCAAAGACGACAGAAGTTCCGCTTGCAATAGCTACGCTGCAATTTCGCGGGTATCCGAAGCAGATCGATCTCAAGAGCGATGGTGATCTGGATTATGATTACGACCGGGTTAGTTTGACGGGGCCGTTTCAGCATCAGCGCGGCAACTACACGCGGTTTGGAGATGTAACGCGGCTGCTGATGGGCATCGACGATCGCTATGCGATCTTTGGAAGCGGCGAGGAGATTGCGGCGGAGTTCGATGGGACGAATCTGCCTGCGTTGCCTTCGCATTGGAAGCGCGACTACTTCTTCTATGCGAACGGATATGTAAAGGACATGGATTGGTGGGACGCTTCACCGTTCACTGTTGCGCAATTGCCATTCCACAAGATGAGTGCGTATCCGTATCCGGCTGGCGAGGAGTTTCATGAGGATGGTGGCGCGCTTGACTATCAGTTGAACTGGAATGACCGGTGGGACTCGGGTGAGCCGGTGCGGTCGTATCGGTTTGATTATCGGTTGATACATGCGACGCCTGATGAGGATGCTGCGCCAAAGGGTGCGCTTGAACTGGGTGTGCGGCATTGAGAGAACGCAACGGAAGCGCAAAATCAACCGCAGATCCTTCGACTACGCCGCACCTCGATCAGGATGACAGATTTCTGGGGTTCGAATGAGTGACGTGGTGCTTGAATCGGCGGTGCGGCAACTGGAGTTGCTGAGCACGAAAACGATCTCGGTGACAGAGCTCGCAGAGGCGCACATTCGGCAGATCGAGCGGCTGAATCCTGATTTGAATGTATTCGCTGATTTCGATGCGGAGAAGGTGCGCGAGCGTGCGCGCCTGCATGATGCCTGGCGCGGGACGCATGCGCGACGACCGTTATTCGGGCTGCCCGTAACGGTGAAATCTTCGATCGCGACGCGCGGCATGAAATGCGAAATTGGGAGCCTCTTGCATAAGGGAGAGATTCCTGCTCACGACGCTGTCGCCGTAGCGCGGATGCGTGCGGCTGGGGCGCTGATTCTGGGCACGACCAATTGCCCGGAATTCCTGATGGCCTATGAGACAGACAATCTTCTGCATGGCGTCACTCGGAATCCGTGGGACCTGGAGCGGACGCCGGGCGGGTCGAGCGGCGGCGAGTCGGCGGCGATTGCGGCAGGGATGTCGGCTGCGGGACTGGGCAGCGACAGCGGCGGATCGGTACGTGTGCCTGCGCATTTTACGGGGATCTGTTCGCTGAAGCCGACGCCGGGACGGATTCCGGGACGCGGACATTTGCCGCCATGTGTGGGGCCGTTTCAGATACTTGGAGCCATTGGTCCGATGGCGCGGACGATGGCCGATGTGAAGTTGATGTTCGGGGTGCTGAGCGGGCACGACCCGGCTGATCCGGCGAGTGCGCCGGTGCCGCTGCGTGAGCTGAGCTTGGATCAGTTGCGATCGAATCGCATTGGATATTTTGAGGACGACGAACTGGTTCCGGTAACGGCGGAAACGCGGGGCGCTGTGAATGCGGCTGCGGCGGCGTTGCGCGAGGCGGGGTTTCGCGTTGAGCCGTTCAGGCCGACGATGCTGGAGACGCTTAGGCAACTGTGGTGGAAGTTTTTTGTGCAGTGCGGCGCGAAGTTTTATGCGTCCGAGATTCGGGGCAGAGAAGATGAACTGAGTCCGATCTTCAAGGAGTTTCTGGGAATTGCGGCGGGTGCGCCAGCGTTGACGGCCGATGGACTGTTGAATGCGTGGGCGGAGCTTGATTTGCTACGGGCAAAGACGCTTGAGGAGATGCGTGGATTCCCAGTGCTGCTGTGTCCGGTGGCCAGCGTTCCGGCGTTCCGGCATGGGGAGCGGAGCTGGGATGTGGAGGGACGGACGGTGGAGTATCTTGACGCGTGGCGGTATTCGCACTGGTTCAATGCGTTGGCTGCGCCGGCGACGGTTGTGCCCGTGGGGCGTTCGCCTGAAGGGTTGCCGATTGGCGTGCAGATTGTGGCGCGGCCTTATGAAGATGAGACGGCGTTGGGGATTGCAGAGATTGTGGATGCGGCGTTCGGATTCCGTGAGCCCCCGATGGCGCTGGGATGAATGCGGGGAGCCGTCAGTCGTGGTTTCCCGCCAAAGCGACAAAGACAAGATCGTCGCGCGGATTGGGCACCGACATGCTTGCGCGGGGTCTGCTTTCTGGTTAGAGTTTGACCTATGGGGAATCCTAAAATATTGATTTTTGGACGGGTTGGGCAGGTGGGGTGGGAACTGCGTCATAAATTGGCTTGCCTTGGCCAGGTCTCCAATGTTGATTTTCCGGAGATTGATTTTTCCAAGCCGGACACGGTGCGCGCGTTTATTCGCGAGGCGCAGCCGACGGTGATTGTGAACGCGGCAGCCTATACCGCGGTGGACAAGGCGGAGGCCGCTCCCGAGCCTGCATGGGCCATCAATGCGACTGGGCCGGGAGTGATTGCCGAGGAGGCCAAGCGGCTGGGTGCGCTGATGGTGCACTACTCCACCGATTATGTTTATGACGGCTCAAAGCAGGGGGCTTGGGAGGAGACAGACAAGCCGAATCCGCTGAATGTGTATGGCGAGACGAAGCTGGCCGGCGATGAGGCTATCGCGGCAGTCGGCGGCGACTACCTTATCTTGCGGACGAGCTGGGTGTATGGAGCGCGGGGCGGCAACTTTCTACTTACCATGCTGCGGCTTGCAAAAGAGCGGCCGGAGTTGCGCATTGTGGACGACCAGACGGGCAGCCCGACAACCAGCGAGTGCATTGCGCAAGCGACTGCGAACATTCTTGCGCAGGTGATTGCGCCTGGCGGCGATGGGCTGGCGGGCCGCAGCGGCGTTTATCACCTGACGAGCGCGGGACAGACGACTTGGTTTGGATTTGCGAAGGAGTTCCTGAGCAAGCAGGCGACGTGCCCCAGGCTGATTCCGATTCCGGCGAGCGAGTATCCTGTGCCGGCAAAGAGGCCGGTGAATTCGGTGTTGTCGTGCGAGAAGCTGGCAGAGACCTTTGGCGTGCGGATGCCGAACTGGGACCTGGCGCTGGACCTGGTGTTAGAAACGCTGGCGGAGGGGTCTGGGCGACCGTGAGAACGCCGGTTTGAGGGTTGAGGCAGCCCACCCTGGCGACAAAGAGAAGTGCGTCGCGAGGATGGGGCACCCGATCATTTCAGTCTGGAAAGAGAGAAGGGGCAGCCCGCATGGCGGACTGCCCCTTCTTTGTTCTATGCAGATCAGACAGGCTGCGGGTTAAGGCAGGTAGTAGCGGAGTGAGGTCCAGAACATGTTGTCGATGCCCTTGGCTCCGATGCCGGGAGTGCCTGCGCCGGACCAGCCTTCGCGAACCGCATAACCGTATTGGAAGCCCTGGCGAAAGCGGCCGCGATCGCCCTTGTAGATGTCATACCACCAGCCGCCGGTGACTTCCTGCACGTCGCGGGATTGCGCGCCGCAGGAGCCGCCGGCAACGTAGCCGGTTGAACCGCCGCCGTTATAGCCGGGATTCGTAATGACGTTGCAGGCGGAGTTGCTGAGCAGCCGCGAGCCGTATCCCACGGCGGAGTTGCCGGGCGCGCCCCAGTGGCCGCCCCACGATCCACCCGCGGCGATGTTCGCAGCGGTTGGGGACGAGGTGCAGTCAAAGGCGCCCGCAGTGGTGGGGCAGAATTGGGCGGAGGGCGCGCCGAGCGAGGTGGTGGTTCCGGCTACGCCATAATCGGCGCGGCCGGCGTAGTCACCGCCGTAGTTGAGGTAGATGTTGAGCCGCGGGGTGGGAGTGGCTTCCAGGGTAAAGAGGCCGGACGCGTTGTGGATGGGGCGAAGATCGCCGGCGGCATTGGCGGTTACGTCGGCCAGTGTGGAGTCGCCGTAGCGGCCCACGCCGGGTCCAAAGAGTCCCTTGACGCCGAAGGTGAGGATGTTGGGAATGAGGGGAACGCGCAGGCTGCCGCCGAGGCCGCCAACCTTGAGGCTGTTGCTGTAGCTGCCGGCCGTGGTGAGTGCCGGTGCAACAACGGTGCCGGTAGCGATGTCTTTGAAGCCGCCGTAAAGGTTGCTGTTGGTGGTTTCGCCGGGATAGACGGTCTCATGCGCGAAACCGCCAATGGCGAAGATTTCATAGTGGCCCCAGCCGGGATCGAACGCGGCCTTGGCCAGGATGTCGGGCGCGCCGTTGAAGGAGATGGTGGTGATATCGGCGCAGCCATTCACGGTCTTGTAGACCGGGACGGCGACGTCGACGGTGTTGCCGGCGGAGTCAGTCTGCACCTGGTTGGTGTAGTTGACGACGCTGGTGGAAGGAGTGCAGGTGCTGATGGCGGCGTTGTAGTTTCCGCCATTGGCGCCGGCGCTGCCCAGAACGGCATAGGGCTCATTGCCGGCCAGAGAAGCGGTGTAAAGCAACTGCGGATTCTCGACGGCGAAGCCGAATGCAGCGTGGTTGAAGGTCTGGGTCATGCGCACACCGAATTGGCGAGTCCACACGAAGCCGGTGACGTAATTCGGGTCAATGGTCTGCGGGGTGAGAATATCGCCGGAGAGGTTGGAGATGCCCTTCTTGTCTTCAGTTGCCAATGACCAGAGCTGGCCGCCGGTTACGGCGAAGTGGCTGTTGGTTTCAGCCTGGCCCCAGATGACGCGCTGGCGAAGCACATAGCTGTTGGACTGGTTGTTGTTCGAGGTGATGCCGGTTCCCAGCCAGTCAGCCTCGTAGTATCCGCGCAGGGTGCCCCATTTGGTTTTGCCCTCCGCCATGAGAGAGATGCGGGACTGACGTGCGCTGCCGTAGAACTCGCTGAGGGAGTATGCGTCGGCGCTTTCGTAGGGGAGCGCATTGAAAGCGGTGGGAATGTCGCCGCCGGTGGCCTTGGAACGCCAGATTGTTTCACCCGCGGTGAAGCCGCCGGGCGTGAGGGTGATTCCCTTGTAGTGAAGCGCGGTGGGGTTTTCGATGGCCTTCTTCATGGCGGATGTCTCGTCGGAGACGGTGGTGGCCAGCGATACCTGATTGCCTTTGAGATCGGTAACGGTGGATTGCAGGGTGGTGACGGCGGCGGCGTTGTCGCTGACGGCCTGGTTCTGAGCCGAGGCGGCGGTGTTGGCGCGATCGGCTGCTGCCTGCGCGTTGGCCGCGGCTTGCTGCGCAGCTTTCAGCTGCTCATCCTTGCTGGCGAGGTCGGATTTGAGGCCGTCGATCTGGCCTTGCATTTCCTGGCGAAGGGTCTGGATCTGCTCCTCGACGGTGGGGCCCGGTGGCGTTTTCTCTTTTTTGGTTGCGGTGTGCTTTTTCACCGGCGCGGGTTGGTCTTGGGCGCTGGCGTTGGCGGACAGGGCGACCATGCCGACTGCCAGAATTGCCGCAGCAGCAGATTTGAGCGTGAAGTTCATTGGGCCTCTCATTTTTCCTCTTGAATCAGGTTGGGTCGTGGCTGCGCGCGCCGGAATTGCGAACGCGTTGTGCTCCCGCATTACGGAGAACTTGAACATGGAGCCGGGCTGGATTTCTAGACTCATGCGGGAAGAACATGGAAAATTGGAAAGAGCAAAAAGGCGCGAAGCTTTCCTGTGTTGGTTTCCATAAATGAGAGTCGCAGATTCTTGTTAATATTTGACTAATTCACGTATTTTTAACAATTTACGGCAATTTGTAATTTACATAATTGTAACAATCCGTTCCTTGCGAAGACCCGGATGAAGTGACTGGAACCAGGCAGCGAAGGGTTCGTTGCCTGGATACGGATGGAGTTTTTTCCGACCGAAAGATATGCCGGCGATTGCCCCGGCATAATCGGCGTCAGCTTCTTAAGGTTGTGAGTCTGAAGTTCATCGCATAAAGGACGAAATGCAAAAGCAGATCCTTCGCCTCACCACGCCCGAACTGAAGTAGGTTGGGGGGCCCCTTTCGCTCAGGATGACAGCTTCTCCGGAGATCGAAGGCGATCAGAATTACAAAACCGAATTTCAGACTCGGGACACTAGTAGATCCAGCGCACGGTCAGGATCATGGAGTGATTGTAGGTGTGGAGGTGGCTGGTGGCGATCTGCATGCCACCGCCGAAGGTGAGGCCGGGACGGGATTGTTTGTCGCCGGGATGCAACGCAAATTTGCCGATGGTGATGCCGGGAGTGATAAATTCCTGAGTCTTGCCGTCGTTGGAGCCGCCTTTGAAGAAGGTGGCGTTGCTCTCGAGCTCCGGCCAGAAGAACTTGCCTATCTTGTATTGCGCGGCGGTATTCCAGACGATTGGCCTGCCGGATGCGTTGGTGGCCGGGTTGCCTGTGGGGAGGGTTGCGCCAAATGTTGATTGCACATCGAAGTGGCCGAAGCCCTTGCCGCCGGCAATGTTGGGCTGCACGCTGGCGTTAGTGGAGCCGTTCTTGGCCTGGCCGGTGGGCAGAGTGGTCAAGGCATAAAAGCTGAGCGTATACGCGCCATGCTGGGCGTTTCCGCTGGCAAGGCGGTATTTGGCAAGGAAGGAAAAGTCGCCCCATCCGTCGATGGCAGTCGTGTTGTGCTTGATGTAAGGCGGGAGATCGATATCGAACTCCAGGTTGCCGGGGGTGATGAAGCTGACGCACTTGCTGTTGTCGATATTCCAGGTATAGGTGCCCTTGGGAGCAATTTGGCGAACGAAGTCGGCGCGGACTACCTGGAACAGACCGGTGTACGTGGTGGCCAAGGGTACCGACCATGCCGGCTGCTTTGACTGGATGGCGTTGGTTCGCGCCGACCAGCGGGCATAGAAGTTGCCGTGCGCAGAAGGAGGGGCTGTAACTGGCGTGTTTTGTGCGGACAGACTGGCGGAAGCGAGCAAGAGAAGCAGGGAGAGACAAAGAATTTTCATATTGATTGCTTGAGGATGAAGGGTGTAAGTGGGACTGGCAACCTCCAATGGGGGGAGGGTTTTCTCCACCTTGAGGTGTAGGTGGATCAAAGTGAAATGGGGACTGCTGCCTCCCGGTCTGAGAATCCAGACCGGGGCACCCGGCGGCGCGGCAGACGGCGCTTGCGTGCCCGAAGAACAGAAGCGGGTCCTTCGACTCCCTTCGTTCCACTCGGGTCGCTCAGGATGACAAAGTATTTGTCGGACTGAGAGATGAGGCCTATTTTTGTGATTCTTGGCCGGCGCTTAGCAGGTTGGCCAGGATGCGGTAGGCTCCTGGGACCAGCTCGGGGAGCTGGCGGTGCAGGGCGTAGGCAACGTAGATGTAGGTGCCCTTGCCGGGATGGGCGACGACGAGGCCACCGCGCTGAGGGTCCTGGCCGGGGTCGGCGGTTTCGGTGAGAGCGGTGAAGGCATGGTCCCAGGATTCGAGGAAGGAGTGGCCGCGTTCTTCTAACCAGCCGTCGAAGTCGGCGGTGGTGATGGCGTTGGGGGCGGTTAGCAGGGGATTGGTGGCGGCGATGAGCTTGACGGGCGCGGTCTCGTCGACGACGCGCTCGGCACGGCCCAGAGAAAGCGGAAGCGGTGCGGGGAAGTTGCCGCTTTGGTAGAGGACGATGAGGGCACCGCCGCGCTGGACGAATTGGTTGAGGCGCGGCTGGGCGGCGGCCAGGGCAGGCAGGGCTGAGTAGGCGCGGATTCCGACAACCACAACATTCCACGGGGAGAAGTCGGACGAGGCTAACTCGGACGGGCTGAGGATGTGCGGCGTGACGCCGAGAGCTTCAATGGCGTCGGGAACTTCGTCGCCCGTTCCCATGATGTAGCCGATGCGGAGGCCTGGAGCCAGTTTGACGTCGACTTTGCGGGTTAGGAGTTGAGCGGGGCGGTAGAGGTTGTAGGGGCGCAGGCCGGTGTAGCCGACGGATTGCCAGCCGGATTGGTAGCTATGGCCGGCGGCGTGGGCAACGGCCTGGATGGTGAACGGGGAGGCTTTGGGGCTGGCAGGGGTGACGGAAAATTCGATGGGTTCGGCGTCGCCCGCTGCGGAGAGATGGAAAGGCGCGGAGGCTGGTTGGGAGGTCCAACCGGCGGGGGGGGTGAGCTCGACGGTGCCTTCAGCGGCGGACTGCGCGTGGATGGTGACGCGGACGGGCAGAGCGGAACCGTCGAGGGGCAAAATGCGGGCTCCGGGGTCCATGCGGACGCCGATGGCGGGGGTGATGACGAGGGGCTCGTAGATGCCGCCGGGGCCGACAACGCGCTGCATGGTCTGGACAACCTGGCCGACGCGGATGGGGAGTCCGTCGAAGGTGAATTCGACCCAGGCGGAGAGCGGCCAGGGGGCGAAGGAGCGTTCGCGGTACTCGGGCTCCTTGAGGTCGTAATAGGCCTGCTCGGAGTTGGGACGGGTGAAGTAGGGCTGGGTGGGCTGGGCGTCGTCGGGCACTTTGAGCTGGTAAATGACGTCGGTCGAGGAACTGGTTGAGCCGCTGCTGATGGGGTCGCCATGCTGCCAGTCGTTGCCTGTCTGCGAGATGAGCCAGGTGCGGGCGAGGTGGACGTCGTCGGCGGCGCGGGCGGTGTGGATGCGGACGTTGAATTGCTGGCCGGGAGAGACGCTGCGCGGGGTCTCGTCAGGGCCGCCGCCTCGGAAGCCGCCGGTCTCCTGGGCGTTGGAGGATTTGGTGGTGAAAGCGGTGAGATCGAGGCCGAGGAGATTCTTGAGGGCGGTCTGGAATTCGTTGATTTTTGTGTCCAGTTCAAAGAGCAGGCTGGCTTTGGCCTGGGAGTCGAAGTCGGTCGATTCAACGCGTTTCCGCAGTTGAAGGGCGAGAAGATATTTTGGCGCCAATTTGTGGGCGGTGGCAGCGCCGTCAAGGCTGCGGCGGTCGCTTTGAAATTGGGCTGGGGCCGAGTCGAGTTCAAGCTTCTGCAGTTGCTGGCGAATGGAAATCGGCGGGCTGGAGCCGGCAATCGCGGACAAGCCTGACAACGAGGTGTCGATGTCGACCTTGCTGTTGTGGAAGAGGTCTTCGTTGGTCTTGATCGCGCCGGATTTGGCAGCCGCTTGCGGAGCGACGGCCCAG
>Ga0206935_10148_pt1 | contig 25843 bp, 22 predicted proteins | sample Alteio_BWOrgHeat_13_FD_152924 | JGI IMG/M metagenome (GOLD analysis project Ga0206935, IMG submission 152924) | Enriched cells from forest soil in Barre Woods Harvard Forest LTER site, Petersham, Massachusetts, United States -... | ecosystem: Environmental > Terrestrial > Soil > Temperate forest >...
TGTACGGCAACTTTATCGGTTGCTACCTGCGTTAAAGCCGGTTTTTTGGTCGCAATTAATACAACCAGTATAACAACCACGACCCCAAGGCCAATCAAAATATATTTAGTAGTTTTTCCCATGATTCTCTTTATTTCGGTCCCGATAGCTATCGGGATCGTATTTATTTTTATTTCGGATTATTTAGTTTTCTATTTCTAATCATTAATTTCATTTGCATCCCGCACGCGCGGGGCATATACGCACATCTGCACATTACAATGTTATCGGATTACCCAAATAATAGTCGATCACCTTACTCCTGAAAACAACCTCATATTGGCCTTCTATCATTTGATTTTGTGCGGTGTTATAGTTGGTAAGCGCAGTATTGTAGTCAAGGGTATTTACCAGCCCTGCGTCATACCGTTGTTTTGTAACGTTCAATGCTTCCTTATTCGCTTCGAATGTTTTTATAGCCGATTGATAAGTTTTTTCTGCCCCCTCAAGATCCAGTACTGCCTGGATAATGGTTTTGCTCAGCGTGTTTTTGGCCAGTTGGGTAGTTAGTTCAGCATATTCGTAATTCAGTTTGGCTTTGGTGACCGAAGTACGGGCCGTGTAATGGTTAAAAATAGGTATCTGGAGGCTTAAGCCAAAAAATTGATTAAAGTTATTGCTTAACTGGCTGCCAAACGGAATTGGAGTGGTGGTTGTTTGGATATTCGGCCCTAAAACAGGTGTTTGAGTGCCCTGTACCACGCCAATTTGAGTAGTTCCGTTTATTGTTTCGGCATAGTTTAAGGCCTGGTTGGAATAACTCGTTCCAATGCCGCCATAAAAACTTAATACAGGGTAATAATTGCCTTTCGCAATTTTGATTGCCTGGGCATAGGTTTGCTGCTGCAGTTCGGCCAGGCGGATATCCGGGTTTGTGGTAAATGCGGTTTTAATTACTTCCGCCACATCAAATACCGTTTGTACATTGGTCAATTTGCTGATATCCGGCTTTTCAACTGTGATTTTTGTCGCCGGGGCCATTTCCATGTACTGCTTCAGCGTCAAAATGGCCAGGTCAACCTGGTTCTGATCGTTTGTTAAAGTTAACTGGGCGGTTTCCACCTGTGCCTGGGCTTGTGCCAAATCGGCACGGGTTGCGTTACCCGCGTCAAAGTTTTTCTGTGCACGGTCAAGCGTGATCTTCGCCAAATCCAACTGCTGTTTCGCGGCGATCACCAGGTCCTGATCAGTCAATATGGTCAGGTAATCGGTAACAACATTTAAAAGAAGATCGTTTTTAACTTTCGCGGTGCTGGTTTTGTCGGCATCAAGCGTTAGTTTATTTTCCAGTATCTGGTTGCGCAACTGGCCGCCCTGAAAAAGTGTAATTCCTAAACTGGCTTGTCCCTGGATGTTCAAGGCCGATGTGGAATAGGCAAACACACCTGCAATCTGGCTTTTACCAATATAGTAACCTCCCTGCGGATTTGCCGTAAGGCTGGGCAGCTGGTTGTATTTGGCTTGTTGATAGTCCTGGTCGGCCAGGGCTTCGGTTAACTGAGCCTGCTTGATGCTAAGGTTGTTTTTTATGGTTGAATCCACCGCTTGCTGCAGGCTGACCACCTGCTGGGCATTTGCTTTCAACCCCGCCATCATCAACAGAATGAACGCCGGTAGAATCAATAGTTTAAATCGGGATATATTTTGCATCATCTTTTTGGTTCATGGTTTATAGTTCATCGTAGGAGCCACAAACTCAATCGTTAAAATTATTCTTATTTTTAAGCCCGTCGTCAACCGGTTTATCGCAAATAGTTTTTTAACTATGAACTATGAACCTTCAACTATGAACTAAAATGTACCTTGTTAAAACACCGTTATTGCTAAAAGCGCTGTATCCCAAACTATTATGGGATAGCGGTGGTAATGGCCGGTCCATTTTTGTCACTTTTGACGACGGCCCTATACCCATTGTTACACCGTTTGTTTTAAATATTTTAAAACAGTACGATGCAAAGGCCACTTTTTTCTGCATCGGCGACAATGTGCGCAAGCACCCGGAGGTGTTTGAGCAGGTAAAACAGGCGGGCCACGCTATCGGCAACCATACTTTTAACCACCTAAACGGCTGGCATACCGACGATAAAACCTACCTGGATAATTTTCTGCAGGCGGATGGACTGATCGGCTCAAAACTGTTCAGGCCACCCTACGGAAGGATAAAACGATCGCAGGTAAAATTATTGCAGGAGGCAAAACCCGGAATAAAAATAGTGATGTGGAATGTGCTTTCGGCGGATTTTGACGCAGCTACAAGTCCTGAAAAATGCCTGGATAATGTTGTGAAGAATGTAAAAGGAGGAGAGATCGTGCTGTTTCATGATAGCCTGAAGGCGCGGGATCGGATGGAATATGCATTGCCGAGGGCGCTGGAGTATTGGAGTAGGGCGGGGTTTGAGTTTAGGGGGATTGGAACATAGTTGACTGCTCATATTCCTGCGCAAGTTCTGCCAAATAACGAATTTCTTCGAGTTCTTCTTTTGACACATTTTCGCTGCCTTTAGTCATCAGGCCATCTAATTTGACCATTATTTGTGCGTACTCTTCTTCACTATTTATCTTTTTCATTCCGTTTGTTTGCTTTGGTAAATAAATATAGCTTAGATAATTCATAATTGAATCCCGTACTATGAAAAAAATACTTTGGTTGATTACAATCGTTTTCTTCGGGGAAACAGCCTGTAACGCCCAACAATCGGTACTTCCTTTTTTTCAAAAGCTATTTGTTGACTTAAAGACCAGCGACTCGGTTGATTTCGGAACCAACTCTTTAAATGGACAGCAGTTCGAACGGTTGGTACGGATCAGTTCACCGCAACTTGCCGACACCAGCGAAGGATGGATTAGAGTTAAAAGATTTGCTGACTTGTTTTATCATCAAGCGATAATACAACGCTTTGGCAGACTTATGTATCAAGCGGATAGTTTAGGGATAGACCTGACAAAATCGGATTACGTCGATTGTAAATTAGAGGAGATAAAAGACCCAATGTCGTATTTTCGTTCGGCGCGCGGAATCATTTACTTTAAGTCGAAAGGAAGCGATTACGAATGGATTGTAAGCGAGGCAATATGGATTGATGACGATTGGAAGCTATTAACCGCGGGAAAAATCGTCAAAGGCAGTGCAGTCGGCTTTCCACCTGCCAAAGCGGATGCTATTTCTTCATTTGGCTCGAGCTCTAAAATAAAGGTCACCAAGGTTGTTTTGACGCCGCCGCCTCCCGATGTTCAAAAACCGCCTCCACCACCACCACCAGAGCCACCAAAAACCAAGCATTAAACTAATTATTTTTAGGAACTATATTCGCGATAGGGATGGCAGCGAATACCGGCCTTGTGGCTAATGCCTGTGCAGTATAAGCGAACAGCCCGGGCCGGAGGCATCGCCCTCTTTCAAGTACTGACCAATATGTACGCCAATCAAAAAGTCGTCTGTGGGGACAAAGACGACGGGTGTGTTATAACCTTTCTACCTACTGCAACCTTTCCAACCATTACAACCTTCTACAACTAATCTCTAATCACCAGTCTTCAATCACTAATTTAGAACCCCTCCAAATAAAAATTACCCCAACCCCCTACATCATTTGGCTGTTAATTTTTGTAAATTCGCCGCGCAGGGTCGGAAACGGCTTTATATTTGAATTTTCTTACATTTCTCACCTAAAGATCAGATACCATGGCTTTTGATTTAGATATGATCAAAAATGTTTACGACCGCTTTGGCGCCCGTGTGGAGGCTGCCCGCAAAGCGACCGGTAAACCGCTTACTTTAACCGAAAAGATTTTATACGCCCACCTTACCGAAGGCAATGCCTCAAAAGCTTACGGCCGCGGGATGGATTACGTTGATTTTGCGCCCGACCGCGTGGCCATGCAGGATGCTACCGCGCAGATGGCGCTGCTGCAGTTTATGCAGGCCGGCCGCCCAAAAGTGGCTGTGCCTTCGACAGTGCATTGCGACCACCTGATACAGGCCAAGATTGGCGCCGACGCAGATTTAACAACAGCAAAGGACGTAAACAAAGAAGTTTACGATTTCCTGGCCTCGGTATCTGATAAATACGGCCTTGGTTTTTGGAAACCGGGCGCGGGCATTATCCACCAGGTAGTGCTTGAAAATTATGCATTCCCCGGCGGTATGATGATCGGTACCGACTCGCACACGCCAAACGCGGGTGGTTTAGGGATGATCGCCATTGGTGTTGGCGGTGCAGATGCCTGCGACGTAATGGCGGGCCTGCCCTGGGAGCTAAAATTCCCGAAACTAATCGGTGTGAAATTAACCGGCAAACTGTCGGGCTGGACATCGGCGAAAGACGTTATCCTGAAAGTGGCCGGCATCCTGACCGTAAAAGGCGGTACCGGCGCAATTGTTGAATATTTTGGCGAAGGCGCTGAATCGCTTTCGGCAACCGGCAAAGGCACCATTTGTAATATGGGCGCCGAGATCGGTGCGACAACCTCGGTATTTGGTTATGACGAGAAGGCTGCCATATATTTAAGCGGTACCAAGCGCGCCGACATTGCGGAATTAGCTAATGCGATAAAAGAACATTTAAACGGTGACGCTGAAGTTTATGCGAACCCTGAAAAATATTTCGACCAGGTTATCGAGATCAACCTGAGCGAGCTGGAGCCGCATGTGAACGGTCCGTTTACGCCTGACCTGGCCTGGCCGATCTCGAAATTTGCAACCGCCGTTAAGGAAAACAACTGGCCCGAAAAACTGGAAGTTGGACTGATCGGTTCGTGCACCAATTCATCTTATGAAGATATTACGCGCTCGGCATCTATCGCCCAACAGGCTATCGATAAACATTTAAAAACCAAGGCGGAGTTTACCATTACACCAGGCTCGGAGCAGGTGCGTTTTACGGTTGATCGTGACGGCTACCTGGATACCTTTGCCGAAATGGGCGGCGTAGTGCTGGCCAATGCCTGCGGCCCTTGTATAGGCCAATGGGCACGCCATACCGACGACCCCAGCCGCAAAAACTCCATCATCACCTCGTTTAACCGCAACTTTGCCAAACGCAACGACGGCAACCCCAATACGCATGCCTTTGTGGCATCGCCGGAGATTGTCACCGCTTTCGCAATTGCGGGCGATCTGACATTTAACCCCTTGACCGACACGCTGACCAACGAAAACGGCGAACAGGTAAAACTGGACGAGCCTATGGGTATTGAGATGCCGGTAAAAGGCTTTGCGGTGGACGATGCCGGTTACCAGGCGCCTGCAGAAGACGGGAGCAGCGTGGATGTTAAGGTTGACCCTAAGTCGTCCCGTTTACAATTGCTTGATCCGTTCCCGGCGTGGGAAGGTACTGACTTGCGCGGTTTGAAGCTGCTTATTAAAGCCAAAGGCAAATGTACTACCGACCATATTTCGATGGCCGGCCCATGGTTGAAGTTCCGCGGGCATTTGGACAATATCTCCAATAATATGCTCATCGGCGCTATCAATTATTTCAATAATACGTCCGACAGCGTTAAGAATGAACTTACCGGTGAATACGGCCCGGTACCGGCCACCCAGCGCGACTATAAAGCGCATGGCATAGGCACCGTTGTAGTTGGCGACGAAAATTATGGCGAAGGCTCCTCACGCGAGCATGCCGCCATGGAACCGCGCCACCTGGGCGTTCGTGCGATATTGGTGAAATCATTTGCCCGTATCCACGAAACCAACCTGAAAAAGCAGGGCATGCTGGCCATCACCTTTGCCAACAGCAGCGATTACGACAAAGTACAGGAAGATGATACTTTCGATATTAACGGATTGACATCCTTTGCGCCCGGCATGCCTTTAACGGTAGTGCTGCATCACAAAGACGGCTCAAACGATAGTTTCCCGGTAAACCATACCTATAACGAACAGCAGATAGAATGGTTTAAAGCCGGTGGTGCACTGAACATTATCCGCAGGGAAATGGCGTCGTAAAGCTAAAAGGATAAAGCAGAAAGCTTAAAGCTGCTTTTGGCTTTGGTCTTTCTGCTTTCAGCTATAAAGCCCTTCCATTTGGAGGGGCTTTATATTTTTATGTAATATTGCGCTTACAATAATTGTTGTAATAATATCCTTACAATCAGGCAGTAAACCTTATTTTATATTTACCAGTCATACAGAAAAAACCTTGAGTTATGAAACCTATAAAATTTTTAATCGTCGGACTTTGCCTGTTGTTGTCATCCTGTGGACCCGTCACCTATTTCGGCGACAGCCTTGCGCCGACTTCTTCGGTAGATATTTATTATTCGGCCCATGATGTTAAAAAAAATTATGATGTGATTGGGCATTTAAGTTTTGTCAATTATTTCAGCGCTGGCCAGGAAACGGTAAAAGCTAGACTATCCGCATACGCAAAAAAAATTGGCGCCGATGGCATTATCATACTGGGAACTACCGCAGTCGAAGATGCGGCTGATGGTATAGTTAAGGCCGATGCTTTAAAGTACAAATAATTCGGATTTTTTTGGATTACACTGATTGAAAAAATTGATTTCACCGATTTTTTTAAGAAAATGATTTAAGCCCTCGCATTTGGAGGGGCTTTTTTTGTCTGAACCCGAATTTATAGAATTAAGGAATTCATGAAATTTTAATTTTGTAGCGTAGTGCTACATGTGCTACACCCTGCTACAAAACGCTACAACGTTGATTTATAACGGCTTAACTACTGACAATATTTTGTCAGTGACAAAAACTTGTCACCACAATTGTCATTAGTTGAATTTTTGATGCAATTTCTTTTTCAGGATATCTCTTAACTTAATTGGCCTTTTTAACCCTTTTCAACGTCAGTAAATTTTGCGCATTAACCCCGTATCCCGAAACATTATTCTGGTACAAATTAACCCGCTTATCATAATATAAAACCACCACCGGCGATTGCTGCATTACAATATTATCCATCTGGCGGTAAAGGGCGTAGCGCTTTTGGTCGTTAGGTTCGTGGTAGGATTGATCGAACAGGGCGTCGAATTGCTTGCAGTTAAAGCCGGTATAGTTTGGTCCCCAGGGCACCTTGTTTTTGGAGTAAAAGACCGAGAGGTAATTTTCTCCGTCCGGGTAATCGGCTATCCAGGTGCCGTAAAAAAAGTTGACGCCGTTTTTGGAGACCAGCTCGCGCAGGCTGGCGCCCTGGGTAATTTCCACGCTGGTCTTTATGCCCACCCTATCCAGTTGGCCTTGTACATACTCGATCAGGCTCCGATAACCCACAGTAGTATGTAAAACGATCTCAGGCAGATTGTCACCATTCGGGTAGCCGGCTTGTTTAAGCAATAGCCTGGCCTTATCCGGGTTAAAGGCATACCCATGCACTTGTTTGGCGTCAAACCCGGGCATGCCCGCCGGAATAAAACCCGCTACGCCGGCGGTGCCCATGCTGTTGCGCAGGTATTTGATCATTTTTTGCCTGTCGATGGCGTAGTTAATGGCCTGGCGTATTTTCAATATCCGCAGCGGGCTGCTTTTTACAATGGCCAGGCTGCTGTCTACCAGCATACCGAGGTAAATGGTGTTTAGGTAGGGCCCTGAACTCAGCACAAACTTCCCTTTATATTTTTGAGTGATCCGGCCGGATTTGGTAAGGATATCATCGCGGTAGGTGCCGTCGATATCATTCAGAAAATCGAGCTTGCCGCTGATAAAGTTCATAAAGGCAGTTTGTTTATCGCCAATAAAGGTCGCCCGGATGGCATCCAGGTGCGGCAGCGGACTGCCGTCGGCGTCCTTTTCAAAGTAATGCTGGTTTTTCAGCAACACCATCACTTCGCCTTCCTTCCAGTATTTAAAATAAAAGGGACCGGTGCCGCAGGGATGGTCGCGGAAGTCCTTACCGTAATAGTCGACTACCTCATGCGGCACCACTGAACAGTATTGCGAGGTGAGCATGCTTAAAAACGGTGGGTATGGCTGGTTTAGCCTAATCTGTAAGGTAGTATCGTCCAGCGCTGTAAAGGCAGCTTTGCCATCAACCTTATCGCTGAATATCCAGGAGCCCGCCGAGGCTACTTTCGGGTCGATCAGGCGGCCGAAGCTGTATACAAAATCGGGGGCGATAGCCCTGCGGCCTTTGCCATCAACAAATAGAGGGTTATCGTGAAAAAAAACGTCGGTGCGCAAGTGAAAGGTGTATAATTTACCGTCGGGCGATATGTCCCAGCTTTTAGCGATGCAGGGAACGGTTTTGAGGCTGTCGTTAATTTGTATCAATCCGTTATACAACTCGTTGTTCATCCAGATAGCATTCTGGTTGCGCGAGAACGCAGGATCGAGCGAGCTGAGACCTTCATCCAAATTGATGTTGAAGACGGTTTTTTTGGAGGTGGACTGATCGGATTTACAGGAACACAGATGGAGACAAGTCAGTAAGACAAAAAAGAAAAGCGGCCTGTTCATTTGGCTAAAGATAGGGAATATTGCAGGACGTGGCAACGAGGGAGTGTCATGTAGGAGTAAATCACATTATCGGTTTTGCCAGGTGTGTTAGATTTGAACCAGGAACTTGAGCGTCATTAAAAAAAGTCATGCCGAACTTGTTTCGGCACCTCATCATATAGGTAACCAGCTGATGTGTAGATAAGAGCTCGGTTACCTATCTCCTGGCCACCTATCGCGAGTACACTTAGCGCGTGGGGTGCTGAAACAAGTTCAGCATGACTGGTGGCATTGGGACCTTTGATCCCGGTTTATTTGAAGAGACAATATTTATGAAATCTTGCTATTCACCAGGCTGATAATCTCTTTTTCAAGCGCGATAGTATCATTTTCAAGTGCGACCCCTTCGGCCAGGATAGCTCCGATAAAGGTTTTATCCTTGTAGCCCGAAGCATTTATCTTCACATTCATAAATGCCCCTAAAACGGCCGACCTTGCGCAAAGTGCAGCCACTCCCGCATCGCTGACGGAGTTGGGATTACCTGTTTCGGCCATCGCTTTTATCACTTCCATGCTGGCAAAAGCGGTCTTCATTACTTTGAAAGGGATTTCAATAGCATATTTTGTAGCATCCTGTATGGCCTGGTCGCGGGCGGCTTTTTCTTCTGGTGTTCCTTTCGGTAAACCGAATGCCTCCATGATCTTGTTAAATGCGGCCGTGTCAAGGTCAACTAATCTAACCAGCTCATCCTTGTATTGCTGGCCTTTTTCGGCCCAGTCGCTGAACTCCTTCCAGCGGTCGTCCCATCCTTTTTTATGGGAAGACAGGTTGGCCACCATAGTCGCCAAAGCCGCACCCAGCGCGCCGAGATAGGCCGCAATGGAGCCACCGCCGGGGGCCGGGCTTTCGCTGGCGGTTTCGTCGGCAAAATCAGTGAGCGTCATCGATGCCAGTTTTGAGGAGGCTTTATCTTTCAATAAATATTCGATGATCCGTTCTTCCGGCTTAAATGGTGCTAACTCAGATAAGCCCATGGAGATAATGGCAATTCTGATCAATTCCTTCTCACTTACCCCAACCGAGCGTTGTTGTTTCAGCAGGAAATATTTGCCCGCATCCAGCATGGATTTCAGGGGCACAAGCCCCACCAATTCGCTGCCGGTTACGCGTATGCCGCGCTCACCGGCCTTTTTGCAAACCTCGTCAAAAGCAATATGAAGGGGTGTAATTTCGATATTGGTTAGGTTCATGGATATCTGTGCAACACCGTATTCCTCGATATACCAGCCGATGGCTTTAACCGATTTTAAGGAACCGGGGATAGATTTTGGTTTGCCGTTTTCGTCGGTAATGATCTTGCCGTTGATCGGGTCGCCATCGCGCAGTACCCTGCCTGCCTCGCGGACGTCAAACGCAATAGAATTGGCCCGCCGGGTTGAAGTAGTGTTGAGGTTGACATTATAGGCGATCAAAAAATCCCTTGCGCCAATAACCGTTCCGCCGCGTTTGGCATCAAACTCAGCCGGGCCGAAATCGGGTTTCCACTCCGGTTGTTTTATCTTTTTGAAAAAACCTTCGTATTCCCCTGCCCGGATCACCGACAGGTTGCTGCGGTTTTTATCCGGCTGCGCATGTTCATATAGGTAGGCTGGTATTCGCAATTCTTCGCCCACGCGTTTGGCCAATTGTTTCGCATATTCAGCGGTTTCATCCATACTGATGTTGGCAATAGGGATTAGCGGGCAAACGTCAGTTGCGCCCATGCGCGGGTGTTCGCCTTTGTGTTTGCTCATATCGATCAGCTCGCCGGCTTTTTTTATCGCCAAAAATGCCGCATCGATCACATTGGGAGGTTCGCCCACAAAAGTTACCACGGTTCGGTTAGTCGCCTTACCGGGATCGACGTTGAGGAGTTTTACGCCTTCGACAGATTCTATCTCGTCAGTGATTTGCTTTATAATATCGAGGTTTACACCTTCGCTGAAATTAGGAACACATTCGATTAGTTGCATGGTGGTGGTTAGAAATTAGTAACTGGAGATTAGAGATTAGTTGAAAATAAACGGCTGGCTATTTAACCACAGAGATCGCTAAGAAGGCGCAGAGCACACAAAGAAAAAATTAATAAACAATTAAAGCTTTGTGGCCTTTGTGCCTTCCCCTTTGTGTTCTTTGTGGTAAAATCCTGCACAATTTATAGGTTAAAGAACTTAATTTTAGTTTCTTCGGATTACTAAGCCATTTTCATTACCGGCTTTAGTTTTCCCTGGTTATATAAAATTTCCCGGTAATCACTCGCAGGATATAGCTGCAAGTTAGCCGGTGCGCCGGTTGCCAATGTTCCGCGGTTCTCCAACCGCAAGGCTTGTGCAGCCCGGAACGTTAAACCTGCAAAAACCTCGGCAGCGCTCAGTTTCTCCGCTGCCCCCAAAATAGCAGCCTGCATCAACAAGTCGCCCATGGGGGCCGAGCCGGGGTTCCAGTCGCTGGCAATAGCCAGGCAAGCGCCGGCATTCAATAGCTTCCGGGCAGGTGCATAACCCATCCCCAGGCCTAAAGATGCACCGGGCAAAGCAACGGCCACTGTATTTGAATTGGCGATCATTTTAATATCCCTGTCTTTGGTAGCCTCCAGGTGGTCAACCGATACAGCGCCGGCTTCCACGGCTACCTCGCTTCCGCCGGTACTAAACTGGTCGGCATGAACGGTAATATCAAACTCCAGGCTTTTTGCTTTTTCGAGATATTGAACGGCTCTTTCCGGTTTAAAAGCGTTATCGTCGATAAAAATATCTACCCGCTTGGCCAATCCTTCTTTTTTAATAACGGGCAGCAACTCTTTGCCAATGAACTCCAGGTATTCACCCTGGTTGCCATCGAAATCTTTTGGTTTGATATGTGCCGCCAGGCAGGTGGGCACCAATACCGCTTTGGTTAGATAGGATGCCGCTTTAATTGCCCTTAGTTGCTTCAATTCCTGCTCCACTGACAAGCCATAGCCGCTTTTTACTTCGATGATGGTTACCCCTTCGGAAAAATGACGTTCCGACCGTTTCACCAGCAGTTTTGTCAAAGTTTCCTCGCTGGCCTCGCGTGTTGCGGTTACCGTGTCCCATATTCCTCCGCCAGCAAGGGCAATTTCTGTATAACTTTTACCGGCCGACCGTAGTGCATAATCGTTCATCCTGTTGCCGGCAAAGCATATATGGGTATGGCAGTCAATAAATCCGGGCAGCACTACCCGTTCATCCGCAATTTCTTCAATTTGAGCCGAAGGATGGTCGCGGCGCAGCCTTTCCAAGGTCCCGATGGTGATAATCCGGCCATTATTGCTCAGTATCCAGCCGTTTTTGATAACCTGCAGCTGGCTATCTTTTAACGGCCCTTTCATTGAAAGCCCGGTCAACGGTAGCATTTGCGTGAATGGGCCTGTTAGTTTTTTCATATTGTTATTTTGTCTGAACCCTGATTAAAGGATTTTAGGATTATCGCGATAAAACACCTTTAAAAGTAATCATGAAAATCCTAAAATCGGGCAAATCATGGTTCAAACTTTCACCAAATTCTCAAACCAAACTTGTCCGCCATTTCAGCGGCTTTATCATAACCGGCGTCCGTATGCCGGAAAATGCCCATAGCCGGGTCATTATACAACACGCGTTTGAGGCAAGTGGCCGCGCGATCGGTTCCGTCCGCCAAAACAACCATGCCCGCGTGCTGCGAGTAACCCATGCCCACGCCGCCGCCATGATGGAACGATACCCACGTTGCTCCCCCTGCGGTGTTCGACATGAGGTTAAGCAGTGGCCAATCTGAAACGGCATCCGAACCATCTTTCATAGATTCTGTTTCACGGTTTGGCGAGGCTACTGAGCCGCAATCCAGATGGTCGCGCCCGATAACGATTGGACCTTTCACCTTGCCTGTCCTAACCAATTCATTAAATATTAATCCTGCTTTTTCGCGTTCGCCCATACCCAGCCAGCAAATACGTGCCGGCAGGCCTTGAAAAGCTATCTTTTGTTGCGCTTTTTCCAGCCAGTTGATCAACGCCTTATTTTCCGGAAATGCCTCCATCAGCGCGCGGTCTGTTATAAAAATGTCTTCGGGATCGCCGGACAACGCTACCCAGCGGAACGGCCCTTTTCCCTCGCAAAACAACGGGCGGATATAAGCCGGCGTAAAGCCCGGAAAATTGAATGCGTGTTCTTCACCCCCTTGTCGCGCAAACTCGCGCAGGTTATTGCCATAGTCGAAAGTTATGGCGCCGCGTTTTTGCAACTCGAGCATAAGGCCAACATGGCGGGCCATGCTCGCTAATGACAGTCGCTTATATTCCGCGGGATCGCTATTCCGCAGGATTGACGCCAGCGTAAGCGAGAGGCCATTTGGTATATAACCATTCAATGGGTCATGTGCCGAAGTTTGGTCGGTAAGCATATCCGGGATGATGTTAGCATGGAGCAATTTCTCCAGCATATCGCCGGCATCGCTCACCAATCCGACTGACAATGTTTCACCCTTTGCCGTGGCGTCCTGCACCCACCCGACTGCTTCCTCGTACGACTCAGTCATCTTGTCGATGTATTTGGTATCCACGCGTTTTTGGATTCGCGCAGCATCTACATCTGCCCCTAAAAATACGCCCCCCGCCATCGTTGCCGCCAATGGCTGAGCGCCGCCCATGCCGCCTAAGCCTGCGCTAACGATCAGTTTACCGGTCAGGTCGCCGTTAAAATGCTGGCGGCCGGCCTCAACAAATGTTTCATAGGTGCCCTGTAAAATACCCTGTGAGCCGATATAAATCCAGCTGCCTGCAGTCATTTGCCCATACATCATCAGGCCTTTTGCGCGCAGCTCGTTAAAATGTTCCCAGTTTGCCCAGGCCGGCACCAGGTTGCTATTGGCGAGCAGCACACGCGGGGCCTGCGGATGGCTGCGGATAATGCCAACCGGTTTACCGGATTGTATTAATAGAGAATGTTCTTCATCCAACTCCAGCAACAGTTCAATAATTTTGCGCAGCGATTCCGGGTTGCGGGCAGCCTGGCCGATGCCGCCGTAAACCACCAGTTCTTCCGGGTTTTCGGCAACCTGGCCGTCGAGGTTATTAAGGAGCATCCGTAGCGGCGCTTCCGTTTGCCAGCTTTTGGCATGCAGCTGCATGCCCCGCGGCGCTTTGTACACCGGGTGGTTGGCGTAAGTGTTAATAAATTCCGAACTCGTCATCGTTTAATTTTATGTTATTGGCGACCGCAGTTTGATTGGCAGTTGCAAGCAGTTCGCCTGATGTTACTAATTGATACAATTCTTTGATATCGTCTGCAAAAAGACGGTCGTTGTCAATAAATGTCACTTTTTCGCGCACCAATGCATGGCAAGCCTCAATAACCGGGGTTGACCTAAGCGGCCTGCGGAAATCAATTGCCTGTGCCGCATAAAGCAGCTCTATCGCCTGGATGTATTCTAAATTATCGATTACCTTATGCAGCTTTCGCCCGCTGATCGAGCCCATCGAGACATGATCTTCCTGCCCCAATGAGGTTGGCACACTGTCGGCGCTTGCCGGAAAACAAAACGTTTTGTTTTCAGTAACCAACGCGGCGGTGGTGTACTGCGGTATCATCAGGCCTGAGTTTAACCCTGCGTTATTAATAAGCAATTTCGGGAGGCCGTAGCGCCCCTCGCTCATCAGGTAACAGCGGCGATCAGCAATATTACCCAGCTCGGCGGCAGCTACAGCGGCGTAATCCAATGGAATAGCCAATGGCTGGCCATGGAAGTTACCGCCGCTGATCGTGTCTTCAGCATCAAAAATAATCGGGTTGTCGGTAACTGAGTTAAGCTCGACTTCGGTCAATTCCTTCAAATGCAGCCAGGCATTGCGGCTTGCGCCATGCACTTGCGGCATGCACCGGAGGGAGTAGGGGTCCTGCACGCGGTCGCAATTGATATGTGAGTTGCATATCTCCGAATCTTTTAACAAGGTATGCAGGCGTTTAGCCACGTATTTGGTGCCTTTGTAAGGACGAAGCTGGTGAAGGCGGGCGTCAAAAGGCCTTGCCGAGCCCATCAACCCCTCTAAGGACATCGCCCCGATAATGTCTGCCATATCCAAAGCATCTCCCAGCCGCTGCACGGCCCTGACTGCAAAGGCCAGGATAAACTGTGTGCCGTTAATCAGAGCCAGGCCTTCTTTCGGACCCAAAACCAGGGGTTCAATGCCATGTGTGGTCAAAACATTGGCTGATGGAAAGCGGCCGCCATTGGTATAAACTTCGCCCAGGCCTATCAGCGGTAAGAAAAGATGGGCGAGGGGGGCCAAATCGCCCGATGCGCCAACGGAGCCTTTCTCCGGAACCACCGGTATAATATTATGGTCGATGTGCCAGATAATGCGTTCTAACGTTTCCATCGATACGCCCGAGAAGCCCTGGGCCAGCGCGTGTACCTTGGTGATCAGCATTAACTTGGCGATCTCCTGCGGAATAGGTTCGCCAACACCCACACTATGGCTTTTAAGCAAGTTGGTTTGCAGCAGTGATGTATCTTCGTCCGAAATGCGGGTATCACACAATGGCCCGAAACCGGTGTTGATCCCATAAACCGGTTTATGGTTTTGCACGATCTTTTTTACATCCTGCCACGAGCTTAAAACTTTCTTTGTGGCGGTTTCATCAATTATTCCTCGCACTTTCCCCGAGGCTATGTCAAGACAAATGCCCGTCGTTAAATGCCCGCTTCCATAGTTAAACAACTTGCTCATCATCTGCGGATTTTAGTTTGACGGATAGGTTAGCGGCTATCTTTTCGCTCAGGCTGTTTTCCCTGAAGATATTTTCCAACGACGCGATGGCCGGCAGCAGATTAGTGCTTTCGTCGTCTTCGGTAACGAGTTCATCCATGGCGGCTAACACAGCGTCCCAAACCGGAAGGACATCGGTTAATAAGTCCCTGCCTTTATCGGTTAAGGTGACCAGTTGGCGGCGCCCATCGTCCGTACAGGTAACGCTGGTAACCAGGTTCCTGTTTTTCAGATTGGTGATCAGCTGGCTGGCGGCCGGGTGCGATACATCAGTTTGTTCGCTTAATTCCTTAATAGATAAGGCATCATTTTTCGACAATAAATAAAATACCGGGAACCAGCTGGCATCAAAATCAATCCCCAGGTTTTGATAGGCGCGGTTTATTTCCGACAGAAAGCTTTCGCTCAGCCGGCGTAATCGGCTGCCCAAAACCAGGTACCCAAGGCTTTGATATAAATTCATGGTGCAATTTATATAAGTACTTATATAAATGCAAATCTGACCGCTGATTTTGTTGATTAAATGATAGCGCTGATTTTTTTAGGGTGAAATCGTAATTCGTAAACCTTACAACCCACCTTTACTGTGCTGTTTTCCCCATTTGATCAGCTCATCAACAACAGGTGTTAATGTAAACGAATAACTAGTGAGCTTGTATTCTATAGATACAGGGTGGCTGTCGTGCACAATGCGGATGATGAGTTTGCTGGCCTCAAGGTCTTTCAGCTCTTTTGATAAAACCCTTGTTGTAATTTGGGGGATATTGCGCTGAATGTCGCGAAACCGACTTTTGCCGCCATACATCGACATCAGGACGGGTATTTTCCATTTTCCGCTGATGGCTTGTAAGGTATTTTGCACATAGCCGATGCGGGTAACGATATCATTGCTTTTTTCTTTCATTGCGGTGAAGTGTCGTTAATTGGTATCAAATGTATATCATTAATTCGGGAAGTAAAATAGTTTATAGATTGATAGTCAATATATTTTGTTGTTTTCTGTTTTTAATCCGCTTTTTTCTAACTTTATATCCATTAAACCTTTAAACCTCTATTTATGGAGCCTTCACCTGTCTTAAACAAACATGACGAACTTAACCTCGAAGTTTCGGCTATCGATCCCTTTGCCAATATCGCCCTGGCATTTTCAGGCGGCGGATTCCGTGCTGCGACGTTTGCACTGGGCGTTTTATCCTATTTAAATAAATTGCAGTTTACAGCTGTTGACGACCCTTTGAACGGTAAGCGCCTGCTTGACCAGGTAACGTATATGTCATCAGCATCCGGGGGTACTATAACCACTGCATTATATGCGCTTTACAGCGCTGAAGGGCGTTCCTACGAAGAGTTTTATGTTAAACTTTTTCAGTCGCTTGACGGGGAGTTTTTATTGCAGAACGCCCTGTCAATTTTGTCTGACAGGAAGGCCTGGCGTAAACGGCCGGACAAAAGCCGGAATTTTATAAACGCCTTTTCAATGGCCTATGACGAATATCTTTTTTCCGGAGCCACCTTGAAAGCGCTTTTTTATGGCGAAACGAAAGGGCATCTGCAGGAGGTTTGCTTTAATACCACGGAGTTTTATACCGGCCTATCCTTCCGGCAGGATCGTAAAATGGTACCTGATGATGCCAGCGACCCCTATTTTAAGTTTGGCAATGAAAATATCTTCGCGGCCCAATCGGCCGCTGACGGGATAAAAATAGCCGATGCCTTAGCCGCTTCGTCATGTTTCCCCGCGGGGTTTGAGCCGATCATTTTTCCGGAAGACTTTTCCAGCGAAAGCGCATCAGTAGTTGAGCTTAAACAAGGGCTTACCATGGTGCCGCAAACCGGCGACAAGGCAGAGGAAGCGTTTATTGCAAGTAAAACCGTAGGCTTTATGGACGGTGGCATTACCGATAACCAGGGCCTGCAAAGTATGATGTACGCCGACGGGCGCCGCATAAGGCGGGAAACCACTTTTAAATGTTTTGATTTGATGCTGGTTAATGATGTGGGCAGCTATTTTATAAAACCTTATATTAACCCGCCGCAGCCAAAAGGGGGAGGAGTGAGTCTTAGGGGACTATATTGGTGGATAGCCGCGATTTTGGTCGCCGCTATTGTGTGTGCCTGTTTTGGTCGTTATTTTCATAAAACTTACCTGTCGTTTATCGGCGGACTTTTTGTGATTATTCCGGCACTTTTGCTGGCAGGCGGATTGTGGTTAAAGAGCCAGGTAACGGGTGCTGCAGCGTCGTCCCCGCTCAACCTGCGGAAGTCGTTTACCGAAAAAATCATCAAACTGTTGCTAAAATATTTTACCCGCACACCGCTGGCTGTGTTAAAGCAAATGATGGCCGCCAGGGCCGATTCAGTATTACTGCTCAACATGAGTTTATTTTTGAAACGAATACGGCAATTGCTTTATAATAAATTTTATGGTTCGCCGGAATGGAAAAACCGTGGTAAGGGAAACCACATTTACGACCTTGCTTTCGCCAGCGATATTTATCGCCGGCAAAACCCGCCTCCCAGTCCTTTTTTAGAGCCCAGCAAGGATCTGCAAATTGTGGCCCAAACTGCTTACGAAATGGGTACTACTTTGTGGTTCGATGAGCAAACAGAGGCTACAAGCCATAGTAAAGCCTGCGTTATAGCCTGCGGCGAATTTACAACCTGCTACAACCTGTTAGGTTATATTGAATCGCTTTCCCGCGACCCAAATGCCGTTGGCGGCCAATACGCTAACAGGCTTAATGAATTAAAAAAACAGCTTACAGCCGACTATACCCGGTTTAAAACAGATCCTTTTTTTATGTATAACGAAGACGGGCGCGCTTATAATATAAAGGATTTTCAGCCACTAAGTATGGCCGATATACCTGATCCGGGTTTTTAATCCGGCAGTTTAAGGTAGAATGACCGATGGCTATTAATTGAGTTTTAGCGAAGCGAAAAAATCGTCCTTCGGCTGCGTGCTTCTGCCGTCCGGTACTACCGCGCTTATGCTGTACAAATAGTTGCTGATGATAATCATGAAAGTGAACGACCTCACCTTTGTGGTCGGGTTGGCGCCCTCGATGTTGTAGCAGTAATAGTTATTCCATTTGCCTGTTTTCACATCATCCATTGTGTAACCCTGCATTTTCTCCTGCATGCCTGTTTTTACGCTGTTTGCAAAGTCGCTCGTTGGAGCAAGGCCTGCCAGCGCCGCGGAATCAAGCCCGGACACTTTTTGCATATCGATCTTAGTTATCACGCAAACCATTGAATCATTGGTCATGGCAATTACGCTGTACTCGTCAGCCGATGTCGGTTCCGATGGCACTTTTACAGATAATTTACTGTCGATCTTATAGCTGATCCAATCACTTTGGGCCTGGGCAAAATGTACCAGGGTAAACAGGAAACACAGGGAGATAGCAATCCTTTTCATGACACAACGGGTTTTTGTATATAAAGATGCTAATAAATTTTCTGGCAGACAAACGTGAGTACTAAAGTTTTGCTAATTTAATAGCCTGAAAACTAAATTATCCGATGGAGCCTGATATAGACGAGCTAAGAAAGAACTATGAGCGGTTGGACAATGAAAGGATCATACGCCTTGCAACAGAAGAAGCCACTGAATTGCGCCCCGAAGCACTTGAACTGCTTAAGCAGATAATAAAGGAGCGTGGTCTTTCGCCGGTTGTAGGGAAGGCTATTGATGTTCAGTTTAAGGCTATAGATGAAAAGACATTGCTGGGCTATTGTGAGTTATTACGGCAATTGCCTTGTCCGTCATGTAACTCAGTTGATGAGAAATTAAATGGGAATATCATCGCCACCGTGTCAGGCGGTTACTATTTTGAAAACGTTAAAATAGCTTGCCCAACATGTCTTGATCGGGCGTATTTCAGGTCAAATTTAAGTATTGCGTTAACCGGATGGTGGCGTTTACCGGGCCTGTTCAATACGCCCCGGGCTTTGAGGTTTAACAAGAAAATGAAGAAGTTTGATCATGTAGAAGAGGCAAGCGAACCACTCAAGCAATTTGTATCAGGTCAGGCAGGAAGAATTGAATTAAACCGCAACAGCCCGGAGGGGCTCTTAGACATCCTCCTGTACCCCAGGTAATTCAGCGATTTGAAAAGCTTGGGAATATCTTGTAACCTGATCTATGCTTCTCCTTTTATTTTAAATACCATACCGTCCATATCCTCGCTTATCCGTAGTTGGCAGGCCAGGCGGCTGTCGGCTGCCGCATCAGGCAGGGTATCCAGCAGGTCAAGTTCGGTATCAGTAGCCTTGAAGTACTTTTCCGGCCCCTCAAGCACCTGTACGTGGCAGGTTGCGCATAAAGCCATGCCCCCGCACGTAGCCAGTATATGATGATCGGAAGCCTTTAAAACCTCCATCAGGCTAAGGTTAATATCTTCGGGAATTTCCACGGTTTGCCTGCCGCCGTCCCTGTCTTCTATGGTTAGATTAATCATTTTTTTTGGTAGGTAAAAGGCGAAAGGCTAAAGGTGAAAGGTGTTTGGATTGTTTTTAACCTTTTACCTTTCGCCTTTTACCTTTCACCTATTCTAAAAAGCGTTTACCCCATAAACCGTAGTGTATTTAAAACTTAGTTTCTGATTTGGGTAAACATATTTAAACGCACTTTGTGCCATAAGGGCTGCCTCATGAAAACCGCAAAGGATCAGTTTTAATTTGCCGGGATAGGTATTGATATCGCCTATGGCAAAAACACCGGGCACATTAGTGCTGTAATCAACGGTGTTTACTATGATGGCCGAGCTGTCTACATTCAGGCCCCACTCCGCTATCGGGCCAAGTTTTGGTGTGAGGCCAAACAGGGGGATGAGGTGATCTGTTTCGATAACCGAAATCTCGCTTTCCCTGCCAACAATCTCTACTTCCTGTAAATGACCGTTACCCCGTATGGCTTTGATGTGCGATTGCAGAATGAGATTTATCTTGCCCTCTTTTGCCAGCTCAAACACCTTTTCGGCTGAGTCCGGCGCACCGCGGAAAGTGTCGCCGCGATGGATGAGGGTTACTTTTTCGGCAACATCAGCCAGAAATATCGTCCAGTCGAGGGCTGAGTCCCCGCCGCCGGCGAGCACCACTTTACGGCCGCGATAAGCTTCCGGATTTTTAACCATATAGGCCACGCCCCTGCCTTCAAAGGCTTCCAGGTTATCAATGGCCGGTTTGCGCGGTTCAAAACAGCCCAGGCCGCCGGCTATTACCACTACTTTGCTGCGTACTTCCGTTTCGTCGCCGGTACGGGTTACAAAAGTTCCGTCATCCAACTGAAACAATTCGTTAACACGTTCGCCCAATGAAAAAGTTGGTTTAAACGGTTCTATCTGTTCCATCAAACCATCTACCAATTGTTGCGCATTGATGATAGGGAAGCCGGGAATATCATAAATAGGTTTGTGCGGATATATTTCTGAAAGCTGGCCGCCGATCTGTGGCAGTACATCAATTAAATGGCAGCGCATTTTTAACAGTCCCGCTTCAAAAACGGCAAATAAGCCTACGGGGCCTGCGCCTATAATGCATATATCGGTATCAATAGGTTCCATTTAGCAATTTTAATTAAACAGCTAAATGTCCGGTTTATTATAACCATATTCAAATGATAAATAGTAATTGTCGATTACTTTAAGTTATAGTTGGCCAGGCAGAATCGCCTGAAAAGCTCGATCAGTTTAGAATTTTTCCCTTGTAGCTGGATGAATTGGAAGGTCCGGAAGATTTCCAACCCTTTAATATCGATTACGCTCAGCTCATTGTATTTTAACTCACTGACAACCGACTGTATCGACAAAAAAGTGGCCGTTTCGGAGTAAAGCAGGTACTGTTTGATGGCAATGCTGCTTTCCAGCTGTATTTCCACCTGCAATTCCCTGGGATTGATGCCGATGGCGTCGAGCGTATTAAATATCACATCAAGGGTACCTGAGCCGGCCTCGCGCAAAACCAGTGGGATTTGCAACAATTGTTTTGGGGTAATCTCGGCCTTTTTAGCCAGCTGGTTGTTTGCACGGGTAACCAATACGATCTCGTCTTTGGCAAAAGGGGCATAAGCGATCTGCGGGTAGTGGGCCGCGCCCTCAACTATAGCAATATCAATTTTTTCGCCCAATACGAGTTGAGTGATCACATCGGTATTGGCCTGCATGAAAGTGAAATTGACGGCAGGATAAGTTTTTTTAAACAGGGCCAAAATTTTGGGGAGGATGGTTTGCGCCACAGTCGTGCTGCCGCCGATATGCAAAATACCCGATTCCATATTGTTTAGCTGAGCCAGCTCTGTTTCCACTTCGGCGTATAACTGCGCTATTTTTTCGGCGTATTGCAGCAATATTTTGCCGGCGTTGGTGAGCGTGATGCTGCTTCCGTTCCGTTTAAATAATTGTACGCCCAGTTGATGCTCCAGCTCTTTTATATGTTTGGTAACGGCCGGTTGGGTAATAAACAATTCAACTGCCGCCTTTGTAAAGCTAAGGCGCTGTGCAACGGTATGGAAAACTTTTAACCGAAAATCGAAGATCATTAGCGCTAAGGTACATGATGGCGGGCGCCCTCGCAAAATTTTGCTTTTGCGTATTACAAAAAAAAGCCGCTACAGAAACTCTGCAGCGGCTACCCTGATTAATTAGACCAAACAGATTACCCTATTTAGCATCTTGCTGCCATAAGCCGGTAACTTTGCTTACTTCGTTATAGTTATTTAAATTGACATGATGTTGAAGCATAAAAATGCCTGTTTCGCCATAAACTGTTATTATTTTAAATTGACGTGTTTCGTCGTTGTAAGTGCTCAAAGTAGGTAAGGTGGCTGTAGGATCGGTTTCAATAAAGAAATAATGAAGTGTCACCTGCCCCAGGGCCGGAACAAACACATAATTATAGGTAAATCCGAATGAAGAATCAAACTGGTAAGGCAGCGGCTCCCATTGATTAGGGTTATTTAACGGGCTTGGCGTAAAATAAACCAATACAAGGCCGTTGGTAAGTACATCGTTGTTAACAGACGTGTTTTTACGAACATAATACCTGGTAAAATATTCTGTATAACTTCCCGGGCTGGTCTCATACACGTACTGCGAGTTCCAAAGCCAATCGCTTCCTTGCAGGGTAAATACATCGGCAAAGACATTTTGGCCAGTCCCCTTAGGTCCTGTTGGCCCCGTTGGTCCAACCGGACCCGCCGGGCCCTGCAGCGAAGTTGGTGTACCCCAGCCGCTTGCAGTCTTAGGGCCATACAGGTAAACATGCTGTTTGTCAAGATAATAATCGCCAATATTCCCCGCCGTACTTGCAGGCGCCCCCCAGCCAGCGGAGATCTTGTTGCCGGCCGCTCCGGGGAGCCCTGTAGCCCCCTTGGCGCCGGCAGAGCCTTTTAATGACAGCCCCGTGCCCCAATGCGTGGTTTTGGGTCCGTATACGATGCCATTGGTAAGGTCGAGATAATAACTTCCGACAACACCAAATGTTGAGTCGGGTACGGTTGTGCTCACATATAAAATGTACGCGCCGTTGGACACCAGCGTAGTGACCAAAGAGCCTGAGTTAATGGACTGACCTTGTGGTATGACTTTAGCATCCTTATGGCAGGATGGAAAAATCAGCGCCGCGCAAAGCAATATGCAAAATTGAAATATGAGTCGTTTCATGATATCATTTGTTTTTGGTGAATTAACGGATATGATTGTTGCGGCTATTTTGCTTCGCTTATATCCTGCTGCCATATTCCCGTGATCTTTGCTACATCCTGGTAATTATTCAGATTTACATGATGCTCAAGCATAAACTTGCCTGTTTTTCCGGTGATGGTAACAATTTTAAATTGCCGGGTTTCATCATTATAAGTACTCAGAGTCGGCAAAGTCGCTGACGGATCGGTTTGAATAAAGAAATAGTGGAGCGTCACCTGGTTAAGAGCGGTTACATAAACATAATTATCGGTATAACCGAAGGATGAATCGAACTGGTACGGCAGCGGCGCCCATTGATACGGATTATTTATAGGGCTTGGCGTAAAATAAACGACTACCAAACCGCTATCTAGCAAACCCGAAGTAATAGTGTGATTTGGGCGAACATAATACCTTGTAAAATATTCAGTATAACTGCCGGGGCTTGTTTCATAAACGTATTGCGAGTTCCAAAGCCAGTCGCTGCCCTGCACGGTGAAAACATCCGTGCTGACATTGGCGGCTCCGCCCCGGGGGCCTTGCGGTCCCTGTGGCCCGGCCGGCCCGGCTGGCCCGGTGAAGCTGATCGGCGTGGTCCATCCGGTTGATGCTTTAGGGCCATAAAGCAGGAAGTTTGTTTTATCAAAGTAGTAATCGCCGGTCACGCCAAGTGTTGCGGACGGCGTGCCGCTGCCGCTGTAAATCTGGCTCCCGGCTTTCCCGGCGGCTCCTGTTGCTCCGTTTGCCCCGGTTGGCCCCTTAAGGGAATACCCCCTGCCCCAGCTGCTGCTGGTTTTTGGGCCATAAACAAATCCATTAGCCACATCGAGGTAGTAGTCGCCAACTGCGCCAATAGTTAAACTCGGAAGAACATTCCCGATGTACATAATTGTTCCGGCAGGCGTTACCAGCATGGTGGTATAGGATTGGTTACCCAAATTGTTGGGGGTTACGCTTGTGTTTTTATTACAAGACGTGATAATTATTGCGGCTGAAAATGCAATTAAAAGATAGCGTGTTAGTTGTTTCATGACGTTGTTTTATTTTGTTATTGTGATTAGTACTTACCATTAGAAATCAATAGAAGGTGGAAATTAAGGACTTAGCTGCCTTTTAAAGATAACGATTGTTAAACCGTTAACAAACAAGGGGAATGTTGCAAAGTTAGCCGGCCACCAGGTTGAATTAAATCGCATAAATATGTGATTTTTATAACTATGCATAACCTATAAAAAAGCCGGTGCAGAAGCCTCTGCACCGGCAACCAAACCAATTAACTAACTATTATTTTGATCGTATTATTTGAATGAGTTGTTGCGCTCCAATTGATCCCTGTTTAATTGATCAACGTTATAACCCTGGCTAAAACATTACAAATCACGCTAATAAAAACCATTCTGCGCCGCGTAACGGTACGCAATAACAATGCGGGAAATACCTGAAATTAAAGGAGTATTTGCGTAAAAACACGCATCAACCGTGGGCGGGCGCGGTTCTGACGATTGAAATAACAACCCGGTAGCCATCCGGGTCCTCGAATGTAATGCCGTTTTTTGCCCAATAGGGGTTTAGGGGCCTAACCTGTTTTACCTGGTTTTTAACAAATCTTGTCTTCATCGCTGCAAATTCTTCCAGGGACGACGCATAAAAAACCAGCAGATCGTCGCCATCCGGCTGGTGCACGGGCGCGGTAGCAGATATCGTAAACTCCAGGTGCCAGTTTTGACCGGGCATGCCCATAAAAATGCCGCTGTAGCCATGGTGGTCTCTAAATTCGCCCAATACTTTTAAGCCCAAAATTCTGCCATAAAAATCAATGATGTGATTTAAATCGGTTGTATGCCTGGCAATCCTAACCTTCATAATAACAAGCTTTGTGCGTAGCGGTTGTTTGAGGCCTAATTTAACAAATTCCATCTGTTTGCCAATACAGCCTTGTTGTTTAACAATTTTCGGCTGCTGCTTAGCGGACGCACCATTTTGGGGATTGGGCATTTGAGGTCATGCGAAACTTTAAAAGCCATATCACATAAATATGTGATATGGCTCCGTATTAAGTGCTTCAGTTTTCCATTTGTAAAAAATAAGATAGATATAAGTTTATCACGATAAATAATTGTCATTTGTACATTTTAAATTATACCTTTAGCTACCAATTAAAACTATTATGTTAAAAAATTTGCCCCCCGTATTCCGCCGGTTGCTTAAATACAATTTGCTTATCGCCGCGCTTTTACTGTTCGCTCTTAATGCTGCCAACGCACAGCGCGGAAGAAGACCGAAGCCTCCGGGCGTGCCATCGGAAATTCAGGTAACCCCTTATAAAACTACCATGATCGCTAATGGCAAAGACCAGGCCCTCATCAGTATAAAAATAATCGACAGCCGGGGCGATAGCGTAGCAAACGCCGACGTGAAGACTACCCTGCATTTGTTAGGTGATGCTGCTATTGTAAATATAATGGATGCCGGTAATTTTAATGAAATTGCGCATACCGACAGCACCTGGCAGGTAAATATCCATGGCAGCTGCCGGGTGATATTACAGGCGGGCCGGTCCCTCGGCAAGATTAAACTCAGCGCTACCGCCGATAGTTTATACACCGGGGCCACGGAGATACACACCGTGCAGCCGGGCATTGCACATGCAGTTACCCAGGATAACTATAAACCTCAACGGGTTACAGATAAAATAGTGGGCGCCGATATTTCCTTTCTGCCGCAAAGGGAAGCCGGTGGCATGAAATTTACGGAAAACGGCGTACCGGGCGACCCGATTGAAATGATGAAAGCGCATGGTTTTAATTATATCCGCCTGCGCATTTTTGTTAACCCCGAAAACCCAAAAGGCTATTCACCAAAACAGGGCTTTTGCGACCTGGCGCATACCGAAGCAATGGCCAAACGTATAAAAGCTGCCG
>Ga0206935_10111_pt1 | contig 25810 bp, 25 predicted proteins | sample Alteio_BWOrgHeat_13_FD_152924 | JGI IMG/M metagenome (GOLD analysis project Ga0206935, IMG submission 152924) | Enriched cells from forest soil in Barre Woods Harvard Forest LTER site, Petersham, Massachusetts, United States -... | ecosystem: Environmental > Terrestrial > Soil > Temperate forest >...
GTTTAGCTTCTCAGAAGCTTCTTTTCACTGCTGCTGTCTTGATCTCGTCCGAGGTGACGGGCAAGGCGCCGAACTGTTTGAGGATTACCATCTTCGACCTGCCCTCGCGACCGCCGGGAACATAGATCAGCTTCCGCTCGGGATCGAATGCCAGGCTGTGACCTTTAACGTCGGTTTTCACCTCGCTATCGTACGCGAGCTGGCGGCCATTGACCTTTATGGTTGTGACCGTGCCATCGCTGGAAGCGGCATAGAGAGCGCCTCCGGTTGAGTCCAGCCAAAGACGATCGGTTCCACCAGTGACGGGAACGCGACTCAATTCCGCGCCCGAATCCGCGTCGATAGCGAGCACAGCGAAGCGTATGGCTACAAACAGCGTTCGCGAGGTCGGGTTCAGGATGATTCCCGTAGGCTCGGAACCGTTAATCTTCAGCGTACTGAGCGGTTTGGCGTCGCGCTCCAGCGACGTGGCATAGGCGACGATTTCGTTCTGGTCTTCTACGGTTACGAATACTGCGTTGCGAATCGGATCATAAGCCATCAGGTCGGGATGACCGCCGATGTCCACTACCTGCATTTCCCGATCGATTTGACGGCTGACCAGCGTGAGCGAGCGCGCGTACGGATTCGTAGCGATCATGTTGCTGGTACCAGGAATAATCAGCAGGTTTTCGGGGGCCCGGCTCAATTGAATGCGATCCTGGACTTGCCAGTTGTTGCTGTCCACCACATGGATGGCATTCGTGCCCGCGTCGGCGATATAGACGCGGTTGGCAGCGTCGTCCACGGCAACGCCGCGAGCGCTGACGATTCCGGAGATCTGAGCGACAAAACGGCGCTTTGCCGGATCGAAGATATCCACGGTCCCGGCTCCGTTGTGCGCCATTACCAGAAAGCCTTTGGCGAATGCCAAAGTCTCGAATCCGGGACGCCCCGGAATATCCAGCATCGCGATCTCACGCAGCTTGGCTGCGAACATCGAGGCGGGTAGCATCAGGAGAAGGAAAATCGCGGTCTTGAACAGGCGCATCACCGATCCGGGAGCAGAAGCTTTGTATCTCAACAGCTTGGGATGCATCTGGGGGCAGTTCTGCTGCCCGAGTAGCTGCTCTTTGGTTACTATCCTGCAAATGTCCTTTGAGCAGCAGTTCTGCATCTCATAGGTGGCACTCGGCTTCTCAGCCGCTAAGCTGCTAAGCTTGACGGAGTTGAGAAGCTCTCAATTGGAGCTTAGAGCGAAAGCTGCTTCGTTTATGCAAGAGAAAGTACTAATCGTCGAAGATGAAGAAAACGCAAGAAGCGGTCTGGCCGAACTGGTATCTTCCTGGGGATACCGGACCGATACCGCTAAAGATGGCCTCGACGCTCTCGACAAAGTCACGGTTTGGTCTCCGGCGATCGTGGTTACCGATCTGAAGATGCCCCGCATGGATGGTCTGGAGCTGCTGCAAAGGCTTGCCGACCAACCTCACCCGATGGCGGTAGTGGTTCTCACCGCGCAGGGATCCATCGACAGCGCTGTTGATGCCATGAAGATGGGCGCGTATGACTACATCCAGAAGCCTGTTGACCCGACTCGCTTGCGCGCCATTCTGCAAAATGCTTCGCGGCAGAAAGACACGGAGCGCGAGCTGGAAGTCACAAGGCGCCAACTGCGCGATGCCGGCGTGCTCGGCCATCTGGTGGGCAAGTCGCGCAAGATGCAGGAGATTTTCGCGCTGGTAGAGCGCGTCGCTCCGAGCACCGCTTCGGTGCTGATTACCGGCGAAAGCGGCACCGGCAAGGAAATGTTGGCGCGCACGCTGCACGATCTCAGTCCGCGCAAATCGAAGCCGTTTGTGGCCATCAATTGCTCGGCGATTCCTGAGACGTTGATCGAGAGTGAAATCTTCGGTCATGAAAAAGGGGCGTTTACGGGGGCACTGGAGCGGCGCGCGGGCTGCTTTGAGCTGGCGGAAGAAGGCACGTTGCTGCTGGACGAAATCGGTGAGATGCCGATTGCTACTCAAGCCAAGCTGCTGCGCGTGCTCGAAGATCGCAAGCTGCGCCGGCTTGGGAGCAAGACGGAAACCGAAGTGAACGTGCGCGTCCTCACCGCAACCAATAAAGTTCCCGAAGAGGCCGTAGCCCGCGGCGAAATACGCAACGACCTCTACTATCGTCTGAACGTTTTTAATATCCACATGCCGCCGCTTCGCGAGCACAAGGACGACCTGCCCGAGCTGGTCGAGTCGCTCATCAACGACTTGAATGAGAAGCACGGGCGCGATTTGGCCGGAGTCGAGGACGCGGTCATGAAAGCTTTCCAGGCTTACAGTTGGCCTGGCAATGTGCGCGAACTTCGGAACACGCTCGAGAGGGCCATAATCATGGCCACGGGAAGACTGATCGAGTCGCGCCACTTGCCGCCAGGATTCGGAACGGCGCAACTCAAGATAGCGGAAATCGACCCCAATGCCATCCATCTGGGCGTGGGAACTACGGTCGAAGAGGCCGAGAAGCAACTGATCCTTCGTACGCTGGCAAGTACCAACAACAACAAAACGCGCGCTGCGGAGATTCTCGGCATCAGCCTGAAGACTCTCCATAACAAATTGAAGGAATATGGCTCGAATGGCAACAGCTTGGCCGAGGCTGTGAACCAGTAGCTCTCCTGCCAGAACGCCCCGGCGGGAGTCGAGTGCATCGCATGCGACTCAAAACCAAGTTGGTAATCGCGATCAGCCTGATGGTGTTCGCGATTGTGGTTGCGCTTTCCACGATCTATGTGTCGCAGTTGGTCCGTCAGGTCTTGAACGACGGCGTAAAAGAGGGCGATTTTGCGGTAAATCAGATCATTTATTTTGCCCGCGAAGCGCTGGAAACCGATCTCAGCAGCACGCGCATCGATCCCAACAACACGCAGCAGGTGAATGCCTTCGTTGAGGAGAGCCTGCAAACCGATCCGGGAGTAATTGGAGCGATGGAGTCACAGATCGGCTACTCCCAGATCATCATCGATACCGCCATCGTTGGTCCCGACGGAAAAGCGATTCTGCACAGCGAAGCCGAGATGATTGGCAAGCCCGTGCCGCCGCGTCCTGATATGCGCCAGTTGGCCTCAGCAAACTTCTGGCAGCAACTCCGCGTGGTCTATGGACCGATTCGGACTTATGTCATCAAAGTACCGCTCGATCGCGACAACCGGCCTTTTGGGTCGGCGCAGGTGGGCATTTCGTCGGCCTTACTACAAAGTACGCTGCAACAGCTTCTGAACCGCGCACTCATTTTCTCGTCGCTTGCCATTCTGGTCTCTCTGGTACTGGCGGCTGGGCTTTCCAACTTTGCTTTGCGGCCTCTGGAAGCGATCTCGCGGCGACTCGATCAGATGAGCTCCGGCGAAATCGCGGCGCCCGCACCGAGGGAGCTCAATCGCACCGACGAATACGGCAACGTCAGCTCCAAGATCGAACGCATTGGCCGCCAGATGCGGACCGTAAATGAAGTCTTCTCCGCGCTGCAGGAGAACGTCGATCAGATCATGGCCAATCTGCAGGATGGTCTGATGCTGTTCACCAAAGACCGTCGAGCAGTGCTGGTTAGCGCTTCCATCGAGACATTTCTCGGCAAGCCTCGGGGAGAGATGCTAGGGAACCACGCCGAGGAGATTTTTTCACGTCAAACGCAACTCGGACGTAATGTGCTCAACGCTTTCGCCTCTCACCATCCCATGCATATGGTCGAGATTGCAGGTGATAACGGCACCGAGGTGCAAGTATCGCTAGATTTCATCGAAGAAGGTGGGCAGCAACTCGGAGCCTTGCTGACCATGCGCGACGCTGAATCAATGCGTAAAATCGAAGGAGAAATCGAAGTTTCACGGCGTCTGGCGAATATCGGCAAGCTCACCTCGGGAGTCGCGCATGAGGTGAAGAATCCTATCAATTCGATTGTTGTGCACTTGGAAATCCTGCGAAACAAGTTGAAGGAGCCGGACGCGGACACGGTTCGTCACATGGATGTGATTGGCAGCGAAATTCAAAGACTTGATCGCGTGGTGCAGACTTTGGTGGACTTCACGCGCCCGGTGGAACTGCGGCTCGCGGATCTCGATATACGCGAACTTGTTCGCCAAGTGGCATTTATGGCCAGACCGGATTGTGAACGTCATGCCGTACACGTCGTCACGGAGATCAGCGATGAAGCTTTGCCGGCAAAGATCGATTCTGACCTTCTCAAGCAGGCTCTGCTAAATATCATGATCAATGGCGCTCAGGCTATGGAGAAAGGCGGCACACTGACGGTGCGGGCGCGGCGCAACGGCTCCGACGCGCAAATCGAGATTCAGGACACCGGGTCGGGCATTCCGCCGGCAATTCGCGACAAGATCTTCAACCTTTACTTCACCACTAAGAAGAGCGGGAGCGGCATTGGGTTGGCAATGACGTATCGCATCATGCAATTACATAATGGATCAGTGCATTTCGACACTCGCAGCGGAGAAGGAACGACTTTTTATTTGACCTTGCCGCTCACTCGCACAGAACAACAGCAGGAGCGTGACGATTTGGTGGCCAGGTCCTAGGAATGCAAGTTCAACTTCAGTGGCGCCTTCTTACCTGGTTGCTCGCATTCACGCTTGTGTTTGCGTCAGGCTGCAAGAAAAAGAAGCCGGCTGTGCCCCCGGTCCAGGCGCAAGCTCCAACCATCCAAGCGCCGACTTCTCAGCAGCCTCCGCCGGCATCCACCACTACAACTCCACCTCCAGCGGGTACCACCACTACAACCTCCTCGAATCCGCCAGAGAAACCTTCGCCGTCTAAGCCGAAGAAAACTACCGCCGGCAATACGCGACATCATCCCCCGTCAACCACAGCGAAGAAGCCCTCGCCTGTCCCCGCTCCGACAAATCCTCCTTCGACTAGCACAGAAGCGAAAGCATCGCCGCCTCCATCGGAAGCCGCGGTGGGACAGATATCGCCAGACATGTCGCAGTCGGCGGCGTCACAAGCTCAGCAAAGCACGACTCAGTTGCTGGACTCGACAGAGAAGAACTTGCGCGGCTTGAATCGCACTTTGAGCAGCGATGAGCAAAACACGGTTGTGCAAATCCGCAGTTACATCACCCAGGCGCGCTCTGCCTTGAAAGATCAGGATCTTGAGCGCGCGCACAATCTCGCCTTAAAAGCTCACCAGCTCTGTGACGTATTACTTAAACAATAGAGAACCTTGCAGAGACGCATGCTGCGTCCCTCTGGTGGGCCAGTTCATAACGGCGGGGGAATTGACTCAAAATACTGAACTATCCCGCTCGACGAATCTGATCGTCACGCCTCGCTCTGTCGCGATCATGAATTGTGACAACCGTCCGATTCTGACGCTCGTCTGATTCTGGTGAGCGGATGCGGCTCATTAGAGCGCCAATAAGGACCAGGGCGACGACAATACCCAGGCCGCTCCAAAGCCATGGCATCGTGTTACTGAGCTTTGGCTGCGCAATCGCGTTCACAGTCCGAGGATTGGCCGGATTGCCGTTCTCCGGTCCATTGGCATTTTTATCGATAGCGGGCGTGTTGCCGGCTGCCGTACCAGCAGCGGTGTTCTTCGATCGCTCGGGCTTTAACGCTCTGCCGTTGGCTCTCCCTTCGGCGGCTGCATTTCCCGAACTGGCATCGCTCGGGGTACGGGCGGCGCTGCACTGATCGTTCGACGGAACCGTTCCCTGGGTGTTCGAGTCTGAGCTAACACCGTTTGCGTTTGGCTGGATATTCGCCGGCGGATGCCCGGAGACGGTTCCCTGCGCAAGTGCAATCGCGCTGCTCAGAACAAGGCTGCCAAGCAGAATGAGAGGCCTCAGCATAAATCCTCCTGAGCCTTTAAAGTTTCTTGTTCTTGCTGATTGGAACGGACAATTAGCGGACTCGTTGCCACGAATTCCAGCAGCACGGCCGATGTGCGCTACTCGAAGAAGGATCGAGAGGGAAGAATTCAAAGGCGGAGTTGGCCAACGACTCCGTCTTGCAGCTCTTCTCGAATTTGGGTGCCGCTTATCTGCTTCAGCACCATGCTGGCGGCGAGTTTGAGAATGCGAGCAGCAGCTTGTTCGGGTGGGACTCCACGACCATGGATATTCGAGATCAAGTTCCGATCAGCATCCGTATGTCCAGAGCGAGGTCGAAAGCCTATATACGCGGACAAACTCTCGGCGGTGGCCAGACCCGGACGTTCTCCGATGAGCAGTACCGCCACCCGCGGGTGAAGAAGATCCCCGACATCGTTGAGAATTCCAACGCGACAAAAATGTACCGCAAATGGACGGCCCACCGTCCAGCCTCGCTCGTTCCCGGCTTGTATCAGCAAGGGTAGCAGTGCCGGCACCTGCACAGCTACGGCGGTAGTCGAAAGGCCGTCGCCCATAACGATCTGAAGATCCTGGTTCGGGGTGCAACTTTTCAGAACGGTATTACGGGATGCATCCGAGAGACGTCTTCCCAGATCGGGACGCAGAAGGTATTCATCCTTCGAACGCGCCGCGGAGCTTACTTCAAAGATGTCGAATCGCTGAATCAGCCCCGAGCCGAGATGTTGTTCCATGTCGAACTCAGAGCGAACGGCGTCACGGGCTGCAGCGTGGGCGGCGCGGAGTTCCAGTTGCATCGAAGTCCGGTATCCGCCGCCACTTCTGCCGACGAAGAGCCGCGCCGGAGTGCGGAGTCGAACCTTTTCCACGATCTCCGGCAGCGACTCACTCGACATATGCAACGCCTCAAGAGCTTAAGAGTTCCTCGGCCTTTCCCATCAACTCGCGCCGCAAAGAACCATCGAGCGTAGCCGGTTCCGACTGGCGATAGAACCCGCGCTCCTGCAGCCAGGCGAGGAACTCGGGCGCAGGTTGCAAGTTGAAAATTCGACGCATGGCCACTGCATCGTGATAGCTGGTGGATTGATAGTTCAGCATGACATCGTCGGAGCAGGGAACTCCCATGAAGTAGTTGCAGCCGGCGGCAGCGAGAAGCATGAGCAGGTTATCGGCAGAATTCTGGTCTGCCTCTGCATGGTTGGTGTAACACACGTCGCAGCCCATGGGCAGCCCCAGCAGCTTGCCCATGAAGTGATCCTCGAGGCCGGCCCGAACGATCTGCCGCTCGTCAAACAGGTACTCCGGACCGATGAAGCCCACGACGCTATTCACCAGCATGGGAGAAAAGGCGCGAGCCACCCCATAGGCGCGCGCTTCCAATGTCAACTGATCGATACCATGGTGCGCCTCCGCCGATAGTGCGCTTCCTTGCCCGGTTTCGAAGTACATGACGTTATCGCCTAGCCAACGTACATCAACGCGGGAACGATGGTGATCGATGGTGCGCTCGCGGCCCTCTTTCAGCATCTGTAAAGTGACGCCGAAACTGCGGTTTGCATCTTCGGTTCCGGCGACCGATTGAAATAGCAGATCGACTGGCGCACCGCGGTCCATAGCGGCAAGTTGAGTGCCGATATGAGCCAGGCAGCAAGTCTGAGTCGGGATGTCATACGCCTGAACTAATCGCTGCAAGGCGTGCAGAATTGCGGCCACGCTATCCGCGGAATCCGTTGCAGGATTCACTCCAATCACGGCGTCACCGCAGCCATAGAGCAAACCTTCGAACGCGGCGAGAAGAATTCCCGCGATATCGTCCGCCGGGTGATTTGGCTGCGTTCGGATCGCCAGCACGCCGCGCTGACCGAGCGTATTGCGGCAGCGCGTAACATTGCGAATCTTGGCGGCTGCCAGCACAAGATCTTTGTTGCTCATGATCTTCGCCACGGCAGCTACCATTTCGGGAATCAGTCCGGACTGCAGCGCCTTCAAATCGTCTTCTGTGGTTCCATCGCTGAGGATGTGCTCCCGAAATTCTCCGACGGTCCTGCTGCGCAGCGGCGCAAACGCCTGCTTGTCGAACCGCGTCTGGATTAATTCTGTGACGTCGTCTTCGATCAACGGTTTCGCGAGAATGTCCGCCAGCGAAAGATCGGCCAGAGCGCATTTGGCCGCCACTCGCTCCCGCTCCGACTGCGCAGCGATTCCGGCGAGTTGGTCGCCAGACTTCACCTCGTTGGCCTTCGCCAGGAGCTCGCGCAGGTCGCTAAACGGTGCCATGAGGGTGAAGATTACAGGAACGAGTTGTTAGCCGCCAGTGGCTGACAAGGGGAGATGAACTCGATCAAGCTGCTGTGAATGTGTGTGCGGCGGTAACGACCGTTATTCTCCCTGTTTTTGGCGGAGCCTAACGCCGAGCCTATTTCGAGATAGCGGTAAACAGGTCGGAATTCACCAGACTGATGAACTTGCGATCGTCGGTCTCGAATTTCAGCTTCAATGCGCCACTGTCGGAATCGACCGACAAGTTCTCCAGAGCGACCTTCTCGGAGGGACTTGCGTTCATTTTCTTATACAGAATGCCTGCCTGAAGCAGCGTCTTCAACGATGCCGCGGTGAAAGAATCAGCGGTATTGACGTTCAAGTTGAACTTCACGCCGTTGCCGAAGTCCATCTTGTAGGCTGAGGCCTTAATGCGATTCTTGATGGCGTTGTAGTCGGCAAGCTGCGAAGCTTCGCCCAAAGCCGACTTCATCATCTCCTGCGTGCCTTTTTCGTCGAGGACGCTCCAGATGGCATCGGAGTCCACCGAGGAGATCATATCGGTAATCTGCGAGTTGGAGTTCAGGCTGCTGCCCAACCCGTCGCGAACGTCGAGTGCCGTTTTCAGTGCGGCTGATTCTCCGAAAAGCATGTTGTAGTTGTCAAGCAAAGTCATGGATAGGCCGCCGTCGAGCGGATACATAGCTGAGTCGCGATAAGATGCGGGTTTGATCTTCTTCGTCTTCAACTTGGTGACAACCTTGTTGCTGGCAAATTCACCTTGCGCAATGCCGATCACCTGAAGTCCGTTTTTCACGCGGAACGAGACGAAGGTGAGCTGTTCGACGTCCTTCTCAGGATCGATGCCAACGCCCTTCAACGCGGTTTCGAACTTCTTGAGCTGTTCGGGAAGAACGCGGGCTTTTAGCGCCTGTCCGCTTTCGGAGTCTTCCATGCTGCGGTAATCGACATTGATGATTTGCTGCACGTCGGAAGGAATTACGGCGCGCGTAGCGCTAGCCAATGACGAGCCGAAACTTAGAACTGGAAAAGCACAAACAGCAAGCAGAGCAGATATGCGGAACTTCATAGTAGTCCTTTAATTGTAAGCTAAATACTTGGACGAGCAGCTCTAGGCGCAGGTTACTTTACGGCACCAACTTTTGATCGCAGGTCTTAGCCCTACTTGCAGTCGTCAGGTGTCTTTCCAGGTTCCAAAAGCGCCAATCCCTGAATGCAGAACGTCGTGAACCCCTATTCTTTCAAGCTATTTGTATCCACGTCGCTCTGGCCTTCGCGCTGACTTCACCATCTGGACCATAAAGAGCCGCGCCGGCAAAGAACTTTCGGCCGTCATTTCCAAGGGGCCAACTCATGACGACATACGGTCGACGTGGATATACAGGGCTTAGCTGCTCGACCGCGAGCCGTCCGGTCACAAGCGTTCCACGCCAGGGGAATCCTGCGGCAAATCCTGTTGGACAATCCATCGCTGCCCAGACAAACTCGGGACGGACAGTCACACCCCCTCCGGTCAGCGATGAATCAGGAATCCAGGGCGCAGCAAAGACGGAGTGGTTCGGATCGCTGTGAGGCAAACGTCCCGGGAAGATGCGGAGCCCATCGCCCTGAGTCCGCTGCGGACCGCAGGTAAAACACGTCGGAAAAGGATGATCGCGAAATGCGGGAGATGCCGCTGCGGCGCGCTCTGCGTCTTGCAAATCAGGAGGAGCATGATCAGCGGCATCGATTTGGGATTGAATCGCTTCGATAATCAGCTCTGCCTCATCGAGGAGGCGCGCGCTGGCGTCAGATGCTTCAATTCGTAAATCGCGGTCGAGAGGAATGGGCTTTCGTATCGTGCATTCACAAGCGCCAGGCAAATGCGAAGCAATCAGGCCTGCGCTGTATCCGCCGTTGCCGCTGTCCGGTGGACCGCAGAATCGGCTCGCGATTCGGATGGTAAGAGACATTCATTCGCAGAATAACATCCGCAAATGAGGCGTTTCAGGCGAAACGTTTCAAGAAACCCTTTCGAGAAACCGTCGCGAGACGTTTAAAAGACCAAAGCCGACGTGGTGAAAGTGGTGAAACTTGATGCAGGAGGCAGTCGTCGGCGGCGCGAACCTTATCCAATAACAGGGCAACGCCGTGTTGGACAAAACCACCAGGTTTCCTTGGGCGAACAAAGTGGCGCACTTCTCCATTTGAATGGAAGCCGTCAAGGACCGCGACGAATACTGCGGCCAGCTCGTGGTGTACTATCGCGCCAAGAACTATGGTGTCCCCGGACTCCGCCGATAAGGTCCCGCGAAAGTTCTCAACTGCAAGCTGGACTTTGGAGCCGCGACGGGCACGTGAAGCTGGACAAACCATGAAACCTGTCTTCGTCGCAATTTCGTTCCTTTGCACGGGGATTCTTTGTAGCCAAAACGCGAATTCGCCACAACCAGCGCAGCTACCGAGCGTCGCACTGCCACGCGAGCTGGCGCGGGTTCTCACAGACTACGAACATGCCTGGAACAATGGCGATTCTGAGGCCCTGAGCAAGCTTTTCGCCGAAGACGGCTTTGTCCTTGGAAGTGAGAGTCCAATCGTGCATGGCCGCGAGAATATCGCGCGATTCTACGCGGGCTCCCATTCCTCTCTGTCGCTTCGCGCTATTGCTTTTGCCGCCGACGGCAATCTGGGATACATCATCGGCGGCTTCGGCCGGCCGGGTGGTCCGGATCGCGGTAAGTTTACTGTTGTACTGCGAAAAAATCGCTCCGGGACCTGGCTGATTGAATCGGATATGGATAACAACAATACGCATCGTTGACGAGAAATTGCCACGGCAGAATTGACTGGACTTCATCGTCCCGCCGATTACAAACCGGCGGGGCATAGAGCTCTAATGCTCAAGACGTGACATTCTTCAAATGTCAAAGAAGAACATGCTTGCTCTGCTCAAAGGAGGCGATCGGCGCACGATCGGTCGCTCCGATCAAGTGGCAGAGATCGTCTGCAACGAGCCCAAGCTTTTCCCTAAACTAATTGCAGGCTTCTGGAGCGAAGATACCCTGGTGCGCACGCGCGCGGCAGATGCGAGCGAGAAAGTAACCCGCCGAAATCCTGAACTCCTCCGGCCATACAAGAAGGAACTGCTCGGGTTGATGGCGGAGACGAAGCAGCAAGAGGTACGCTGGCATCTGGCTGCGATGGTTGCGCGGCTCCCGCTCACCGGCAAAGAACGACAGGTCGCAATATCGTTGCTCAGCCGTTATCTCGAAGACCGCAGTTCGATTGTGAAGACCTTTGCCCTGCAGGGGCTGGCCGATCTCGCGCAAAATGATCCACGAATTCGCACTCACGTTACGGAGATTGTCCGCGAATCCGTGCGCAACGGCACGGCGGCGATGAAAGCCCGAAGCCGCAAAGTGCTCTGTACACCGGAGCAAGTTTGACGCGGGAAGGCTCATGGGGGAAAACGCCACCGCGAGTGCTGTCGGCCCGCACAATGGCCTTCTCACGTTAAACACCGGTGTTACACTGCGCCTGCCAACTCTGGAGACCACACTTGAAAGCCTCGATGCTCTATCGAATCTCATCAATTCTTCTTCTGCTCTTTGCTGCCGGACATACAATTGGATTCCGCAAGACCCAGCCGGAATGGGCAGTCGATTCGTTGATCGCCTCGATGCAATCCATCCACTTCTACGCTCAAGGATTTAATCGGAGCTATTTGGACTTTTTCGTCGGTTTTGGATTCTTCGTCTCTGTGTTCTTTCTGTTTTCAGCGGTGTTGGCGTGGCAGTTAGGCGGACTTCGAGCTGAGACGTTGGCGCTACTTCGCGGCCCAGCGTGGGCGTTTGCAATCTGTTACGTTGCGGTGACGATTCTGAGTTGGCGCTACTTCTTTATCGCGCCGATCGTATTTTCGAGCGTGGTGACAATCTGCCTGATCGGAGCTGCTTGGCTTTCGGCAAAATCAGCGCAATAAACCGTCTCTATGCATTAGTTCGAGTGTTACTTTAATTATCAGTGCACCTCACAAAGCCGTAATCTTGCTCATTTTTCCCACCAACACAACATCCGGATCGCTGACCGTCATCAGCAGCGCTCCATCCTTCTCGCTGAATCGAATGCGTACTGCCGAAGCCCCGCAGGGGTAAAAGACGCGATCACCAAGATGAAATATCCAACGACCCATGGTGCCTTTCCGCGTCCACGTCAGACGCCCTTTTTCAAATGTCACATCGACTTGCTCTGTGGGGCGGGGACCAAATCTATATGTTCCTAGAATGGAATCTCGCTCACGATCCGTTAACGATGCCTCCGCCGGAGCGTCGGCGTCACCCAATGAGTTGAGATAGTCATACACCGAGCGTGCGGCTTCGCCTCCAGCCTTGGCATGGGCAAGCAAACTGATGCTGTGCGGACCCGGCGTCCGCTGAATCCCGGGCTGGGCCGCGACGAAGGCCTTTACGACATCCAGTTGTCCCAGCATGGTTGCAGAAAACAGCGAGCAATGCGCTCCATTCGCCAACAGAAATTCTGCGATCGCGCGATTTCCCATGTGCGATGCTGCACCGAGCGCGCTCTCCCAGTCGCCGAATCCCCAGTCCCACGTAGCTTTGGCGAGTGATGGCCGTGCTCCCACCAGTTCCTTGACTCGCTTCAGATCGAAATGCGACACCAACACCATTTCGCGCGCCAGTTCGGGTGGCTGGGTAGGGAAGAGCTCTCCGGGAATCCCTGCTGCACTGTTTGCGAACTTCCTTCCTGAATCGCTTCCAACGGCCGCTGACTGACTCTCTAACTTTGTGGCGACGAATGGTAGCGTTAGCGCTGTCATAGTGAGAAAGTGTCTCCTCGACGAAAGATCGGACATTGAAGCCTCCCGTATCGGCATGCAGCTTCCGGCACGAAGCAGGCAAATGCAAGCGAGTTCTTTAGCCGCGACAATGAGAAAAATATGAGGAGGGAAGCGTCTTCCGTTCAAAGACTTGCGGTCGGATGTGAGGCGAGAGGCGTAAGTTTTGGACGAATCCGCGGAGAGAACTGGCTGGCGACCGTCTGCGCTACCTGCGACTCCAAGCTTAATGGGTTGTCCAAACTATGCTCGATGCGCGCGACCCAGACGTGAGTCTGCTCCGGCAAGTGGATCAGATGAGCAAGAACGCGAGTCTGATCTCCGTTGCTCTGCACCTGTCCCAGGATTACGTAAGAGGCGCCGAGGGAAGAAGCAACAGTACTAAGATCCCGCTGGTCCCGGGGAAGCCGCAGGATGCGCGCATTGCCGATTACCCGATAGTGCCCGTCGGCCCGGGTGGTTAACTCCGCCACGAGCATGTCGCTAACCGCGTCGCTGAAGCGCGTCATCTCCGGATTGCCGGTTTCATTGTCAAAGCGCAGCACAGCTACGATAGGACTCGGTTGCATCCGAATCTTAAGCCAATAGCCGACTGCCATCAACGTCGCCAAAATCAGGCAAGCTGCAACAACGCGGACAAATGTTATGGACGAACCCTTAGGCGCCAGTTGCGGTGCCTGCGGTTCAGCCGAATCGCTCCCGCCAATGCTGGCTACGGGAGCGATGAACTGATAGCCGCGCTTTGGTACGGTGCGAACGAATCGGGGCTCTATTGCATTGTCATTCAGCGCCGACCGGATCTGCGCAATGCAAAAGTTGAGGCCACGTTCGAAATCGACAAACGTGTCCTCGTGCCAGACCGCCTGCCGCAGTTCCTCTCTTGAGACAACCTGGCCGGCATGTTTGAGCAATGCGCCGAGTACCTGCGCCGGCTGCGATTGGAGCCGCACCAGCGAGCCCTCTCGCCGCAACTCACCAGCAGTTGCGTCGAATTCAAATAGACCGAAACGAAATCGCTGCGCTGCCATGAAGTTTGTGAATCGATTCTCGCACGAAGCCTTTAGCCCGGCTATTCCGGGGCCATTCAGTACCCCCGTGTATTCAGTCCGAAAGTTACAGGATGAAGGGATCCGCTTGAGAGTCTGTGCTGGGAATCACGATCAAAACCGTTATACTGAGCCTGATGTCCACCGCGCAAAAAACGTTTTACCTTGAGACCTTTGGGTGCCAGATGAACGTGCATGACTCGGAAAAAGTCATCGGCACGCTCACCCAGCAGGGATACGCGCAAGTGGACACCGTCGAGTCAGCCGACCTGGTTCTCTACAATACCTGTTCGATTCGGGATAAGGCCGAACAGAAGGTTTTCCATCGTCTGAACGACTTCAAGAAACTTCAGTCGCAGGGTAAGAAATTCGGCGTTCTGGGCTGCGTCGCCCAACAGGAGGGCGAGAAGATCTTCGAGCGGGCACCGCACGTTTCACTCGTGGCCGGATCGGCTTCCTACCGCAATCTGGCTCAGATGCTAGTGCAGATCGAAGCGGGAGAGCGCCGCGTCACCGGTCTCGATGACCGGCAGACTGACCAGACCTTCGACACGCCCTTCACCATCCGGACAAACCCTTATCGCGGATACATCACCATCATCGAAGGCTGCGACAAATTCTGCGCCTACTGCGTGGTTCCTTACACCCGGGGAAAAGAGCGCAGCCGGACATCGGAGTCGGTCTTGGAAGAGGCTCGGCGATTGGCGGGCAGCGGCTACAGCGAAGTACAGCTCCTCGGGCAAAACGTTAATTCCTACCGCGATCCTACAGGAAATAAAACATTTGCAGAGCTATTAGTAGCAATCGCAGAAGTGCCGGGGATCCGCCGCGTGCGCTTCACAACCTCCCATCCGCGAGACTTCACGCGAGACATTGTGGAAGCCATCGAGTCCACCCCGCAACTCTGCGATCACGTCCACCTGCCGGTGCAGAGCGGCTCCAGCCGCGTGCTTAAAGCCATGCTTCGCGAATACACCCGCGAAGATTATCTTGAACGAATTTCATGGATGAAGTCCGCGCGAAGGTCAATCAGCCTGACTACCGACATCATCGTCGGCTTTCCGGGCGAGACCGAGAGCGAGTTTGAAGAGACCATCACACTGCTGGGCGAAGTGGGATACGACGGAGTTTTTTCCTTCAAGTACTCACCACGTCCAAATACCCCTGCAATTCGTATGTCAGATAGTATCCCCGACGAGGAGAAAGGGAAGCGCCTGAGCATCCTGCAGGAGCGTCAGCGAGAGATACAGAGGTCGAATTACGAAAAACATGTGGGGGAAGTAGTGGAAGTGATGGTTGAAGGCAGAAATGAAGCTCGCGGTCAGATGATCGGACGGAGCACGCAAAACAAGACGGTAAATTTCACGACCACTTCGCCGATTCTGCCGGCAACTGGAAGCTATGCCCGAGTGCTTGTCACGCGGAGCTTTCCCAATAGTCTGGTAGGAGAGATGGTTCTGAATTGAAGTCGAGCGCCGGATACCCTCGCCCGGCGACTCCCAAGTAAGCACGACGGAGGTGAAGGAATGGAAGTCGAGATGAAGATTCGTGGGTTGATGATGGACCCTGTCACCAACATGCCCATCGTCGTCCTGAAGGATCCGGCGGGTGATGCGGTGCTGCCCATCTGGGTGGGAATTTATGAGGCCAACGCCATCGCCCTCGAAATCGAGAAGGTTGCAACGCCTCGGCCCATGACCCACGACCTCATCAAGAACGTGCTCACCGGACTCGATAGCAAAGTCCACAAAGTGGTGGTCACGGAACTGCGCGACGACACGTTTTTCGCCGTGATCTGGATCGAGCGCGAAGGGCGCTACATTAGCATCGATTCTCGTCCATCGGATGCGCTGGCGGTTGCCATGCGCCTGGATTGTCCCATCTATGTTGAGGACGAGGTTTTGAAGTCCTCCAAACTTGCCGCAACCGTCTCGGACAGGGTATCGAACGAAGAGCTCCGCAAACTGCTCGAGAACATGAACGACGAAGACTTCGGGCGGTACAAGATGTGAAGCACGACGTGGATCCGGCCGCCCACGGCCGGGGGCTTTCGTGTAAGACCACTGTCCTCTGTGAGAAGCAAGAAGCGTGGCACGTTGTTGTGTCTCTATGTAAGCCAATGGAATCAGCCGAAATCCTTCAATCGCTCCACGCAGCCGGCTTCGAACTCCAAACTTTCGATCGATTTCCAAGCGCCATTGGCGTTAGCAAGGGAAACTGCATCGCGTTGTTGGAACCTAACGCAAACGGCCTGCGCATTATCGGACGTCCCGGATGGAGGATGGGGGAAGCGCTCGGAGTGCTCACCAGCAAAGGCGAGCGCAAAGTCTTTCAGTCAAAAGATCAGATCGTGGAAGCGACTCCGGAGCGTTTGAAGGAACTGGAAGAATTCGAAGCCAAGTTACTGAAATTCCTCACCCTGGGCCTGATTTGATCCGACGTTGGCGTTCGCAGGTCAAATACGTCCGGGAGAACTCAGCAGGCGCGCTGGAAAGGTGACTATCGCCCATACCAATTTCAGCACGCCCTCAACAGCAACGCCCACAAGTCGAAATGGCAACAGCAAAAGCCAGACAATCGGATAGAGCAACAGCGCATCCAGCGCAATAGGCCAGCAAAGCACGAGCAGAATGCACCAGAGAATGAATGTCAGCAAAGAAGGCTCCTGGGGAAGTTACGGCGATATTGACGGCTCAGTTCCAGCAGTCTTTGCCAAACAAGCGCTACAGCCCGACGTTCCCCTATTAGCGACTTGAATTAACATAATATCCGTTATCGGACGTTGATTATGGAGAGCTATTTATCCCTTCTTTCGGCTTTCCAGTCTCACCATCTTGATTTCGCGCTTCAACGCATCGAATTCAGAGTCGGTTGTTACCAGTTGCCTTTCTGGTTCTGTGCTCCGCGCAGCACCACCTTCGGTTGAAACAATGTTCCGGCAATACGGCTGGCGATGGCAATCAACTGCTCCTGCCCAATAAAGACTTTCACTTGAGGCATGCTTGAAAAATCCGGGAGGTTTACCGCACGACCATTGGCGATCAGGCCGGCGGTTTCCTCATTCACCGTGACCGAGGGCAAATATGGCAGAATGCGGCGTGGATGCAGCGAGATGGCGGCGATACTCTTCGCGAGTTGTTGTTGACCTGAAACAGCTCTATCTCTCAACTCCGCGAGTTGCTCCAGAGTCACCGCTTGCTCCAGCGAAAATTCTCCTGACGCGGTCCGGCGCAGTTCTGCCAAGTGGGCGCCCACGCCGATCTTCTCTCCAAGCTCGTGCGCCAAAGAGCGAACGTAGGTTCCGGTGCTTACCTCGGCCACAAAACGTGCGTGATCGCCTTCGACGGCGAAGATCTCGAATCGATGCACATGCACGGGCACTTTCTTGAGTTCGACCTCCTGGTTCTTTCGCGCCAACTTATAAGCTGGAACTCCCGCCACTTTCTTGGCCGAGAACTTCGGCGGCTGCTGCTCGTATTCGCCGGTCAGCGTACTGGCGGCTCGCTGCAATTCTTCAAGCGATACTTGAACCTGTTGTGGCGACTCGACTGGCTCGCCATCGGCATCGTAGGTGTCCGTTGCGAACCCCAGCCGGATTACTCCTTCGTAAGTCTTGATCGTCGAACCATAGAACTGGGCTAGGCGAGTAAATCGTCCGGTCAGGAGTGGAAGAACGCCTGTCGCCGAAGGATCCAGCGTTCCAAGATGCCCGACCGAGCGCTCCCCCAACAGTCGCCGCGCCCGCGCGACCACGTCATGAGACGTCATGCGTGGCGCTTTGTCGATTACGAGAACGGCATCCATGAAGAGGGTTTGTTATTGTTCTTGGTTGGAACTTGGGGCGCTCCAGAGCAGTAAATCAACAAATAGAAACTATCCACCCGCCAGCCCATGATACCCATTCGTGACGATACGCCGAGGTACTCGACGCCCTACGTCACTTACCTGCTGATTGGGCTGAATACGCTCATCTTCCTGTTCGAGGTGTCGCTGAGTCCGCCAGCGCGGGAGGCGTTCGTCTATCAATTCGGAGTGGAGCCTCTGCGGGTGCTCGCAAGCCTTGGTTTGGCCAATGTTTATGTGCCCCATGCTTCCGTGTTGCCACTATTCACCTCGATGTTTCTGCATGCGTCGTGGCTGCACCTGATCGGCAATATGTGGGTGCTTTGGATCTTTGGCGACAACATCGAAGACTATCTGGGCCACTTTCCCTATCTCGTCTTCTACATTGTCAGCGGATTAGCGGCGTCGGTGGCTCACGTGCTTCTTAATGCAAACTCCACGGTACCGAGTGTGGGCGCGAGCGGCGCTATTGCGGGGGTGATGGGAGCCTACTTCCTGCTCTTTCCTTCCGCTCGTGTGCTGACCCTAGTCCCATTGATCATCTTTTTTACCTTCATCTGGCTGCCCGCCTGGATTGTCCTGGGATACTGGTTTGTACTGCAATTCCTTAGCGGAGCTGCCACCGCGATTGCTTATTCCGGTCGTGAGGGTGGAGGCGGCATCGCCTTTTGGGCTCATGTGGGCGGATTTCTTGCAGGCATTGTCATGATCAAGCTCATGCCGCAGCGCCTGCATCAGCGGTCGCGCTATACCTATTGAGCTGTCCGCTTGAGCTGTCCGCTACCGGACACGCGGTTTCATTGCCGAGCGTTTTCAGATAACAAACCCCGGACAATTCAGTCTAAGCCACTTGTAGTGCAACAGCTTGGCTGATTGCCGAGCGGCTGATGACTTGCACTTCCTGTTTGGGATCTCTCGTCCACGAGGAACGTCGATGGGCACCATTTTTCAGGATTTGCGTTTTGGACTGCGGCAACTACGCCGTACCCCTGGCTTCGCCGTTATTGCGGTCCTAACCCTGGCCTTGGGCATCGGAGCGAATACCGCCATCTTCAGCGTGATGAATGCTGTCCTGCTGCGTTCGCTGCCGGTGCAGAACCCCGACCGGCTGGTCCTGCTTCATTACACCGATCAACCCGAGCGTTCCGGACAGACCGGCTACGACGATACCTCGCTTCCCTACGAAGCCTTCGACACGTTGCGGAAGGACCATGCCGTCTTCACCGATCTGGTGGCCTTCGTGCCGTTGTCCGGCAGCAAGCTTCCACTGCGCTTCGGGAACGACCTGCAGGAAGGCCAAGCGGATGAAGTAAGCGGCAATTTCTTTTCAGGTCTCGGAGTGAGTTCTGTTTTGGGACGCACACTCGCGCCCGACGACGAGCGCCAACACACTCAGACCGCTGTCCTGAGCTATGCCTACTGGAGCGCACGATTCTCCCACGACAAGGCAATCCTTGGCCAGACGTTATTCGTAAAAGGCGTTCCCTTCACGATTGTCGGCGTGGCCGCTCCGGGATTCAGTGGGCTCGAGCGCCGGAAACCGACAGACGTTTGGGTTCCGCTGCAAACCAATCCTCTACTCAAACCGTGGGGGGACTCCGTTCAGGACAAGCAGAGTCTTACCGGCTCGCCTGACTGGTTCTATCTAATGATGATTGGCCGGCTCGCGCCCGGAGTGAGCGACAAGCAAGCGGTTGCGAGGCTGAACCCGGTCTATGAGGCGGCCGTCTATTCCGCCATCGGTGATCCTGGTCCTAAGGAAAAGCGAACCGAACTCTACCTTACGCCGGCGCGCGGAATTGAAGGGCTCAATAGCGATTACAAAGAGCCGTTGAAAGTGTTGATGATGATGGTCGGTCTGGTGCTCGTGATCGCCTGTGCCAATGTGGCGATGTTGCTGATCGCGCGCAACTCCTCCCGTCAATGCGAATTCAGCGTGAGAGTGGCCTTGGGCGGCAGCCGGTCGCGCATCTTCGTGCAATTACTGACTGAGAGTCTGTTGCTGGTCGTCTCCGGTGCTGCTTTAGGCTGGTTCTTCGCCAACTGGGCGACTCGCTCACTGGCTGCCTGGTCGCAGATCGAGGTAAGCCTGGCCGCAGATCGCAGCGTGATGCTCTTCACTATCGGCGTCTCGCTGATCGCAGGACTGGTATTCGGCCTGGCTCCTCTTGGAATTGCTTACATGCCGGCCACGAATATCGCAGTCAAGACAAGTGCTGCGAGCGCCCAGCGCGACCGCGGAAAAACCCTTAGCGGCAAGCTGGTGATCTGCCTGCAAATGTCGATGTGCCTGGCACTGCTCGTGGGAGCGGGACTGCTTCTTCGCACACTGAACAATCTTGGACACGCAAACCTGGGATTCAAAGCTGATGGTTTGCTCGTCTTCGCCACCGATCCGCCAGCAACGGCAAATTCGGACGAAGCGGTCGTGCGTTTCTATGATTCTCTGCTGGCAAAGCTTCGTGCACTGCCCCAAGTTGAAGCGGTGACCGTGATGGAGAACCGAATCGGCTCGGGATGGAGTGACAACACTGGTGTTCGTGTGGACGGCGCCGATCCTACGCCAAACAAGTTCTCGGCGGTTCGCTGGAACCCAGTGGGCTCAGGATTCTTTGCCACGCTCCAGGCGCACCTGCTGCTTGGCCGCGATATTACTGATGCCGACACCGCCAGTGCGCCAAGGGTGACTGTTGTGAATCAGCTCTTTGTCGATCGCTATCTGCATGGACGACCTGCATTGGGACATCAGATTCAGCTTTCCGGAACCGAGGGAAAGTACGGCAAGCCTTACACCATCGTTGGCGTGGCGCAGAACATGACATACACCGCGGTTAAAGCTCGAAACGTTCCTATGGCCTGGTCTCCTTACACTCAGGTCACCGGCGAGGCGCACATGAATGTCGAGCTGCGCACGCACGGCGATCCCAATATGGTGCTTCCCGATGTCCGCCGAATTATGCACGACATGGACCCAGACGTGCCCATTTTGGAACCCATTACGCAATCGGAACAGCTGGTGCAATCGTATTCTGACGATCGTCTGTTCTCGCGCCTAGCTACCTTCTTCGGAGGCCTTGCGGCGTTACTGGTGGCAATCGGGCTTTACGGCACGCTCGCCTATCGCGTGAACCGCCGCACCTCGGAGATTGGCGTGCGCATGGCGCTGGGCGCGCAGCGCGCACAGGTGCTGTGGATGATCATGCGTGAGAGCCTCATCATTGCCGCCGTTGGAATCGCTGTGGGTTTGCCGCTTGCCTTTGCCGGAGCGCAGTGGCTTAAGTCGATGTTGTTCGGATTAAGCCCCGGTGACCCGCTGACATTCCTTCTCGCGCTGATCGGAATTGCGGCGCTGGCTTTGTTCTCGGCGCTGGTGCCGGCCCGGCGCGCATCATCGGTGGATCCGATGGTGGCGCTGAGGTACGAATAGCTACTAAGCAGCTAAGCTGCTGAGCTTCTAACTTAGGAGCTTAGACGCTTCTTCTCAGAATCCATTTGGCTTTCCCGACCGAATCAACGACAGAAACTCCTCGCGCGTTTCGTGCTCGTTGCGGAAGGCGCCCAGCATGGACGAAGTCACCGTGGCGGAATGCTGCTTTTCTACGCCGCGCATCATCATGCAAAGATGCCGCGCCTCGATCACTACTCCGACTCCGATCGGATCAATCGCCTCACAGATGGCCTCGGCGATCTGCTTCGTTAGCCGCTCCTGCACCTGCAAGCGGCGTGCGAAGATATCGACAAGCCGGGGAATTTTGCTGAGACCCATGACTTTTCCCTTGGGTAGGTAGGCGACATGGACTTTCCCAAAAAACGGCAACAGATGATGCTCGCATAAGCTGAACATCTCGATGTCCTTCACGATGACCATCTCGTCATAATCGACTTCGAACAGCGCTCCGCGCAGTAGTTGCGCGGGATCTTCACTGTATCCGCGGGTGAGAAACTGTATGGCCTTGGCCGTGCGCTCCGGCGTCCGCTTCAACCCATCGCGCTCCGGATCCTCGCCAATGTGATCGAGGATCTCGCGATAAGCGTTCTGCAGAGCGGTCTCTGCTTCATGCGTCTTGGCCAGCGGCGTCTTTGGCATGGACATCACTCGCTTGGCTGCTGATGTTTTCACCCGGTCTCCTTTCATCTCGACATCCGGCTGGACTATTGTTCCTCCAGCTCGCGGCCTCCGGCATACTCGAAGGAATTCATCATGGTTTCCTCAATCCGGATCTTTTCCACTTTGGCGAGCCGAAATTGCCCACTAAAGAGATGAAACAGCTCGCGGGAAAGATTCTCGGTTGTTGGCACCCGGTTACGGAATGCATCCAGTTCGTTCAGATTGCTGAGCTGGAAGCACGGCATGATAGTCCGCTCCACGAATCCATCGAGGTCACTCAGGCTGCAGACCATGCCCGTTTCGGGATCCGGATGGCCGCTCACCGTTACTTCCACTTTGTAGTTGTGCCCGTGGCCAAAAGGATGATTGCATTTTCCATAAATCTCAGAATTCTGCTGATCCGTAAAATGCGGCGAATGCAAACGATGCGATGCCGAGAAGCGATAGCGCCGTGTGAGATGAGCTTTCATGCTTCCCCATAGACATCGACGAACAGATCGTCGGTTTCGTACACGCGGACCCGGTGCAGCTTCGCGCCATCCAGTTTTCCTGCCAGCCGGTTCCAAATCGCGATGGCCAGGTTTTCCGTAGTGGGAATTTTATCCCGGAATTCGGGCACCTCTTTATTCAGGTGGCGATGGTCGAGGCCATCGATGACTTCCCTGTTCATCAGGTCCTTGAGCCACTTCAGATCGATCACAAATCCGGTGCGCTCGTCCACCTCCCCGGCTACCGTGACTTCCAGCACGTAGTTATGCCCATGACCATTCGGATTATTGCATTTGCCGAAGATGCGCTGGTTCTCTTCCGCGGAAAATTTGGGGTTGTGATAGAAGTGCGAGGCGGAAAACTCTGCCTTGCGAGTCAGATAAACCATGCCTGTGCCTTGGGTTCGTCTCGTTTTATTATACGTAGTGTGAGCGGTACCTCTTCATTCATCAGAGTCCCCGGGCTTGTATTCGTTGCTTTTTTTCTTGCTCTCAGCGCCTGTGATCGTGGCACGCGGCCTGGATTAGTGGGCCGATCCGCTCCGGACTTCACTGTTTCAGACTCCGAGCGAACGATTTCCCTTCACGATTACAAGGGCCAGGTCGTTATCCTGAACTTCTGGGCGAGCTGGTGCGCGCCCTGCATCGAGGAGCTTCCGTCTTTGCTTGAGATGCAAAAGGACCTGGGCAACCATGTGACTGTGCTGGCAGTGGCCACCGATCAGGACGTCGATGGCTACAAGCGGTTCATGCGCGATCATCCTATGAACGTGATTACGGTGAACGATCAGGAACAAAAGAGCAGTTCCGAATACGGAACAACCGGCTGGCCGGAGACCTACATCATCGACCGTAAGGGCATCGTGCGCCGCAAGTTCATTGGCCCGGTAGAGTGGACGAATCCAGCTATCGTGGCCTACTTGGAGAAGCTACGGACAGAGTCGTAAGGCCCTGTTCACCGCGGAGGCACTGAGACACGGAGCAGTCGCAAGGGAGTATTAATTCTCTTCGCCCTGTTCGAACGTCTATCCCAGTTTCTGCCGTTACTGAGAAACCCGCGCCCTCTCCGTGTCTCCGTGCCTCTGTGGTAAAAAAGGTTTTTCCTCACAACTGAACCCATCGCAAGCGCAACGAATTGCCGATCACCGAAACAGAACTCAAACTCATGGCAGCCGCGGCAAAGATTGGGCTCAGCGTGGTGTGAAACAGCGGATACAGCGCGCCCGCGGCTAACGGTATTCCTGCAGCGTTGTACGCGAAAGCGAAGAACAGATTCTGGCGGATATTGCGCATTACCGCCTCGCTCAGCCGCCGCGCGCGCAAGATGCCACGCAGATCGCCTTTGAGCAGGGCCATATCTGCGCTCTCCAGCGCCACATCGGTTCCGGTTCCCATGGCGATGCCAACGTCCGCCTGGGCCAAGGCAGGAGCATCGTTCACGCCGTCCCCGGCCATGGCTACGCGTTTGCCCTGTGATTGCAAATCGCGAACCAGTTCGGCTTTGCGCGCTGGAGCCACCTCCGATTCGAATCTGGTGATACCAAGCTTGCGCGCCACGGCTTCGGCGGTCGCGCGGTTATCGCCAGTGGCCATGACCACATTGATCCCGGCGCGGCGCAAGCGGCTAAGCACTTCGGAACTCGATTCGCGTACAGGATCGGCGACCGTGATGATAGCGGCCAGCTCTCCATTCAAAGCTACAAATAGAACCGTTCCTGCGCTGTTTGCATTCTGCTGGCTGGCTATTTCAATTTGGGAAACACCAATGCCGGCATCGCGCATCTTTTCCCGATTTCCGACCAGCACCTTTATCTTGCCCTCGGGACGGATCACTGTTGCTTCCACTCCTCTGCCCGGTTCAGATTCAAAATCTGAGACGGGCAAAAGGGCAATTCCGCGCTCCTCGGCTGCACGAACCATGGCTGCGGCCAATGGATGTTCGCTATGCCGTTCGACGCTCGCTACCGCCTGAAGCACCTCCTGCTCGGAAAACTTGCTTCCAGTGCCGGGGCTGACGGTTCTCATTTCCGTCACCTGAGGCCTGCCCTGCGTGAGCGTTCCTGTCTTGTCGATGACCAGCGTATCGACCTTCTCCATTTCCTCAAGAGCGCGCGCGTCGCGCACCAGCACTCCGTGGCGCGCGCCCTGTCCAGTGCCCACCATAATGGCCATCGGTGTGGCCAGTCCCAGAGCGCATGGGCAGGCAATGATCAGGACCGCCACAGCGCTTACAAGGGCATGGGCAAAACGAGGCTCCGGACCAAAAAGAAACCAGCCGACAAATGCCGCTATGGCGCATGCGATTACCGCAGGCACGAAGATCGCGGCGACCCGGTCCGCAAGTCGCTGGATAGGAGCCCGGCTGCGTTGCGCTGTGGCCACCATCGCCACAATCTGCGCCAGCAGGGTCTCGCTTCCGACGCGTTCGGCGACCATCAGCATCGATCCAGTGCCGTTGAGCGTGCCGCCGATCAGCTTGTCCCCAGGTTCTTTGAGCACGGGAATCGATTCGCCGGTCACCATCGATTCATCGATGCTGCTCTTCCCTTCCAGAACTCGGCCGTCCACCGGGATCTTTTCTCCGGGACGCACGCGCAGACGGTCGCCGGCAATGACTTGATGAAGAGGAACATCGGCTTCGCTGTCGTCCTCCGCAACTCGTCGTGCCATTTTGGGAGAGAGGTCCAGCAATGCGCGAATCGCGCTGCTGGTCTGCTTGCGCGCGCGCAGTTCCATCACTTGTCCCAGAAGGACCAAAACCGTAATGCCCGCGCTCACCTCGAAGAAAACGTCAGGATGCCCCCCATGCTGGATGTTCTCCGGCAGCAGATTCGCCGGCAGGATGGTTACAACCAGGCTATAGAGAAAAGCCACTCCGGTGCCCATCGCGATGAGCGTGAACATGTTGAGATTGCGAGTTCGCAGAGAATTCCATCCACGCTCGAAAAACGGCGCTCCCGCCCACAACGCCACTGGAGCCGCCAGTGCCAGTTGCAGCCAAGCCGACGCTGGCGACATGTCGAATTCGCGAAGCCATCCTGAGGTCAGCATCCCGCCCATGCTCAGAATGAGCAAAGGCACGGTGAGAGCCGCTCCAATCCAGAAGCGCAGAAGCATGGAGCGAAGCTCGCTGTCATCTGCGGCGGGAGCTCCGGCGGCCGTGATGCGCGGCTCGAGCGCCATGCCGCACTTCGGACATGCTCCCGGCCGGTCGGACACGACTTCCGGATGCATGGGACACACGTACTCGGTCTTGACGCTGCTCAGAAGCTCCGGTTCCAGCGCCATTCCGCATTTGGGACAAGAACCGGGCTGGCTGGAAACTACTTCCGGGCCCATCGGGCAGAAATACTTCGCGGCGCTGCCCAGGGA
>Ga0206935_10149_pt1 | contig 25711 bp, 20 predicted proteins | sample Alteio_BWOrgHeat_13_FD_152924 | JGI IMG/M metagenome (GOLD analysis project Ga0206935, IMG submission 152924) | Enriched cells from forest soil in Barre Woods Harvard Forest LTER site, Petersham, Massachusetts, United States -... | ecosystem: Environmental > Terrestrial > Soil > Temperate forest >...
ACCCGGGGTGAACTGGGCACCCGGGGCACGCCCGAGCTAAGAGCCGAAGAAGCCACCGCTGCCGCCGCCCTGATGCAGTTGGACGTCCGGGAGAACCTGGGCATGCCTGATGGTTTTTTCCGAAATGACCAGGAGCACCAATTGTTGCTGATCCGTGCGATCCGGAAATACCGCCCCGAGATCGTACTGGCCAATGCATTGACCGATCGCCATCCGGATCATGGAAGGGCCGGCAACCTGATCGCCGACGCCTGTTTTCTGAGCGGATTGAGGAAGATCGTCACCAGGGGTACAGATGGGACTGTCCAGGAACACTGGCGGCCAAAATATGTCTTTCATTACATACAAGACCGCTATTTCAACCCTTCCTTCGTATACGATATAACCCCGGTCTTTGAACGCAAGTTGCAGTCGATCCGGGCCTACGCCAGCCAGTTCCATTCCGCGGAATATCAAAAAGACGAGCCCCAGACCTATATTTCCACCCCTGAATTCCTGAATTCCATTATCGGGAGACATCAAATGTTCGGGAAAATGATCGGGGTGCCTTATGCGGAAGGTTTTATCACCGAAAAGATGATCGGAATAAGGAGTTTTGACGCCCTGGTACAGATGGACACTTAGTGCCACAGGAATCTGACCGGCGGTGGGGCAGTAGTGGAAAAAAGGGCCCGGATGCTGTAAAACAAATTCCCCGGTTTAAGCGTTCATTATATTATACCCTTCTTAACACTAAATGACCCGTAAAAGGGTTAAATTTGCGCCATCATTCAAATCGTCTTTAACCGGCTTACCATGATCACAATACCCAAGTTCTCGAATACTCCGAATTGAAAAAAAGGATCAGTGCCTATTTTGAAGACCTGGGCAAATCCACTACGGGGAATTACAAGTTGTTCCTGAAGGCGGTGATCCTGATGACGGTTTTTGTTTTTATATATGTCCATCTCGTCTTTTTCACGCCCGCCGTTGTTTGGTCCATCCTGGAATGTGTGTTGCTGGGTTGCGTGGTATCTGCGATCGGATTCAATATCATGCATGACGGGGCGCATGGCAGTTTCTCCAAATACAAATGGCTGAATCATTTTGCCGCTTTTTCACTGAATATCCTTGGAGGCAATAGCTTCATGTGGAATATGAAGCATAATGTCATCCATCATGCTTATACCAATGTCGACGGCGTAGACGACGATATCGACGTTCAGCCCTGGATGAGGTTGAGCGCCACCCAAAAGAAGTATCGTCTGCACAAGTACCAGCATTTGTATTTCTGGTTCCTGTATTCGTTGTTATATGCTTTCTGGATATTCGTGCTGGATTATCAGAAATATTTTAAGAGCAAGGTCGGCAACATGCCGTTAAAAAAGATGAAGCTGGTCGATCACCTTGTGTTTTGGGGATTTAAATTATTCCACGCTTTCTTATTTGTCTTCCTGCCGATCTATAAGCTTGGGTTTACGGACTGGCTGATCGGATTTGTCATCTTTACCGGTGTAGCCGGGTTTGTGCTTAGCCTGGTATTCCAGCTGGCGCATACCGTCGAACATACTGCATTTCCGGTGGCCGATGTCGAAACGGGCAAATTGGAAGATGAGTGGGCCGTGCACCAGATCCGGACTACGGCCAATTTCGCTACCAATAACCCGGTGGTGTCCTGGCTGGTAGGAGGATTGAATTTTCAGATCGAACATCATCTTTTTCCCAAGATATCCCATATTCACTATCCTGCTATCAGCAAGATCATCCGCCAGGCCTGCCGCGAATATGGGTTGGTCTATATCGAATACCCGCGGGTGCGTTATGCCGTCGCCAGTCATGTGGCCTTTCTAAGGCAGATGGGAAGGGGATAGAATACAGGCCGCTGTTTGCCGAAGCCGAAGATCGCCGAAGGCCATTAAGGATCTGCCGGTTTGAACCCATCTTCCACACGCTGCCCCCGCATTTCAACCTGAACCAGGTTTCCCTCGAATGCACATACAAGCCCTGCATTGATGCAACGGTGGCCCCTGTCCGCCAGATACAGTTTTACACCCGCATTCAGCATTCTATAAGGGAAGCTGTCATTCTTGTCCGCCTGTTTATAGAAAGCATTCCTCGGCGGTACCAGCCAACCTTCTTTCCAGCTAACCGGTTCCGTTCTTTTTGCCCTGTAATACCGCATCAGACCCACCATGCCATAGCAATAATAAGCGGTAGTAAGGATGAACATGAGAGAGAGTATCTTTTGGTTGAGCAGTCCTCTTTTGGAGCGTCCTGCCGGTTCAGGGGAACAGATCAGCAGGGGAACGAAGACGCAGGCGGTCAGAAAGGGAATTCCATAACGATAATCCGGTGCATTGACCAGCCAAAGCCAGCAGCAGGAATAAAGGATCAACCAGAAAATGAATGGCAGTGCCTGGATCCGTATTTGACGGATCCTTAGGAGGATCCACAAAAGGGGAGAAGCCAGAGCGGCGACGAGGATCGAGAGTTCGAAATAAAAATGGTTTGTGAATTGTTTGCGAAACATCGGGAGGAACCAATCTAAAAATGAGACCTGTCTTTGCAAGGCCAGTGTGGCGTGATCATCCGGCAGCATCCTTGGAAGATTACGGATCAACAAGTATCCCTCCTTCATGATCTTTTCAGGCACTTTCCAGTCGGGATGAAAGGGGCTGAGATGAGGATAGGGAAAGGCCAGGTATCCGCTCATTATATAATTCCTGCCCATCCAGGGAAGATAGATCAGGAGGGCTATACAAGATAAAAGTAGTGTAAGCCGGAAGCCCCCCTCTTTTTTTTGTAACAGAAAGAAAACGAACAGCAGGGGAAGCAGTGCGGGGTAAGCGGATAATTTTGCAGCGGGAGCAAACAGCAGGATGATGCATGGCAGGACCAATAGCGGGATATCGATCTCGCCGGAAATAAGGATCTCGCAGATCCGTACAAGGGAATAGGACAGACAGATCTGGAACAGTTGATCGGAACTTGGCGAGGAAAGATTACCGAGCAAATACCGGTAAGAAATGACCAGGAAGAGAAAATAAACAAGGCCCCGGACCGAATTCCTGTAAGCGTAGACCCGGGCTAATATCCAAAAAAGGAATAACGTGCTGAGCACTCCATTCAGGGGGTAAAGCGATTGTCCGGTAAGGCCGGTAAAGGAATAGGCCGATTGAATGATGAAGGAGGCCTGATTGTAGGCATAGGGTTCGTACAAATTGGCCAGTCCCGGCACCACCTTATATTTCTCGCCCCATAGGATCGACAGAAAATGATAGATCACGCTATCCGGGTTGGTGGGCGGTTTTATCCCATAAAGAAACAAGAGAAGGCCCATGCAAAAAAAGGGCAGCAGCCAGGGTCTTATCACGGGCGCCTGCCGGGTTACCGAATACAACAGGGCATGATAACGATCGCCGGAACGGATGAAGGTTAGGATGCTGACCGCCGCCAATGGGAGAAGGGTCCAATAATTGACGGGAAAACAAAATGACAGCAGGTTGAAATAGACGGTCGAAAGTATCAATCCCGCTAAAAAGATGCTCATCAGATCGGGCCGGATGGCCACTCTCATGAACTTTTCCAGGCCAAGTTGAAAAAGAATGCCCAGGCTTATCGTGATCATGACCAGTATCCCGGCGTCGAACCATAATAAAAGCATGTCGCAATATAAGAATTCCATAGCATGGGAATCCCCGCGATTTGCTAAATTTGCACCTCATTCGATCCTGGAAATTATGGGAAAAATAAAATTAGGGCTCGTGCAAATGAGCTGTACTGGTGATAAAGAGGCAAACCTGCGCAAGGCGATGGCCGGGCTGAAAGAGGCTGCCGTGAAAGGAGCGCAGATCGTTTGTCTCCAGGAACTATTTACTTCGCTCTATTTCTGCGATACGGAGGACTATGAGCATTTCAAATTGGCGGAAGCCGTCCCCGGCCCTTCCACGGAAGCCTTGGGCCGACTGGCTGCAGAATTGAAGATCGTGATCATCGCCAGTCTGTTTGAGAAAAGAGCACAGGGAATTTATCACAATACCACGGCAGTGCTGGATGCGGACGGTTCTTACCTGGGGAAATACCGCAAGATGCATATCCCCGACGATCCTGCCTATTATGAAAAGTTCTATTTTACGCCGGGTGATCTGGGCTATAAGGTCTTTTCGACGCAGTATGCCCGGCTGGGCGTGTTGATCTGTTGGGATCAGTGGTATCCTGAAGCGGCGCGGATCACGGCCTTGATGGGCGCAGAGATCCTTTTTTATCCTACCGCGATCGGTTGGGCGAGCAGCCAGGATGAAAAGACCAATACCGAACAATACAATGCCTGGCAAACCATCCAGCGCAGTCATGCCGTTGCCAATGGCGTACACGTGGTCAGCGTAAACAGGGTAGGGCTGGAGCAGCAGGGCGCCATGAAATTCTGGGGCGGCTCCTTTGTCGCCAATCCATTGGGCAGCTTATTATATAAAGGCTCGCATGAAGAAGAAGAAGTCGCAGTCGTGGAGATCGATACTGCTGAAACGGATCGCTATCGTACCCATTGGCCATTTATGCGCGACCGCAGGATCGATTCTTATCAACCGATCACCAGGCGCTATATCGACGAAGAATAAGCGATCCCATTAGCGCTCACAATATCAGGCCTCACAATATGAAGGAAATGTCTACCCCCACCCCCAAGGAGCTCGGATATTATTTTCCCGCGGAATTCGACCGGCACCGGGCCACCTGGCTTAGCTGGCCGCATAAGGAAGCATCCTGGCCGGGAAAGATACAGGCTATCTATCCTCATTATAGCCGTTTCGTAGCGATTGTCGCGGAAGGAGAAAAGGTTTGCATCAACGTGAATGATGAGGCTATGCGAGCCTTTGCCGAAAATTGTCTGAAGGAAGCCGGCGCCGATATGGGACAGATCAGCTTCTATTTTCATCCGACGAATGATGCGTGGTGCAGGGATCATGGTCCGGCCTTCCTGGTCAATCCTCGTGCGGAACAAAAAAAAATGATCGTCGACTGGGGCTATAATGCCTGGGGCGATAAATACCCTCCTTATGACCTGGACGATGTGATACCCACCCGGGTAGGCATGGCGTTGGGTATCCCGGTGGTTCACCCCGGAATCGTCATGGAAGGAGGATCGGTAGAATTCAACGGGAAGGGTACCCTGCTCACATCGACCAGTTGTTTGTTGAACAAGAACCGCAATCCCCAACTTGACAAGGGGCAGATCGAATCCTACCTGAGGAATTATTATGGCGTGGAGCAGATATTATGGGTAGAGGAAGGTATTGTGGGCGATGATACCGATGGTCATATAGATGATACGGTCAGATGGGTCAATGAAGATACCGTTTTGTCGGTAGTGGAACATGATAAGAATGACGAGAACTTTGGCCTGTTGAAACAGAATCTTGCCGATCTGCATAAAATGCGTTTGTCCGATGGACGCCAATTGAACATCGTCGAATTGCCGATGCCGGATGCCGTCATCTATGAGGATCAGCGTTTGCCGGCCTCCTACGCTAATTTTTATATTGCGAACCGATCTGTTATCGTGCCCGTCTTTCAATGTGATAAAGATGAGAAGGCATTGGAGATCATCGCCGGTTGTTTTCCCGGCCGTAAGGTGGCGGGGATCGATTCCCGCGACATTATCTGGGGTTTGGGATCCTTCCATTGTCTGAGCCAGCAGGAACCCGCCGATCCCGAATAAATAGCCTGTTGCCGGGAAAAATGGTTCGATCTTCGATTTTTTACCCAACCTTTTTGCTTCTCATCGCCGTTAATCGGGTAAAACAAAGGAGTCGAATATGAAAAATCTTTTATTTCCCGTCTTTATCGCCGTCGTCCTGGGAGGTCTGTTCACCACAGGATGTAAAAAAAGTAGCACCGGCGGCTCGTCCGCAACCAAGCCCGCAGTGACATTGTCCAAGACCACAGTTGCCCGGGGTGAACCGCTGTTGGCCTCTGTAGCCGATCTTTCTACTTCGGCGACCATTCGTTGGAAGATCTATCCTACTCCAGGCACCATGTTGTCTGCCAGCAGGGATCAGGCAACCGTATTTTTCGGGAATAAGGGCAGCTATCAATTGACCGCCGTGGTATACGCGGATTCCACCAACCCCATTGCGACCGACAGCAGCACCACACCTGTAACGGTTTCCGATTCCGTCTATACGCCACCGGCTCCTATACAATCAGACACTTCGGCATTGTTTGGGGATGCTATCCAGATCCAGCCGGTGACCTGTACCGATACGGGAGGCTTGATCCTCGCCGTGCAAACCGTCAATACCTACAGTTGTTATCCGCAATTGGACTATTATTTCAGCCAAACGGGAAATACGATCGAACTTGCGCTTCTTTCTGTGTCTTCAACCATGCAGAGTTGTGGGGGCGCCATGAATACGGCCAAGGCCGTCGTCCTGGGCCAGGCGCCGGCAAATGGGGTCTATAATTTCAATGTCATACTGAATACGGCAACTTATTATGGTACATTGACCGTGACCGATCAAACTTATACCTTTAGTTGGCCTTATACATCGGGTGTTACTTTATCACCGTTGCAAATTGCAACGAAATAGATCAAACTTGCGTCAGGAAATAATCCCCGGGTCGGAAGATCCGGGGGTTTTATATGATAAACAGGGAAGGATTGGAAGAATTTAAGGAAAAGCAAGTCATAAACGGTTGTAGGAGGAATGACAGGCTGAGCCAGGAAAAATTGTACAAACAATTCTTCCCGGCATTGTTTTGCCTGTGCAAGCGCTTTTTTCAGAATGATCATGAGGCAAGGGAAGCCGTTAACGATGGAATGTTGAAAGTGTATAAAAATATCGATTCATACCGCCCCGAAAAGGGCGCGTTCTTTAACTGGGTCTACACCATCATTCGCAATACGGCCCTCGATAAGCTCAAATTGTCCGTTAGCATTCCCCAACGGGCCGAAGCTTTGTCGGATATCGAATCCGATCCCGGTGATAACCCGCTACGTCTGCTCGAATCGAAAGAGGTGTACAAATTACTGGATCACCTGGCGCCTGCCACCCGGGTCGTCTGCAGTCTTTTCTACCTCGAAGGTTATTCTATTGCGGATATCGGGGAACGATTAAAAATTTCTACTGGAACGGTGAAATGGCATTTGAGCGAAAGCAGGAAGAAACTAAAAGAGAATTTGGAAAAATATTTCAACGCAAGACCGTGAAAGAAAAAGAACCAAATAGATCGATCTTTTCCGCGGAAGAAAGCCCGGTACCCCTGCCATCGGTAGAGGAGGCCTGGTCGGATATGCGGAAAAGACTGGATGAGGAGATGCCGGAGCGGATTGTGTTCTTTTGGTTTAGGAGAGGCACGCTGCTTGGTTTGCTACTTCTGTTGTCTGCCGGCGCTTTCCTGTTGATCCGGAGAACAGGGGAAACGACCCGTGCTACTGCGGTCGTAGATCAACACGTGGAAAAGCAGGCCGATCAGCCGGATGGGGTAGCAGGGCAAGGCAAAGAAGGAGCGACGGAACGCAGGAAAAGAGCGATGACCTATCGATCGAAGGGAGAAGGGTTGGATCCACGGAAAGAAGGGGGCGGATCGGGAGAGCGACCGACAATGGAAGGATCCGGGAATCTGCGGTTGGCAACAGGATCGGTGCGAAAGGGCAAGCTCCAAAATGCGGCAGAGAAAGAAGATGTACCTTCCGCAAGGGCGTATAATGAGCGAACGGATAGGGTAGAACCACGCGATATCGGAATAAAGAATGATAGGATGGAAAGGAGCAATGGAAAGGTCGGCAGTACCAGGGCAAGCAAGGCAAGGACGGACGTCACAAGGATAGGCATCACAAGGACAGGCATCACAAGGACAGGCATCAGAAAGACGAGCCTCACGAAAATGAATGATCCTGACCTCCAACGGGCAGTCATCGATCCGCAATTGGTACACGCCGGGACACCGGATCCCATCCGGGTAACGGTCGGTATGCCGCGCAGGATAGCCGGAACGGGAAAGAAGAATCCCCCAATACCCGGGCTACAAAAGAAATCCGGGAAATCGGCGAAGGAGGACAGTACACGTATCCTTTGGGCAGCCGGATTACAGGATAGTAAGAGCTTTCCGGTGGGCGCTCAGCAAGCCTATAATTATGACGCCAACCTGAAAAAAGACCTATGGGCGGATTATATCCCTTCTCCTTATTTTCAATATCATATCAGCCGGAAAATAGCATTCCAGACTGCCCTGCAGCTCAATAATCCGCAATACACCGAGTCGGTGACTATTTTCCGCAAGGCAGGCGATACCTCCGGCGGAGTGCAGATCACCAATGATACGACTGTGACGGTTAGAAAGCTCTACTATTTTAATATTCCATTTCTGGTCTATTATAGTCCTTTGCGGAACCTATATCTGGGCGCCGGTCTGCAATTTTCCAATCTGCGTAATGGGATAGCGTTTCAGAATAATGTCGTTCATCATGTGGGCGGCTCTTCCCTGACCGATACCGTCACATCCTCCACTGTTATCAGTCTGAAGGAAAATCGTCCTGCTTATAATAATCTCCGGATGACGGACTGGAGAGCGTTATTCGAAATGAACTACTATTGGAAGCGTATAACCCTGGGCCTGCAATACCAGCAAGCCCTGGGCAATTATCTTTACACGCCTGTAGAAGGTTCTTCCGGCAGGGATCGGAACAGTTCGTTCGATGTCTATCTTCGCTACAATCTATGGGAGCGGAGGATCAAGATCGCCCCCACTAGGAATTGATCGCCACGATCGGCACATGGCTATGATAGGCCAGCCTGGATGTATGCGTGGTTTTGAAAAGATTGGTCAGGAAGGACCGTTGTTTGGGCACGGTCAGTATCAGGTCGATCTTTTTGTCCTGAACGAATTGGTTGATCGCCTCCATAAAATCGAAAATGCGGATAAAATAGAATTCCGGGCTGAACTCATCGAGCATCTTTTCCAGTTTATCCCTCTCTGCCCGGTATTCCGCTGTCAGTTCCACATAATGTTCGCTATCCACATTAACCACGTGAAGGCTGGGCCTGAACAAATGCAGGACGGATCGGATCGAATCGATCGGGATGGTATTCTCTACGTCGTCGAGATCGGTCAGGAGCATGATGTTTTTGGCCGAAGTGGAAGTTGCGTCGGGGGGTACGATGATCACCGGTGCGATACGCCGGTTGACGACCTTCAGCGTATTGCTGCCCATGAATATCTGCCCTAGCCGGGTGGCACCGGTAATACCCATGATGATCAATTGGATATGTTTGTTCCGTACATAGTTCTCCAACGTATTTACGAAATGATCGTTCTCTTCCGCTACGCAGGAGATCTTTGCGTCGGTGATGTTGGACAGCTCCGTTCTAACGCTTTGAAGCGCCAGTTCCATGATCGATCGCCGGCCTTCGTCCTCTTCTTTGTCCGTCGCCAGGGGGCTGCTATCCGAGCCGTATTCCAGTTCGTCGAAAACATTGTACAGGATGAGGTGGATATCAGGCATATTGGCGGAAAGATGGGCAGCGTAACGGGCTGCATTTTTGGATGTTTCGGAGAAGTCGATCGGAACGATAAAATTTGTCATATAAGCAAGGTTTGTAGCGGCAAAAATAGTCATATATAACTGAATTTCAATTTTATGTGTGACTATCCGGGGAGAGCGGATTGTTATTCACCAGTTTTCAACAAGGACGGTCCAATCCAAGCATTTTAATGTAGGTTTGCCGTTTGACAAAAGATCGATTAAACTATTTCGACTGTGCGATTAAAGAGCTTAGAGATCAAGGGTTTTAAAAGTTTTGCCGATAAGACGCAAATCAGTTTTGACAACGGGATCACCGGCATTATTGGGCCCAATGGTTGCGGAAAAAGTAATATCATCGATAGCATCCGATGGGTGATCGGGGAGCAAAAGATCAGCCATCTGCGATCCGAGAACCTGGAGAGCCTGGTCTTCAACGGAAGCAAAACGCGTTCGGCCTCGGGTCTGGCGGAAGTGAGCTTGACCTTCGAGAACACGCGGAACCTGCTGCCGATGGAGTTCAATACCGTGACGGTAACCCGTAAGTTCTATAAAAGCGGGGAGAGCGAATACCGGCTCAACGATGTCACCTGTCGTTTGAAGGATATCCAGAACCTTTTCATGGACACCGGCGTGAGCACGGATAGTTATGCCATCATCGAGTTGGGAATGGTGGACGATATCATAAAGGACAAGGATAACAGTCGCCGGCGTATGCTGGAGCAGGCCGCGGGAGTGACTATTTACAAGACACGGAAAAAGGAAGCCAGACAAAAGCTGGACGCCACCGAACAGGATCTGGCGCGTATCGAAGACTTGTTGTTCGAGATCAATAACCAGTTGAAGACCCTGGAGAACCAAGCCAAAAAGGCGGAGAAATACTACGAGATCAAAAAAGAATACCGCGAACTGAGTATCGAGCTGGCCAAGGCTGCTCTCGAAGGGTTCAATCTAAGTTACCGCGAACTGAATGCCAGCACCGAGGCGGAGACGGACAAGAAGATCAGGTTGGAAGCGGAGATCGCTCAGGAAGAAGCCGCCCTGGAACAGGAAAAGGTAAAATTCATCGAACAGGAGAGAGCCTTGCAATCCATGCAACATGAGTTCAACGACCTCGTTCAGAACCTGCGTGGCAAGGAAAATGAAAAGAACCTGGCGCAGCAGCGTCTGAATTTCCTTTGCGAGAAGGAGGGCAGTCTGCAGGAGTTCCTGCAAAAAGGTGAAGGGCAGTTGAAGGGTTTGGAAGAAAGCATCGTATTCACGCAAGAACAGGTCGCGGAAGAAGAGAATAAATTATCCGGTCTGCAGGAGCAACTGGAATCCATGAGCCAGGCCGTCGAAGAAACCCGTCGGGTATTCGATGAAAAACGGGTTTCGGTGGATGCCCTGCGTAGTGAGAATGCCCGTGTGCAGCGGGATCAGTTCGACGCAGAAAAGAAGGTTGCGGTTGCGGATACTTCGATCCAGAACCTGCAGCGAAGCATCCGCCAGTTAGAGGAGGAGCGTATCGTGCGCGACAGCCAGCTAAAACAGTTGGAAGAGGAGCGGCATCTGAAGGAGCAGGAACTGGATTCCAGGAAGACCGATCTGCGCCAATTGCAGGAACAGGAAGAAAGGACGAAGGAGAATATATTACAGACACAGGAGCAGTTGGAGAAATTGAGACAGGAATTGGCGGACGAGAGCAGGAAGCTGGACTCGAAGAAAAATGAGCATGATTTGCTGAAGAGCCTGATCGATTCGATGGAAGGATATCCTGAAAGCATCAAGTTCCTGCACAAGAATCCCGCCTGGAATCACCGCGCGCCCATTCTTTCCGATATCATTTATGTCAAGGAAGAGTTCCGGGCTGCCGTGGAAAACGTTTTGGAGCCCTATTTGAACTATTATGTGGTCAATGACCTGCAGGAAGGTCTGCAGGCCGTCCATTTGCTGGATGCGCACAAAAAGGGCAAGGCCAATTTCTTCCTGCTGGACAAGATCGGTACGGGTACGGCTGCAACCGGTCATTCGAGCGAGGGGATGATCCCTGCGATGGAGGTGATCGAAGTAGATAGCGCTTACCGGGGGCTGGCCGAGCATCTGTTGGGCAATGTGTTCATCGCGGAGAACGAGGCGGCCATGGAAAATAGCAATGGTGCGGTCGTACTGGAAAAGACCGGGAAATATGTAAAGGGAAAATATTCCATCACAGGTGGCAGTGTGGGGCTGTTCGAGGGGAAAAAGATCGGTCGCGCCAAGAACCTGGAAAAATTAAGCGAAGAAGTGGTGACCCGCGAAGCGGTAGTTGCCAAATTGAAGGCGGCAATACAGGCCAGGCACAATGAAGTGATCGGATATAACGAACAGCTGAAGGAGCAGGCGATCCGTCAGACGCAGGAAGATATCAGCAGGCTGACCAATTTCGTTTTTTCGCTGCAGAATAAAGTGGAAAATCTCCATGCACAGCAGCATTCCTCGCATAGCAAGCTGGAAGAGTTGCAATTGAACCTGGAAGAAACGATCGGCGGCATTGAAGATACCCGTAAGGAATGGGTTGAATTGGTCAGGATAGTGGCGGGACTAAAGGAAAAGACCCGGATAGCGGAAGAAGAATATAGATCGGCCGAGACTGCTTATAACGAATCATCCTCGGGCTTCAATGAGTTCAACCTGCAGGTCACCCGGCAGCACAGCCGGATCAATGCAGGCAAGCAGGAACTGGAATTCAAGAACAATCAATTGAACGATCTGCGCAACCAGATCGAGATCAACGCTTCCCAGTTGAAGCAAACCCATGAAAGTATCGCAGAAAGCGAAGAGTTGCTGAGGAATGCGGAAGAATTACTGGTAGGCCTGTTGCGGAAAAAGGACGAAGAGGAAAAAAAGCTCAACCAGGCGGATCAATCCTACTATAATCTCCGCAATACCCTCAGCGAACGCGAAAGCGCGCTTCGTCACACCGTCAAGGAGAAGGAGCAGTTGGAGCATTTGTTGAGCGAAATAAAGGATAGGCTAAATGAGTTGAAATTGCAACTGGCAGGGATGAAGGAAAGATTGAGCGTGGAATTCCGGATCAATCTCGACGATATCATCGATCAGCCGCGTACTGGTGAGGCTCCGACGGAGGAGTTGCAGGAGAAGGCGGATAAAATGAAGAAGAGGCTGGAGAATCTCGGCGAAGTGAATCCAACGGCGATCGAAGCGTTCCAGGAGATGAAGAAACGGTATGAGTTCATCCTGGAGCAAAAGAATGACCTGGTCAGCGCGAAAGAAAGTCTGTTACAAACCATACAGGAGGTGGAAGCTACGGCCAATCAGCAATTCCTGGATACCTTCAACAAGGTCAGGGAGAATTTCCAAAAAGTGTTCCAGGCCTTGTTCACAGAGGAGGATACGGCGGATTTGGTATTGGAGAATCCGGAGGATCTTGCCGAGACGGGGATCGATATCGTGGCGAAGCCGAAGGGCAAGCGCCCCTCTTCTATCAGTCAGTTGTCCGGGGGAGAAAAAACACTGACTGCCACCGCGCTGTTATTTTCGATCTATCTGATCAAGCCTGCACCCTTCTGTATCCTGGATGAAGTGGACGCGCCGTTGGATGATGCTAATGTGGGCAAATTCACGAATATGATCCGCCAGTTCAGCGAAAATTCACAGTTTATCATCGTGACTCATAATAAGATGACCATGAGCACGGTGGATGTGATCTACGGAGTGACCATGCAGGAACCGGGGGTGAGCAAGCTGGTGTCTGTGGATTTCAGGGGATTGAATTAGGGCGACCCTGCGAAGCGGGATGGGCTATGGCGCCAGGCGGGCGATGCGGCCGTTGCCCGCCAGGAATACGGCCTTACCTTTTTTTGCCTGACGGCATACATGGAAGCTTTGAGACGAGATCAGGCTCCAATGCATTCCTCCGTCTGTAGAAATATCCACTCCGGATGTTCCGCAAGCCAGCAAACGATCTTTACCGATAAATTCCACGCAACTGCGATAGCCATGTGGCGCTTCTGCCGGGCTGAGCCAGGTATGGCCTCCATCATTAGTAATGGCACAATTTTTTTCCCGCGAGGTATCCTTGCTGAAATCGCCTCCGACGATTACCAGGTGCAGGCCGCCGTGGAGTTTTTTATTATCTTGTACGGCGATGGAATTGGCGCCCGTCGAGTTGGTGCCTTGTATGAGCGGCAGATCGATCTGCAGATCGCGGATGAATAATCTTGAACGAAGTCCGCCGCTGACGAAGCAGGCCGATCCTTTGTCCAGTTTGCGTACATTGGTACCGCTGGCGGCAAAACAGGCTTCGCCCGAGTCGGCTGCGGGCAATTCGCGTGCAGGGATCTCGTGCCAGGAATCTCCCCCGTCAAAGCTACGCGCCACAAAGAATTTTCCTTTTATGGGATCGCCGATCACGATGCCGCTGTCGAAATTCCAAAATTCCATGGCGTCCAGGAACATGCCCGGGGTGCGGTTTTCGTACACGTTCACCCAGGTCTTGCCTCCATCTTTGGTCTTCAGAATATCTCCAGGTTCGTCTACCGCCATGATCACGGCTGTGTTGGCATCGAAGGCTTCGATATCGCGAAAATCCCTTTTTTCATAACCGGGAACGGTCTTCCATTGCCAGGTAACTCCGCCATCGAGCGATCTGCCCACGGCGCCATTAGTGCCGCTAACCCAGACTATTTTATCGGTCACCACGCTGAGACCACGAAAGGAATTGTGCAAGCCGGTGGCCAGGTTCTCGATCCCCGAGGGGGGTGCCAGGGAGCCCGTCTGGGCGGAGCAGCAGACGGAGATGGTCAGGGAGAGAAGAATAAGCTTTGTTTGCATGGGACAAAAATAGGACAATCGGGGCCTTTATAATAGTTAGCACAATATTGGTAATGTCAGGGGCATGCGTGGCTTATTGCTGTCGGTATCGTGTTTATTGTCATTGTTTGCCCTGGCTCAGAACCCATCGGGTATGATCAATCCGGCATCGACGACCGATGTCGTGGATACCCTGGGTCAGCGGGATCTGATCGGGATCGGCATCAAATTTTTACATTTGCATCCCAAGGGGCCGCCGCACGTGAAGGGGAAAAGAGTCTATTTTTCGCTATTACCCCTGAGCACTTCGGTACCTGGGGGCGGGAATGCGTTGGTCACGTCCACGCAAGCCGGCTTTTACCTGGGCGATCGGAAGACCACCTATCTTTCGAATATCACTTTTTCGCCCAGCATCAATTTAAGGGGACAGTTCAACCTGCCCTTTCATTCAAATATCTGGTCTGCGGGCAATGCCTGGAATTACCAGGGGGATACCCGGTTCTCGATATATCCTCAATATACCTGGGGGCTGGGGGCCAGCCAGCCGGAAGATCATAAGATACTGATCCGGTATCAATATGTCCGGGTATACCAAAATGCCTTGAAGCGGATAGAACCCTATCTCTTCGCGGGTGTTGGGTATAATATGGATCTCAATATCGGCATTCACACCGACAACGATACGGTCAGTCTGCAGAAGTTCACGGGATATGATTACGGTACGGCCAATCATTCCAATTCCTTTTCGTCCGGCATCACGTTAAACCTGCTATACGATACGCGGAACAACTCGATCAACCCTTTGCCGGGCACGTTCTTCAATATCATATATCGCGTCAACCCGCAATTGCTGGGCAGCAATACCAACTGGCATTCCCTATACCTGGATGCGCGTAAATATTTCTCGTTTAGCCCCGTCGGGCAAAATGTGCTGGCTTTATGGAGCTATTTCTGGACGACCCTGGGCAGCAATGCTCCTTACCTGAACCTGCCGGCGGTTGGATGGGATCCCAACCAGCATTCGGGACGCGGCTTTTATCCAGGCCGGTACACGGGGAAATCCCTTTACTATGCGGAATCCGAATACCGGCGCGATATCACGACCGATGGATTGTTCGGATTCGTGGTCTTTGGGGAATTGGCGACGGCGATCGAGCCGCATACGGCGGAATTCGAACGGGTGCACCTGGCTGCAGGAACCGGTCTGCGGATCAAGTTCAACAAACGTTCGGCCTCGAATGTGGGGATCGATTTCGGTTTCAGCAGGAGCTACAATACCGTGAGCATCGGGCTCGGTGAAGCATTCTGATCTTTAAGGGCAATTTATTACTCAAAATGGGAAGGTCATTGTTCAAAATCGGCAATAAAGGACATACCCACAATTGCTTCAAAACCCGTCCGCAAGACAATTGTTACAGACACCGCTATATCTAACGAATGTAAGGACTGGAACAACAGTTTAAGCGATCGTGATATCCTTATCCAGGTATACATCCTGTATAGAATGGAGCAGATCGACCCCATCGGCAAAGGGGCGTTGGAAGGCCTTGCGTCCTACGATCATGCCCATGCCTCCGGCGCGCTTGTTGACGACTGCGGTATACACGGCATCGGCGAGATCGGAGGCTCCTTTGCTTTCGCCACCGCTGTTGATCAGGCCAACGCGACCGCTATAGCAGTTGAGCACCTGGTAGCGGGTAAGATCGATGGGGTGGTTGCCCGCGGTGAGTTTGGAATAGACGAGGGGAGAGATCTTCCCCTGTTTGGTGGCAAGATAACCTCCATTATTAGTGGGTAGTTTTTGCTTGATGATATCCGCCTGGATGGTGACGCCGAGATGATTGGCCTGGCCGGTGAGATCGGCGGAAGTATGATAATCCACGCCGTCCACGACAAAGCCATTGTTGCGGGTATAGCACCAGAGGACGGTTGCCATGCCCAGTTCATGAGCCTGTTCGAAGGCTTCTGCGATCTCTTTTAATTGCCGGTTGCTCTCCGCGCTGCCCCAGTAAATAGTTGCCCCCACCGCGACTGCGCCCATGTTCCACGCGCTCTTTACCGTGCCATACAGCGTTTGGTCGTATCGGTTAGGCAGGCTGAGTAGTTCATTATGGTTGATCTTTACGAGAAAGGGGATGCGGTGTGCATATTTTCGGCTCACGGAGCCAAGCACTCCGAAAGTGGAGGCCACGGCATTGCACCCTCCTTCGAGGGCCAGCCTGACGATATTCTCCGGGTCGAAATACATAGGGTTGGTGGCAAAGGATGCGCCCGCGCTGTGTTCTACTCCCTGATCCACGGGCAGGATCGATATATAGCCCGTTCCGGCGAGCCGTCCGTTGCCGATCAGCGCCTGCAGACTCCTAAGTGTCTGGTTATTGCGGTTGGAGTGCGCCCATATCTCGTGGACATGGCCGGGGGAAGGGAGGGTAAGCGTGGATCTGTCGATGTCCGGTTTGTGCTGGAGCAGATCGGCGGCTTTGTCCCCGAGCAGCTCTACTATCTTTTTTGATGGCATGAGGAACGTTTTTGTATCCTAAAGATACAAAACAAAAAGGCCCCGCTTTTCAGCAAGGCCTTTTTAATAGTAACCGCAATTACGCGTTCCTGTTAATGCAATTCAAATCTTCAAAAGCAACTTCAAGTCGTTTGATGAACATTTCTTCCGCCTTGCGCAGCCATACGCGGGGGTCATAATACTTTTTATTGGGTTTGGAAGGTCCTTCCGGGTTGCCCAGCTGACCTTGAAGGTAAGCCTCATTCTTTTTATAGTATTGTTGTATCCCTTCCCAGAAAGCCCATTGCATATCGGTGTCGATATTCATCTTGATCGCGCCGTAACCGATGGCCTCACGGATTTGGTGCTGGGGGCTGCCACTGCCGCCATGGAAGACGAAATAGACGGGGTGGGGGCCGGTCTTCAGCGTTTTTTCGATATGATCCTGGCTGTTCTTGAGAATGATGGGTCGCAGTTCCACATTCCCGGGGCTATATACCCCATGTACATTTCCAAATGCGGCGGCTACGCTGAACAGACGTCCTACCTTGCTCAGCTCGGTATAGGCATATGCGACGTCCTCGGGTTGTGTATATAACTTATGATTCTCCACGCCGCTATTGTCCACACCATCTTCCTCGCCTCCGGTAACGCCCAACTCGATCTCGATGGCCATGCCCAGCGGCTGCATGCGTTTGAAGAACTCTACCGAAGTATGGATATTTTCCTCGATGGGTTCTTCCGAAAGATCCAACATATGAGAGCTGAACAGGGGTTGTTTCTTTTCTTTAAAGAACTGTTCACCGGCGTCGATCAATCCGCTGACCCATGGGAGCCATTTCTGTGCGGCGTGGTCGGTGTGGACCACTACGGGTACTCCATAGTATTTTGCCACGTTATGAATATGAAGGGCGCCGGATATGCCGCCGGAGATATTGCCCTGAAGTTTGTCGTTGGGCATTCCTTTCCCCGCGACAAATTGGGCTCCCCCGTTGGAAAACTGGATGATAACCGGGGAATTAACCTTGGCTGCTGTCTCCAGAACGGCGTTGATCGTGTTGGTGCCGATCACGTTCACCGCGGGAAGGGCAAATTGGTTGGCTTTGGCATCCTTGTACAAGGCTTCCAGTTCTTCACCGAATACTACGCCTGGTTTGTACTTTTTCATGTTTTTGGAAGTTTTGTTGCGAATAAGTGAATGGCAGCCCCAATTCGTTAGATGAAGGCGCAAATATACGGTTTCAAATTAAAATTTGCCTTAATCTTCGGATTTGCGCAGGTTTTTTTGGATCAGGGCCAGGTTCTTCTGGAGGGTCTGTTTCATCTGGCGTTTGACCAATTGACCCATGGAACGGCATTTCAGGAATGCGGGGTTTTGGAAATGGGTGGCCAGCGCCGTCCTGAGTTCATCGAGCTTTTCGGGGGTAGAGATGGCATCCCTGGACATAATATTCAGCAACTCCATCAACCGGTGCCGGGAGGAAGCCACCCGGAATGCCATCATTGTCCTTTCCTCGGTCTGGTATTGTTCGATGGAATCTTTGTTCAGGTGTTTCATACAAAGACCTACATAAGCCAGGTTCTCTTTGAAGAATTGGGGGATGTACAAGCTCTTTCTGCCTTCATAGGATTGCTGATCGAAATCGATGGCCCGGATCCGGTATTGATATTCCTCGATATCGGGCGTCATCTCGATGACGAAATTATAAGACCGCATATCCCCCAGCAGGCGGACAAAACAGCGTTCGTTGAATTTTACGAATTCTTTTGACAGCCGGATCTTGTTAGTGAGGGGATCGTCGAGATAATGTTGGATAAAGATATCGCCGGGGATGCCGGGGATATGTTCCTCGACGAGGGTAGATTGATGAGTAAAAAAGGTAATGCGGTTGGGGGACAGCAGGTGTTCGAGCTCCAGGCCATAAGTGCGCGAGGCATCGGCCTGCTTCACATAAAAATGATCGTAGTTGTCATTGAATTTATTGACGATGCGGATGCGGAAGGGCATGGAGTTGGCGAAGCGGCAGAAATCTACCCTGGCCACGTCGAGATGGCTGGTGAAGCGGAGATCGCCTTCGGTCTTGAGGATGGCATACATCTGGACCAATCCTTCACGGATGAAATCCCAGTGACGCATATCGTAAAGAGCTGTTTCCCAGAGGGTGTCCTGCTGATGCTTGTCCTTGAGAGGGACGGAATAAGTGATATGTTGCAGGAGGTCGCGATAGGAGACGGGTAGCCTGACCTCTCTTCCATGTTGTTTCAGGTAATCGCGTAAGGGATCGGTGACTGGAAAAATGGGCTTCTTCCGGGAGGGTTTGTTGGACTCGTCGGGAAGGGGGCCATTAAACTGCATTTATGCAAGATAATGAACCTCCTGCTAAAATTGCGTACTAATCAGCCTTTAGCAGGAGGGTGCCGGGATGAAGGCAGATGCGATGCAGGTTATCTGCCGGTTTTTTTCTTTTTGGACGTTGGATCTTGGAATTCTTTTATCGGGCTGCAATCAATGGTCTTTCTCGTTCAGGGTTTTGGATCTGGTTCTTCAAGTTATCGGATTAGGGCTTCTCAGGTTATTGGATAAAAAAATAGAAGTTGACTGATATTGGATTTTGGAATTTCTTGGATATTGGGTTCAAGCCTTTCGTTGGATATTGGGTGATTGATAACTATCAATCAACTTCTGGATCAAAAGTAGTCTGTTAAGGCCTTTAACACAATAGGGGGTTTGCTTTATTTTGCAGTGGCAGTAATTACTAAAGGACTCGTAGCCATCGCAAAACAGGCTAGTAAAAATCCGAACTGCGCATGGGAAAAATACGAGAACCGGCGGACTGGGGGCAAGCGGGACTGTATTCATGAACCCAACGCCTGGATCACGTCATATTTTGTAACGATATGGTAGTTGCCGCTGTCGTCTTTGGCGAGGACGGCGCCATTCTCGCGGGTGATCAGGCTGCTGAGCCTTTCGAGCGGCGTGTCGAAGGATATGACAGGATAGGGCTTTTCCAGCACCTCGGTGATCTTTTTATTTTTTATATCCAGACCGTTATTCATCATTCTGGCGAACAGACCACTCTCGCTGATGGCTCCCAACAAGTCGCCATTTTGTAATACGGGGAGATTTTCTACATTGTATTTCTGCATGAGTTCAAAGGCTTCCGCTACCGTTTGATCAGGCGCCAGAGAGATCAGCCTGCTGGCGCCGCGGCCGGCAACAAGGTCCTTGAAGGTCTTTACATCGAGAAACCCCCGCTCGATCATCCATTGGTCATTGTACACTTTGCCGACATAACGGCTGCCGTGATCAGCGAGGATGACCACCACGAGGTGTTCCTTTTTCAACAGATCTTTCAGTTGCAACATTCCCTGGAGGGCGGTGCCCGCGCTATATCCGCAGAACAGCCCTTCTTCCCTGGCGATGCGTCTGGCCATGATCGCGGCGTCCTTGTCCGTGACCTGTTCAAAAACGTCGACATATTGCATGTCATAATTCTGCGGTACGAAATCTTCCCCAATGCCTTCTGTGATATAGGGATGTACTTCATTCATGTCCGCTTCACCGGTACGGAAATATTTGGTCAGGAGCGAGCCGAAAGGATCCATTGCCCATACCTGTATGTCCGGGTTCTTTTCTTTCAGGAACTTTGCGGTGCCGGTCAGGGTTCCGCCGGTACCGGTTGCCACCACAAGATGAGTAATCTTTCCGTCCGTCTGATCCCAGATCTCGGGCCCGGTCGTTTCATAATGCGCCAGGCGGTTGGCCAGGTTATCGTATTGATTGGAGTGAAATGAGTTGGGTATTTCCTTCGCCAGTCGGCGGGCGATGGAATAATAGGAGCGCGGATCCTCCGGTTCTACATTCGTCGGACAGACGATCACTTCGGCGCCGAGCGCCTTGAGGATATCGATCTTTTCCTTGGATTGTTTGTCGGTGGTGGTAAAAATGCATTTATATCCTTTGACGACAGCGGCCAGGGCCAGACCCATGCCGGTATTGCCGGAAGTACATTCGATGATGGTGCCACCGGGTTTCAGGCGCCCGTCCGATTCAGCCACTTCGACCATCTTCAGTGCCATACGATCCTTGATGGAGTTGCCGGGATTGAAATATTCCGTCTTGGCCAGCACCGTACAGGGAAGATCCCTGGTTACTTTATTCAGCCTGATGAGGGGAGTATGCCCGATGGTCTCTAGTATATTATTCCTGATATCCATGATCCTGCTTAATTGTGCGTAAAGGTAATATAGTTTTTGATCCTGGGTTGATCCTTTGGAGTTACATTTGCTGCCTGATTTTATGAAAATATGGAAACTATTACTATCAGCAAGATCGCGGAAAAGACAAGTCTCCCTATCAAACAGGTCGCTAATGTATTTGAGCTGCATGAGGGAGGCGCCACCATTCCCTTTATGGCCCGGTACCGCAAGGAGGCGACAGGTAACCTGGACGAGGTGCAGATCGGCAATATCGTGGAACAGATCAATTATTTCTCGGAACTTGGCAAGCGAAAGGAGACGGTGTTAAAGACCATCGAAGGACTTGGCAAACTGACCCCCGGGTTGAAACATCGTATCGAAAATTGTTACGATTTGACCGAATTGGAGGATATCTATCTGCCTTATAAGCCCAAGCGCAAAACCCGGGCCGTGATGGCGATCGAAAAGGGATTGGAGCCATTGGCTACGCAGATATTCAAACAGGGGCCGGGGGACCCGGAGCGGGAGGCTTCCGCCTATGTGACCGGGGAGGTAAAGGATGTCAGGGAAGCCTTGCAGGGGGCAAGGGATATCATCGCCGAATGGGTGGCCGAGAACGAACAGGCAAGGGGCAAGACCAGACAGCAATTCCGGGATTCGGCGCTGGTCAGATCGAAAGCGGTCAATAGTAAGAAAGATGAGGAAGAAGGACAAAAATACCGGGATTATTTCGAGTTCAGCGAGGCGCTGGCCCAGTGTCCTTCGCATCGTATCCTCGCTATCCGGAGAGGAGAGAAAGAAGGTTATCTCCTGATGGATATCGATATCGAACGGTCCGCTGCGGTGGAGGGGTTGGAACGGTTATTTATCACGTCGCCCGGCCTGGCTGCGGCTGAAGTGCGGCGGGCGGTAGAGGATTCTTACGATAGATTGCTGAAACCCTCAATAGAAAATGAATTCCGGCTGATCAGCAAGAACCGGGCTGATGAGGAGGCTATCCGCGTGTTTGCAGAGAACCTTCGTCAATTGTTACTTGCTTCACCATTAGGATCAAAAAAAATACTTGCCATCGACCCAGGGTTTCGGACTGGTTGCAAGGTGGTATGCCTGGATGCCCAGGGAAATTTTCTGCATTACGATACGATCTTTCCACATCCTCCGCAATCGGAGACAGGAAGGAGTAGCGCTGAGCTCAGAAAGCTGGTGGATAGATACGGTATCGAAGCTATCGGTATCGGCAATGGTACGGCGGGGAGGGAGACCGAACAATTGGTCAGGGGCATCGATTTTGGAAAAAAGATCAGTGTCTTCATGGTCAATGAAAGCGGTGCATCCATTTACTCCGCATCCGCCATCGCCAGGGAAGAGTTCCCGGATCAGGATATAACGGTAAGGGGAGCGGTAAGTATCGGCAGGCGTCTGCTGGATCCGTTGAGCGAGTTGGTGAAGATCGATGCCAAGTCAATCGGGGTAGGGCAATACCAGCACGACGTCAATCAGAACAAACTGAAAGAAGAGTTGGATCGCGTGGTGGAAAGCTGTGTGAATCATGTGGGAGTGGATCTAAATACAGCCAGCGCACCTTTGCTGGGCTATGTATCCGGGCTGAGCGCCGGGTTGGCAAAAAATATCGTGGAATACCGGACGAAGCATGGAGCCTTTGCAAACCGCGAAGCGTTGAAAAAAGTCACCCTGATGGGACCAAAGAGCTTTGAACAGTGTGCCGGTTTTCTCCGGATCAGGGATGCGGAGAATCCGCTGGACAATAGTGCCGTTCATCCGGAGACCTATTCCGTAGTGGAATCCATGGCCAGCGATCTGGGATGCTCGGTGAAGGATCTGATCCGGGAAGCGGGTCTGCGGAAGCAGATAATCGGGAAGAAATATGTCTCGGAGACGGTCGGCGAATTTACGATCAACGATATTTTAAAAGAACTGGAGAAGCCGGGCCGTGACCCGCGGCAATCCATCGAAGAGTTCCGTTTCGACGAGACGATCCGGACCGTGGAAGATCTGAAACAGGGGATGGTCGTGCCGGGGATCGTTACCAATATCACCAATTTTGGCGCCTTTGTCGACATCGGTGTCAAGCAGGATGGGCTGGTGCATATCTCCCAGTTGAGCAATACCTATGTAGCGGATCCGAATAGCATAGTTAAACTGAATCAGAAAGTCATGGTCACGGTCGTTGAGGTCGATGTGGCCAGAAAACGAATTGCCTTGTCGATGAAGACGAGTCCTGTGGGTGGCAAGACAAGTAGCAACAAGCCGATGCAAAGGGGCGACAGTGGAAATGCGCAGCGGAGACCGGCAGAAAAAAAAGAGGAGGGGCCCGATGCATTTCAGGCCAAGCTATTGGAGTTGAAAAAGAAATTCAAATAGAGGCGCCGCTCTGCCGCTTCTTTTTTTCCAGCCACATATCCAGCAGCATCAGTCCCAGCACCAGGTTGACCATGAGGAAAATATTGATGGAAGTGCTGTTGAATATCCTGCCCCAGTTGAAGCTATTCAATCGGTCCTTCCATTCCAGGGGATAGCCGAATCCGGCGCCGGGTGAATTGCTGCCGTAGAAGCGTATTTGGGCAAGGAGATAAATAAGGCAAGCGCCGATCGTCGTCAGGAAAAATGCGCCGATGCCCCGGATGATCCTCTTGTTGATATAACTGTTGGCGGCCGGCGCGATCCGGGTACGCGCAATCTCTTCCATGACATTCCTGGTGAATCGTAGCGAAGGTGTTTCCAATTCCTCGCCATGCATCGCATGCTGTATCTCCAGCAGTTCCCGGTACTTGAGTTGCCATTCCCTATTGCCGGTGATCAGGTCTTCCACCAGCGATCTTTCTTCGACGCTGCCGAGTCCGTCGATATGATCCCACAAGCGTTCTTCCATTTGTTGCTGCTTATTCATACACTCTGTTTTATTGATGATCAGTCACCTTGTAATTCTTTTAGCTCCCGGGTGAAATATCTTTCCATCTTTTCCTTCAGTCTGGTTCTCGCCCGATGAAGCTTCACCTTCACGGTGTTCGGCTCCAATCCCATGATCCGGCCGATCTCCTCCAGGGATTGTTCTCCTTTATAAAAGAGACTGATGACCTGGCGATCGTCCGAACTCAGCAAACCGATCGCCTCGTTCAACAGGAGATGCTTCGACTTTTGTTCCAACGGATTGGCCCTGGATCCCGATCCCTTGGTTTCCAATTGTACCTGTGTGTTTGTCCCGTCGATCGATACGGTAGCGATCTTTTTTTTCCGGAGATGGCTGATGCAGGTATTATTGACGATCGTGTATAACCAGGTGCTGAATTTGGACGCGCCACGGAAATCGGCAAGCGAACGGTAAGCCTTTACGAATATGTCCTGGGCGATCTCCTCCGCGTCTTCCCGGTTGCTGGTAAAACGCAGTACGAGCGTGAACACATAATTACGGTAGCGCTCGACCAATAGCGAGAACAGGCCCTGCTCGCCTTGCAGAACCCTGGCAATGACCTCTGTATCAGTGAGTCCGGTATGTATCACCTGGTGTAAGACATCAACCTGGATATATAGGTTACATAGAAAGGTACATTTTTCAGCGTAATTTGTGTAACCTCGTCCGACAAGAGTAAGTCATAGGGTAAACAGATTCAAAAACAATAAAAACATTTTTATGGATAAGACTATAGCTTTGATACCCATCCTGACCTCTCTTGGTTTCTTTGCGCTGGTCTTCGGGATCGTTTATATGCAGAAAAAAGAGAACCTGGCCATGATCGAAAAGGGGATGAACCCAAAATTGGTCGAGCACCGCCCCACCCCCTACCGCAATCTCAAATGGGGGCTGTTACTGGTTGGCGCGGGCCTGGGGTTGTTCCTGGCCTATATTCTTGACAACTACGTATTGTACCGGATAGGGCATCATGGAGAATGGGAATCCGATAACAACGTGGCCATCTATTTCGCCCTGATCGCCATCGGCGGCGGGTTGGGACTGATCACGTCCTACCGCATCGAAAAAAAAGAACTGCTGGACAAATAAAGGGTCGATGTCTGAAGCCTGCCTCCTGCCGCTACTGTAGTGCCTGCATCGCCTTGTTCACAACCGGGTCATAGATATTGGTGACTTCAAAATAGCCTTCTGTTTGCCAGATCTGCCTGGCCATCATAGCCCTGATGCGGTGTTGTAATACAGTCCGGTCTTTTGAGGGTATGGTCCGGATATCGATCGTATCCCGCAATGCATATGTAGCCAGATTGTTCCAAAGCTGGTCATCTTCATGGAAGCCGGCGATGAAGTCAGATGGCGTCTTGAATTGTCCAAAGGAAGACAGGTGCTGGACATAATAGGTATAGATGAAGCGGCCCATGGTTCCGTTCAGATAAAGGGCAGTCACGTTCCTGGGCAAGGTACTCGTATCAAAGCCTACAAAGATATCCGGGGTGATCCCTCCTCCGCCGTAAACGGTACGTCGCTCCTTCCCCAGGGTCGTATAGGTCGGTCCGTTGTGCAGGGTCGATGTATCTCCGTGCAAGACTTCTCCGTCGTGGAATCGGTTCATTACTTCTTCATTATAATCATCGAATCCCTTGCCACCATAAGGTTTCTGGATACAGCGTCCGGTGGGCGTATAATAGCGGGCGATGGTCAGATGAAGGGATGATCCGTCGCTTAGCTCATAGGGTTCCTGTACCAGTCCTTTGCCGAAGGTCCTTCTGCCGATAATGGTAGCGCGATCCCAATC
>Ga0206935_10150_pt1 | contig 25707 bp, 17 predicted proteins | sample Alteio_BWOrgHeat_13_FD_152924 | JGI IMG/M metagenome (GOLD analysis project Ga0206935, IMG submission 152924) | Enriched cells from forest soil in Barre Woods Harvard Forest LTER site, Petersham, Massachusetts, United States -... | ecosystem: Environmental > Terrestrial > Soil > Temperate forest >...
GGATACGGCGCGCAAGGCTGCTGAGGTTTCGACAAACTCGCCGAGTGTGGTGGTGGAGCAGGTGGAGAAGCACGGTCTGGCTTCAGTGACTGACAGCGAGTGGCGCAAGCGACGCGCGCAACAGCGCGATCAGACAGCACGAGAACGCTTTGAACGCGCCACGATGGAGATGGGCAGGACGGCGGAGGCCTACTTTACTCCGGAAGAGAAGCAGTCGTTTGCGCGTCTGGTTGATGTGCGTTTTAGCGCGGAACATCTGAACTCGGAGACAGGGCAGGACGGGCGAACGAAGTGGATCGCTGTCGCTGCCGCAGCGGATATCAAGGATGAGGAGGCAAAACTGCGTAGCGAAGTGCTGCTTGAGGAATCGACGGCGCTGGGTGCTCAGTTCAATCCGTTGGTGCAGTTGCAGCGCTCGCGTATGCAGTATGCCGAGTTGGTTAAGACGCTGGAGGCATATGCGCCGAAGCTCAACTCACTCGATCGCGGGCCGGTGCGGCTCGCTCAGATCGAAGCGTTACGCGATATGGGCGACGAGCCCGGTGAACTGCGTGTCCTGCGGCAGACAATCGCCGAGGCAGGCGATGCAGGCGGCCTACGCGAACGCTATCTGCAGCTTTTGCTCAACCTCGACCCTGCGCACTTTGCGTCGTCCGGCGCGTCCAGAACGGATGATGCAGCCAACCTGGCAGCACCGAATTACGCAGTTGTGCACAGCGATCTGAAGATGACCCGGACTGCTCTGACCGCTCGTCAGAAGACCTACGGCACTCTTTGGGAACAGGCTTATTCTGCCTTGGCTGGGCTCTATTTCCGCGATTCTGGAGAGAGTACGGAGAATGCGTTTCACGCGGTGCTTGGCGATCAGAGCACGATTGGTCAACGTATGGATGCCGCGCAGAATCATGGGCAACGGTCAGGGCTGACTGGCGGAATCTGGTTCTACTACGGAATGCGTTATGGGGTGCATCGCACACTTGCACCGGAGAAAGAGCGGGCTGCGCGTGATCCGGAAGATATGCTGGCGGCGGGGATTGAGGGTAATCCTTCAGCAGCGCACTATGCCTGGCTTGCGCAGGCGTACGCAGATGCGGGCAATGGTCTAGCTGCGCTGGCAGAGTACCGGCATGTACTGGAGCTGGCTCCCGATTCACCGGCGGTACGCGATGCAATGGCGCTGCTGGAATGGCAGGCAGGACGTCATGAGGCTGCGGTTGCAGACTGGCGTGAGGCTCTGGCTGCGCTGAATCGCATTCAGGACAAGGGGGCAGCGCCGGAGAGCTTCTGGAGTGATTTTGCGTTGATCGCCGCGCATGCCTCCGCGCATGGGGTGGCAGCGCAATTACATCCTGACATGGACACGGTGTTGCGCACTTACCTTGGACGCAATGGCGATTATCGCAGCGATGAACTACTTAAGGCCGCCTTTAACGCGTCGGCAAACCACACTGAGGGAGTGCAATGGCTGCTGGCGCTGAGTGGCGCGGCAAACGATCCTGCGACTGTGCTGGCCAGTATCGACGGAGCGCGATGGCTGCCGGAGGATGTGCGTGAACCGGTGCTGTTGCGGGAGATTGAGCTGGCGCGCATTGCGGCTCAGCACGCGCCAGTTCAAGAGGCATATTCTTCATGGCAAATAGATCGGCTAGTGCAGACGCTGATTACGTATTACGTTGCGGCAAAGCAGGACGAGAAGGCGCAGGCGATGCTTAGCAGGCTCACTGTTGAGCAGCGCAGAAATGACGTAATACGCCTGGCTCAGATAGAGCTGGCTGCACGGGCGCATACGCTGGATGTTCTGCTTACCGGCTATCGGACAGATCCAGCAGGCCTACTGGGGCCTGATGGAGCGCAGCAGTTACGCTCGGATGCCGGAGTGTTTGCGTCGAGGGGGGACTATGCTACGGCGCTGGCGCTGTGGGAATGTGTTTTTGCGCTCGGTCAGGCTCAACAGAATCTGGCAGCCTCAGACTACATGGGACTGGCCGAGGCACGCCTGCGCTCGGCCGATGTGGCGGGTGCTGTCGAACTATTACGGCGGATGACGTTGCTGCCAGAGGGTGCCAGTGTGTACGTGAACTACGACCTCGCTGCGGCGTTGCTGGAGGGCAAGGGACGCAATGCCGAGGCGGAGGAATTTCTCGCGATGCTGGCCCGAGGTGTTCCATGGAAAGTGGAATATCAGCTACGACTGGCGAAGGCGAGGCTGGATACCGGAAGGGCAAAGGCTGAGGCGGTGACGTCTCTCAGAAGTATTGCGTCGAACAGCGCTGCGTCCTATGGCGTGCGCGTGCAGGCGGCCCTCCTATTACACGAGGCCGGAGCGGGAGACGCGGCTGGTGCGCTCGGCAGCGAGGAACTGCGACTGCTTACGATTGGCAAGTTCGCAACAGAGCAGGTGCAGCGGCCGTACTTTGCCGCAGCGCGCATTGCGGCGGCAGAGGTCGACTCCACACATCGAGCGGTGCTTCTGCGCGAGGCGATCGCCGTGGCTCCTGAAGGCTTTGCCGCCCCTGCCGCGTTTACAGACGATGCGGTGCGGTTGAGTGTGTTTCGCGCTGAGGCGGATGCCGGGCATGATGCGACGGCGCTTGCAGCAATGCAATCGCTGATTGAGGGTCCGGTAGCTGAGAGCCAACAGATCGAGGCGGATTCTCAGGCTGCGATATCTGACGCAGAGGATGATGCTTCGACGGGCGACGGCGTTGCTGCGGGTGAGATTGAGAGCGATGACGCGCCGTGTGATGGGCGTTCACCGTTGTCTGCCAGGGTCGCACTGCTTGTGCCGGCTGAGGCGGATAAGCTGGCCTTGATACAGACGATAGCGACAGTCTATGAGCGGTCGGGAATGAGTGCCGAGGCAATTCCATATCTGAAAAAAGCCGTTTGTCTGCAAAGAGACAATGCCCTCAAGACGGCGCTGCAAAGCAGGATTCGGAAACTGGAGACCACGCTGGCGCTCGAGGCGCAGAACGCGGAACGCAGGCCGGAGATTCGCAAGGCGCTGGATCAGAGCAGGCCTGTGAGACCGCGGCTTATGTCGGCTGCCGATCCTGCGCATGACAACGCGGAAAAATCGGGACGCAAGGAGGCTCAACCATGATGCCTTTGAAACGAATCGTTTCCGTGCGGCAAAAGATCCAGTTGTCACTGCAGCGATTGTGGGTAAGCCCGCGACAGCGACTGGCGATCGGCGCGGTTGGCGTTATCTTCGTGGCTGGAGCGGGTTGGGCCGCATTTCAGAGCAACAGCCCCGCTGTGCCGGAGATGGCCTCGATGTTGCCACAGGGCGCGTTGCTGACGATTGAGGCGAAGGACTTCGCGGGCCTGCTGAAGCGATGGAGCGAGTCGCCGCAAAAAGCAGCGTGGCTTAAAAGCGATAACTACAGCGTCTTCTCGAACTCGCGGCTCTTTGGCAGGCTGGGTAGCGCGCAGGATGAGTTTGCACAGACTGCAGGACTGCCGCCTGATATGAACTTTCTAAACGAGGTGGCGGGCACACGCAGTATCTTCGCGTGGTATGACATTGGCAATCTGGAGTTTCTCTACATCACTCGGATGCCTTCGGGCGCTATGGAGAAGACGAGACTGATGCAGACACGCGGAAAGTTCTCTCGACGACAGGCGGGAGGCCAGACGTTTTACGTGAAGACGGGCGGCCAGGAGACAGACCCACAGGGGAATTCAGTTCAGGGACAAGCGCGCACCGTGGCCTTTGCAACGGTGGGCGACTGGCTGGTGCTCGGCACTCGCGAAGACCTGGTGGCCGGCGCGTTGACATTGATGGGAAAGGCCAGGACCGCAGAGACAGCGAGCGATTCCGTGGTCGGCGAGCCGTGGTTTGCGGATGCTCGCGCGGCTGCCCCGCAAGAGCCGGGCGATCTGCGCATGACGCTCAATCTCGAAAAGATCGTGCCCTCGCCTTACTTCCGCCATTATTGGGTACAACAAAATATTACGGAGATGAAGCAGTATCGCAGCGCGGTCAGCGATCTCTATGCAGGGACCGGGGATTTCCGCGAAGAACGCGTGCTGCTTGCTAAATCTACATCGGAGGACGCGGGTGGCAACCCAGACCTGAAAGCGCTGACTGCCCTGCTTCCGGCCCACGCCGGCGTGTGGCGTGCGGTGTCCTCACCCGGTGTGGATGCTGCTCTGGCCAGCGTGGATGAGAAACTGCTCCAGCGGCGGACCGGGGTTTATCAGGACATGCGCATTGCTCCGCAGGGCGACGTTTCTGTTCCCACTGCGGGCAGTACCGGTGATCTTGAGACTCGCATCGATGCGGAGGATCCAACGCGGATAAGCGCGTATGCTGATCCACTGGCGGCACTGCGGCAGACGCTTGCAGATTCGAGCGTTGAGGCCATGATGACGGTGAGCCGAACGGGTGAAGCAACTGACGGCATCTGGATTCCCTTTCAGTCTGCGGTCGTGCTCTCTTCCACGCAGGAGTGGAATGCACGGGCTATTGAAGACGCTCTCCGCGCGGCGATGCAGGCGCGATTGACAGCCGGTGGGTTGGGCGTAGAGTGGAAGACGGTTCAGAGCGCGCAGGGGAGCTATGAAGAGATGGGTTCGGCACGCCCGCTGGCGGTGGCTGTACGTGGCAGGCTATGCCTTCTGGCGGATGACCCCGCGCTGATGCAGGAGATGCTGGAACACGCTTCGCGGCAGCCGAATACTGCATCAGGTAAGGCATTGTCACAGGCGACTGTGCTGGCTGGTTTTGATCTCAGGCCGGAACGCGGTTCATTTGCGCGATGGTCGGCGCTGGTGGATCGCGGTTCGGCCGGGGCGGGTCCCCAGGCTGCAGATGGTGCAGGCGGTACTCATACGCCTGCGTTTTTCTCTGAAAATATGCGTGGGTTGGGTGACGTCTTTTCAGCACTGGACGGCGAACGCTTTGCCGAGAGTCGAAATGGGCCGCTGACCCGGCAGACTGTGACCTATCTATGGCAGCACTGAAACGGGCAGCACTGAAACGCTGTACGGAGCTGATTCTCTGTGCCGTTTTGTTGTTGACTGGGCCTCCGGCGATCGCTCAACTCTCGAGCTCTGATCTTTATGCTCAGGCAACGCAGGCTATGCTCGATCGGAGCTTTCCCTCTGCGCGCGTGGAATATCTACTGCTCGACCTGCGCACGAGGCAGCCCATCGCTATGCGTTGGAAGCACGAAGAAACTGCCATACCAGTGGGCTCGCTGCTTAAGCCGTTCGTTGCAATGGCCTGGAACGATCTGCACGCTGGGCCTCGGTCTCATACTGAATTTCCGGTGGTTCGCTGTCATGGCAGGAGCGATGGTTGCTGGCGCGCGGAAGGGCATGGCGATGTCGCGCTGGAGCGGGCGCTTGCCGTCTCGTGCAATGCGTATTTTCTTGCGTTGGCTCGCGATCTGATCGGCTCGGGAACGGCGGGACGGACGGCGTTGAATCGCATCGGCGCTGCCTATGGACTCCCGTATCCGCCTGCCGATTTGACTGCCCGCGGACTGATTGGCGCTGTGCCGGAGTGGCGCATTGCGCCGCTTGTGCTGGCTCGCGCTTACGCGCGGCTGCTAACTGAACAGGCGGACAGAAACACAATTCAAAGTCGACTGACGAGTGGGATGGCGCTGGCTGCGCGACCCGGTGGTACTGCAGCAGGGATCGGCGCGCATGTGAACGGCGTGTTTGCAAAGACCGGTACTGCGCCTTGCGTCGCTGACGTAGAGCGCTGTATTGCTGACGGCGATGGATTGACGATCGTGCTTGCTCCGGCAGCGTCGCCACGGCTGCTTCTGCTGGTGCGAGAGCGTGGCACTACAGGCGCAGCAACAGCGATTGTGGCGGGTGAGATGCTCTCGCGTATCGAGAAGGGAGACGGTTTTGCGGGGACTCGTTAGCCAATCCGGCGTGGCGCTGCGTTCTTTGCTCATCTGCGGGTTGCTGACGTGGGCACTGGCGTTGGCTCCGGTTCAGACTGTTGCAGCGTCTGGTTCAGAGGCTGATACGCTCGTTCGCATTGGCGTTCTCGGTCTCTTTCAGCCGACTGAGTTGCGCGTCTCTGCGAACCCCGGCACAGCGTTTGTATTCACGATTGGCGGGCAGAGCAAGACGTTATCCGGGGGTTCAGCACTGGCTGTTATTCATGCCTCAGATGGACACATACTGGTCAGTTCGCAGGGATGGAGTGACGTACTTGAGGGAAGCCAGCTGGGGGGCCCGGGTGTTGCGTGGCTCTCCGCGCTTTTGGCTGGAGGTGCCCGGCAAGCTGCGACGCGAGTATGCCGGCGCACTGGAGATTCGACCGCATGGGCAGGTGCTTGAGGCAGTCGTTACCATGCCGCTTGAGACTGCAGTTGCTTCGATTGTGCAAGCAGAGAGCCCGCCTGATGCGGGCCTTGAAGCGCTGAAGGCGCAGGCTGTCGCTGCCAGATCGTTTCTGCTAGCGCGGCAGACGTCTCATGTGGGCTTCGATTTCTGCGACACAACGCACTGTCAGTTCCTGCGTTCACCTGCCGCTGAGGGCAGCCCTGCAAGTGAGGCGGCCAATGCAACGCGTGGCCTGGTGTTGACATGGCACGACGAGGCTGCGGCCAAAGATCGCACATTGGCGGCGATGTACGCTCGCAGCTGTGGAGGCCGCACACGATCGCTTAAGGAGATCGGCGGCGCGATCGATGGAAGGCGCAGCGGCTATCCGTATTACGCAGTGCGGTGCAGCTATTGCACGCGACATCCAGAGCAATGGCGGCGGGAAGCCGTGACAATGCAGCCTCACTCAGAGCGGGAGCGGCTTGCATTCAACCGCATTCATGGATGGAGCGCGCTGCCGAGTATGCCGGTAGCTGATCTCGTTGAAAGTCCTGATGCGGCATCGGGCTCGATTGCCGGACGCGGTATTGGCCATGGTGTCGGCCTCTGCCAGCTGGGTGCTGCGGAGATGGCCCGCAGTGGCAGCGACTTCCGGCAGATTCTCGCTCACTACTATCCCAACACGCGCCTGACCGATGCGCTCGTTCAGTAACACGGCGATTAGCCTGCCCGGAGGGGATTCGCCCATCGAATGCTGCCCATGACATAATCGCGAGCGATATGGAGCAGACGAATATGCCGATCTCTACCAGCGAAGTCTGGCCCGCGCTACCTCAGGCTGCGTGGAGTGAAACATGCGCGACATTGCAGCTTTGGATGCAGATTGTCGGCAAGATTCGGCTAGCGTTGATGCCGGCGATCAATCATACGTGGAGCGTGACACTGTACCCCACGGTTCGCGGCTTTACGACTTCGCCGATGCCGTACGGCACGCGTATGTTGCAGATTGACTTCGATTTCATTGAACATGTACTGGTGATTGAGACGAGCGACGGCGCACGCAGTGTTATCGCGCTCAAGCCAATCACCGTCTCTGAGTTTTACAGTAGCGTTATGGCGGAGCTCGATCGCCTTGGTACTCCTGTCCGTATCTGGCCTACGCCGGTAGAGATTGCCCGGCCCATTCCTTTTGAGCAGGACGACACGCACCAGGCATACGATGCTGAATATGCGCAGCGCTTCTGGCGCGTCGTGCTGCAGGCTAGTCGGGTCTTCACGATCTTTCGCGCGAGATTTATCGGCAAGGTGAGTCAGGTTCATCTCTTCTGGGGGGCAATGGATTTGGCCTGTACGCGATTCTCGGGGCGTCCCGCGCCGGAGCATCCCAGTATGGCCGGGCTTCCCGATCGCGTTACGCGCGATGCTTATTCGCATGAGGTCAGCAGCTGCGGATTCTGGCCCGGCGCGCCCGGCATGGAGCCGATCTTTTACAGCTATGCGTATCCTGAGCCACCAGGGTATGCGCAGGCTGTGGTGGGACCTGACGAGGCTTCCTTCAGCACGCAGCTTGGCGAATTTGTGCTGCCGTACGAAGCTGTGCGTAACGCTGCCGACCCTGACGCTGCACTGCTCGACTTTCTCCAGAGTACCTATGAGGCAGCCGCCAACTATGCAAAGTGGGATCGCATGGCTCTCGAAGCCTTTGCAACTGCAGGCAATTCCTGACGGCGGCGGCGATCTCCGGCTTTCAAGCAATACAATATCCATAGGCAGAAATAATCCGGATCGGACGCCTTCTCCGCCCTGCATTTCGCAGGGATATCCGGTAGAAACCCCTGAAGGGCCTATAGCTCAATGGTTAGAGCAGCGGACTCATAATCCGTTGGTTCCAGGTTCAAGTCCTGGTGGGCCCACCAAGTTGCTTTGGATAATCTCGGCAAGTCATGCCGCGGGCAACATCTCAGCAATTACTGTCCGGTTGCGTCCGTCAGCTTTGGCCTTGTATAGCGCGGCATCTGCACGGGCGAGAACGTGCTCAATTGGAAGCCGACGGTACCATCTTTGACAAGTAACAGCGCCAATACTAACGGAAACTGACAGTTCCTCGATACCCGCCATGATGGGAGTATCTGCAACCGCGGCACGAATATGTTCGCAGCGCGCTTTGAGGTTGGGTTCGTCGCAGTTGCTGAGGAGGGCCAGGAATTCTTCGCCGCCGTAGCGACCCACTGCGTCGTATGAACGGACGGTCGAGGTGAGCCTTTTTGCGACCTCCTTCAGAACGATATCTCCGACGAGGTGACCGTGATTGTCGTTGACTTGCTTGAAATGGTCTATGTCACAAAGAAGGATCGAAGTCGGTTTGTTGTCGCGGACTGAACGGTCGAGTTCACTGCGCACCAAGGAGAGAATGGAGGCACGATTCCAGATCGCGGTGAGGGAGTCGTGCGTAGCTCTGTAGCGCATCTCCTCCCGAGCCTGGACCAAATTCTCTTCCAGCGACAGAATGCGACGGCCGGCATGGAGACGGGCCGCCAATTCTCCTGGTTGACAGGGCTTGGTAATGTAATCGTCGGCCCCGGCTTCCAGTCCGGCAACAACATCTTCGGTGCTCTGCTTCGATGTCAGGAGAACGATGTAGATATATCGGTCTTCTTGTTGAAGGCGGCGTAGCTCCCGGCACAGTCCGGGCCCATCGAGTTCGGGCATCATCCAGTCAAGAATCGCGAGTCGCGGACCATCGGTTTGCGTGAGCATTTCGGCGGCAATACGACCGTTTTCCGCAAGCACGACTTCATAACCCAGTTTCTGAAGGGTTCGCTGCATGAGCGTGCGGGAGATCAGATCGTCATCTGCAACCAGGATTTTCATTGCGCAACCACCGGACAAAGCGCCTCAAGAGCACGCAATACATTGTCAAGTTCAAGAGCGAGGCGATCAAGTATCGTCTGCGCTGCGCTGATATCGGTGGATCGGCCGAACGCTTCCAATTCTGCGGCGAGGGCTGATGCATTCGTGGCCGAAAGGTTTGCCAGCGCACCCCTGAGCTTGTGGCCTACGCGCTGAAGATCAGCCGGTTGCTGCAGGTCGATTGCCCTCTGCGCAGCTTGCAGGCTATCCGGATACTCCTTGCGAAAGATCTCGACCAACTCGGCCAGTAGAGCGCGGTCATTACCGATGCGATCAAGAAGCTGGATTACGTTTATGGAGTTGTTGGAGATTGGAGTGGAATCGCTTCTCGTCGAGCGCTCATCATTCTGCGCGAGAAAGATGTTGAGAGTTTCGTCGAGTTCCTGCGGCCGGATAGGTTTGGATATGTACCCATCCATTCCAGCGGCGATACAACGTTCTCGATCGCCAACCATGGCAAGAGCTGTCATAGCGACGACGGGCTGATGTTTGCCTGTGGACTTCTCCTTTTCGCGAAGAATCCTGACCGCTTCAAAACCGTCCAGGTCGGGCATCTGCATGTCCATGAGCACCAGGTCATAGGTGCTCTTTTCCATAGCGCCAAGGGCCTCCCTGCCATTGGGAACGACCGTAACGCTGTGGTTGCGCCTCTCGAGCAAACTGGCAGCGAGCTTTTGGTTAATCGGGTTATCTTCTGCCAAAAGAATCTTGAGGGTTCTACGACCGTCAGCTCGTTCGCGGAGCGAGGCAGGAGTGATCATATCGGTTGGTTCCTCCGCCGTATACGCGGAGAGAACTTGAATGACAGCGTCGTGGAGTTCGGATTGGCGAACCGGCTTGAGGAGATACGCCCCAATGCCAAGGGTCTGACATCGTTGTGCATCGATGAGTTGGCCGCTCGGAGTAAGCATCATAATCATGGACCCGCTTGCGGCGGATTTCTCTATGAGGCGCTCTACGAGAGCAAACCCATCCATTTTCGGCATGTGCACGTCAGCCAGGATGAGATTGAACGGCTGCCCGTCGTTGATGGCGGCCTGATAAAGCGACAGAGCCTCCTCACCATCACTAGCGCCGATAGTCACCATGCCCCAGCGATTAAGAATGCCCTCCAGAATACGACGGTTCGTGCCGTTGTCATCGACAATAAGCGCTCTGGCGCCAACCAGAACGGGAGATGCGATCGTGATCGATTGCAGCAGGGCTTGAGAAGTCGATTCTGCGAAGCGGACGGTGAAATGGAAGCAGGATCCCTTGCCAAGAACGCTCTCTACCCACATGCGCCCCCCCATCATCAGAACCAGGCGGCGCGAAATCGTCAGACCCAGGCCTGTTCCGCCGTAGTTGCGCGTCGTTGAGGTGTCTGCCTGGTTGAAGGACTCGAAGATACTCTCCAACTTATCTGATGGAATGCCGATACCCGTGTCCTCAACCATGAAGTGGAGAGTGGAGAACTTCTCTTCAAGAAGATCGACCTCGACCTTGAGACCGACCTCGCCCTGTTCCGTGAATTTCAGAGCGTTGCCGATCAGGTTAAGAATGATCTGACGCAGACATCCGGGATCGCCGGTTACAAATGCTGGAACCCCAGGCGCAATATCGCAGAGCAAATCAAGTCCCTTCTTATCTGCGTGAAAAGCCACAGTCTTAAGCGCATCTTTGATACACAAGTAGAGGTCGAAGTCCACATGTTCTAGCTCGACTTTTCCGGCTTCGATTTTTGAAAAATCAAGAATGTCATTGATGACTTCAAGCAAGGCGTCGGCCGAGAGTTTCACGGTCTGCAGGCAGTCGCGCTGCTCGTGCGTGAGCTTGGTCTCGAGGGTCAGGTCGGTCATACCGATAATGCCATTGAGCGGGGTACGGATCTCGTGGCTCATGTTGGCCAGGAATTCGCTTTTGGCTTTGTTACTAAGCTCCGCAGTGCGCGCCCGCTCGCGTTCGAGTTCGACATGATAACGCTGCTCCACGAGTGCCATCTCCATCGAATGCAGGGACAACGTGCGATCCAAAATGGCAAAGACACAAACGAGTCCAAGAGCGAACGCTGTTATGGCGCCAATTCCTGCCAGCGCGACGTAGGAAATGCTGATAGCATGCGCAAGACTTTTTGGATCCATCGGACTTGACGTGAAGGTTACGCTGGCCATTCCGACGTAATGCATCACGGGGATGCCCAAACCCATGACGACAGCGGATAATGTCTTGCGCCAGCTAAACGACGTGGACTGGCTCCGCACTGAAAACGCAAGCAATAAGGCCACAAAAGAGGAGACGATGGCCAATGCAACGGAGAGGGTTACGATGCGAACGTTGTAGTGACACATGGCGGGAAGCCGCATGGCTTCCATACCGATGTAGTGCATGGCACAGATGCCCGAACCCATAAATAGACTGGAGGCCCCGGCTCGGAAGAGGCTCATCGTTTTACGGCTGACTACAAAAAGAGCAATAGCAGAGGCCACAACCGCGGCGATCATAGACAGGAAAACGGTTGGCCAATCGTAGAGGACCGGCACAGGAAGGCGAAGTGCTTCCATTCCCATGTAATGCATGCACCAGATACCAATGCCAAACGAAAATGCTCCGCCGAAGAGCCAACCAAACCGTGCGAAGCCGTGCGTCGCCGTGACCCGGCCAGCCAGTTCAAGCGCCGCGTACGAGGCGAGTATTGACATGAGGAAAGAGACCACGACAAAGCCGTAGTTGTATGAGCCCGTCAGTATTACAGAGTGATCCATAAGTACCTCGGGAATGGGCATTAACTTTAACACATTTGAGTTACCGTTTCTGGTGACGCCTCTTTGGAAACCAATGACTTACGATCCCGATACGGGTGGCAGAACTCTCGTTCAAGCCCTGGCGAGCCCAACCTATCTATGAATCGACGGAAGATATCCACGACAAGGATTGACCGAATCCTTTCGCACGCCAGTAATGTACAAAATATTGGAGTCAACAGGCACTTTTACCAGTGTCTTTTCCTGATAACGCCTCCTAGTATGCTCTGTACCGGTATCCAGGATCGCGACAGTCGCGCTGTCATAATGCGGTTTCGCCTAACCTACGCCGGACCAGGAGGGAAAGCCGTGAAGATAAAGTGTCTGGCGCTTCTGCCATTTCTTGCCGCTGGCCTATTCGTGCCGCTGACGCAGGCCCAAGTGCCTGTTTTTGAAATTACGCCGGTACAAAGCAGTATCAAGTTCGACGTGGAGGCTTCAGTATCGGTATCGGGCACGTTCGACAAGTGGAACGCAAACCTGACGTTCTCATCTGCTGATGGCAGCACGGGGGTCCTGGAGATCACGATTCAGGCGGACACTGTAAATACGGGCAGTGGAGTGAAAAATAACAAGCTAAAAAGCAAAGACTTCTTCGACGCGAAGAACAATCCGCTGATCACATTTAAATCCTCGAAAATCGTACCTAAGGGAGGAGATGCCTATGAACTGCCCGGTACGTTTACGATACGCGGTGTCTCCAAGCCGGAAACCCTCATACTGACGGTTTCCGGCAAGGGAACGGGTTCGGGCACGATCAAGGGCACAATGGCCTTTGACCGTAAAGATTATGGGATGAACAGCGGTATTCCCTTCATCAAGATCGCTGATCGCGTTGAGGTTAATATCGACCTCAAGGCAAAGCGAGTTAGCGGGCCACCGTTGACGTTCAAGTAATAGCGAGCCGCATGTCAAAGCCGGCATCCGGTCTAATCCGTATCACGAGGAGGACTTAGCCGTGATTACTGATGATTTCCCAGGCAACAACACGGCGCACATACGCCGCGCCATCGAAGTGTCGATCCGCGTTGGGCTGGTCTTACTATTGGCAGCAACCTGCCTGCTGATCCTGCGGCCGTTTATACCGCTGGTTGCATGGGGCATAATCATCGCGATCGCCGCATATCCTGCATACAAAAAATTGAGAAGTCTGCTTGGCGGGCGTGGGACGCTGGCCGCGGTGATTTGTGCGCTTGTATTCCTGGCGATACTAATCATTCCCGTCGCTTTGCTGGCGAAAACGCTGATCTCCGATGTCCAGGTGTTGAGCATCGATATCATCAAGGATGGCGCTCTCAGTATTCCGCCTCCGCCGGCTGGTGTCGAGGGCTGGTTCCTCGTCGGCCCGTCAGTGGCGAGGATATGGAATATGGCCTCAACAAACCTGAGCGGCCTCTTGCAGAGCTTCGCTCCGCAGATCAAGGGGCTCGTCCCGACACTGTTCGCTGCTTCGGCCGGAATCGGTCTCAACATCCTGCAGTTCATTCTCGCTATTCTGGTGGCCGGAGTGCTGCTTGCGAATGCGTCAGGCGGCGCCGAAGTCAGCCGTTCCCTCGCCTGCCGCCTATTTGGCGAACAAGGCTCGGAATATCAAGATCTGGCCGGATCTACGATCCGGAGTGTCACGAACGGAATTCTTGGCGTTGCCGTCGTCCAGTCTTTTTGTGCGGGGCTTGGGTTCCTGGTGGTAGGGCTGCCCGGAGCCGGAATATGGACGTTGGTTTTCCTCTTTAGTTCCGTATTGCAAATGGGCGCCGTTCTGCTTCTTCCCGCTGTAATTTACGTATTTGCGACGGCCAGCACAACAAAAGCAATTCTGTTTTTGATCTGGTGCGTCTTTGTGGGTCTCATGGACAACGTCTTGAAGCCTTTGTTGCTCGGGCGCGGCGTGGCCGTTCCTATCGCGGTGGTATTTTTAGGTGCGATTGGCGGATTCATTGCGATGGGGATCATCGGCCTCTTCATAGGCGCCATCATTCTGTCGGTTGGCTACAAGCTCTTTCTCGCATGGCTGGAAGGACCTGTCGCCGCCAAGCTGGAGGGTTGACGACCGATTTACTGCTCGACCGTTCACTGACTCACGACGATGCTAGTAAGGCCATACCCAGGCTGCAGCGTCCGGCTCGTCGACGCCGTATTCGTGGGCGTAATTGCGACATTCGATCTGCCGATTCAGGAAGCGATCCTTGGCGTGTGCGCCGATTTGTTGCAGCCTTGGCACGCGGTCAATGACGTCCATCGCAAGGCTAAAGCGATCAATATTGTTGTTGATCGCCAGCTCCAGCGGCGTATTGATATTTCCCTTTTCCTTGTAGCCGCGCACGTGCATGTTGTCATGATTATGGCGGCGGTACGCCAGACGATGAATCAGCCACGGGTAGCCGTGGAAGTTGAAGATGACGGGCTTATCCTTCGTAAACAACGAGTCGAAGTCCGAATCGGAGAGTCCATGCGGATGCTCGGAGGATGGCTGCATTTTGAATAGATCGATGACGTTGACGAACCTGATCTTCAGATCAGCAAATTCATGCCGAAGCAGTGCCGTAGCGGCAAGCGCCTCCTGGGTTGGAATGTCGCCTGCCGAAGCCATAACGACATCCGGCTCACCGCCTTCATCATTACTTGCCCAATCCCAGATGCCGATTCCTTTTGTGCAATGAATGACTGCCGCCTGCATGTCCATATATTGCAGGTGCATTTGCTTGTCGCAGACAATCACGTTGACGTAGTTCTGACTGCTGAGGCAATGATTAGCCACGGACAAAAGCGAATTGACATCAGGTGGAAGATAGACGCGCGTTACGTTAGCGCTCTTATTGACGACAACGTCAAGAAAGCCGGGATCCTGATGCGTAAAGCCGTTGTGGTCCTGGCGCCAGACGGTGGATGTGATCAGGAGGTTCAGCGAGGCTATCGAATCCCGCCAGGATAGATGGTTGCAGATCTCCAGCCACTTGGCATGTTGATTGAACATCGAGTCGATCACGTGAATGAAGGACTCATAGGTCGAGAGGAAGCCGTGACGTCCGGTGAGGAGATAACCCTCAAGCATGCCCTCAAGTGTGTGTTCGCTGAGCATCTCGATAACGCGTCCATCCGATGCCAACTCGCCGCCATCCTGGTCTTCAGGAAAGTATTCCTCGATCCAGAACTTCTTGCTGACCTCATAGATTGCATCAAGCTTGTTCGAGGTGTTTTCGTCAGGACCAAAGACGCGGAAATTGATCATGTTCATCTTCATGACGTCTCTGAGGAAGACGCCAAGAGGCCGCGTGTTTTCGGCACGGGATTGACCGGGCTTGGGGAGCTTGACGCCATACTGACGAAAGTCCGGCAGACTTAGAGCCTTCTTAAGGCGGCCGCCGTTTGTATGCGGGTTCGCACTCATACGACGCGTACCCTTAGGCGCCAGCTCGCGGAGTTCAGCGACTAGCCTGCCGTCCTTATCGAACAACTCTTCGGGATGCTTTGACCGCATCCATGCTTCAAAGATTTTGAATTGCTCAGGGTCCTTCTTCACTTTGGGCAACGGTACCTGGTGGGCTCGCCAGGAGCCTTCGAGACGGTGGCCTTCAACTTCTTCCGGCGCAGTCCATCCTTTGGGCGAGCGCAGCACAATCATCGGCCATCGAGGGCGGGTCATCACGTTCTGTGCGCGCGCGGCCTGCTGATGGTTCCTGATTTCGTTGACGCAGTGCTCCACGGTCGCAGCCATCGCCTGATGCATGCTCTCGTGGTCGGAGCCCTCGACAAAATGCGGAGTCCATCCATATCCGCTTAACAAGCTCCCTAGTTCCTCGTGTGATGCGCGAGCCAGCAACGTCGGATTATTAATCTTGTAACCGTTGAGGTGAAGGATGGGTAACACAGCGCCGTCACGCTTTGGGCTCAGAAACTTGTTGATGTGCCATGAGGTTGCGAGCGGGCCGGTTTCGGATTCGCCATCGCCAACGACAGCGGCGACGATGAGGTCAGGATTATCGAATGCAGCGCCGCAGGCGTGCGAGAGGACATAGCCGAGCTCGCCGCCTTCGTGAATCGAGCCCGGTGTCTCTGGTGTGCAGTGGCTACCGATGCCGCCTGGGAAAGAGAATTGCTTGAAGAATTCGCGAAGGCCTTCAGCGCTTTCGCTTTTTTCTGGATAGACCTCGCTGTATGTTCCCTCAAGATATCCAGGCCCAAGAACACCAGGCGCGCCATGTCCTGGCCCAGCAAGAAAGATCATGTCCAGGTCGAGTTTCTTGATCAGCCTGTTGAGATGCACGTAGATAAACGACAGCCCAGGGCTCGATCCCCAATGTCCGAGCAGGCGATTCTTGATATGTTCCGGTTTGAGCGGTTCTCTAAGCAAAGGGTTATCGAGCAGATAGATCATGCCCATGCTGAGATAATTGCAAGCCTGCCAGTAAGCATCGGTTTTTCTGACTTCGTCGGGAGTGAGTGGCGATCCGCTTATAGTGGATCGAGCCTGACCATATGCACTGAGAGACGAGGGAACTTTGGGGGCAGCAATCGTGCTCATTGTGTGTAACTCCTTGCTCGGGCTGTACTGCAAGTCGCGGAAGGCTGCAGATTGCGCCAATGCTAACAATTCACCACGTCGGTAAGATGGCGTCAATCAAAGTGGAGAGTTCTCACGAACAATTAATGTTCACAATATGCACAGAATATCTAGCTCGCGATTCGAGACAAGAACCACTGTCAACAGCGTAGCTCAATCCACGCTCGGTTTGGAAAATGATTCATCCGGTGGTCTTGCAATGAGGACGACGACGGACCGCGATGCCAGCGAGTACATAAGACCTGGCACTGGTTCAGCCAGAAACCAGTCAACAATGTCCTGCGGTGAATCAAGACTTGTGTCAATCCACCGGCGCCATGGGTCAACACCCCTGTGTTCCATAGGCGGCAGTTCGAACTCCAGCGGTTCCCAGTAGCTGTTAACAGCGACGTAAAAGATCAACTTATCGCGGTGAGTTTCCGTACTGAAAGCAATGCTGTGTGAAGTTTCACTCCAGTCAGGTTCTCCAACCTTAACACCGTGCCATGATTTGTTTGCTTCAGAGAGAAACTGCCCCAGGCTCGTGCGCTCACGGTCCGCCGTGGTATCTCTCAGGAGCCGCCGTGCAATCAGCAGCTTGAGAAAGCGATGCACATCTGCATGTTCTTTCAACAGATCCCAATTGAACCAGCTGATTTCGTTGTTCTGGCTGTAGGCGTTGTTATTTCCCTTTTGTGTGTGCCTCACTTCGTCACCCATAAGAACCATGGGGACGCCCAAAGAAAGAAGAGTGGCTGTCAGGAAATTTTTCACCTGTTGATTGCGTAATTTTTCAATCGCTGGATCATCAGTCGGACCTTCTACCCCATAATTCGCGCTTCGATTGTCATCGCCTCCATCGCGATTGTCTTCTCCGTTGGCCTCGTTGTGTTTGTGTTCATAGGACACAAGATCGTTCAATGTGAAGCCATCGTGACACGTAACGAAATTCACGCTCTGCTCGGCTTCGCGGTTCTTATGCTGGTAGATTTCGAGGCTGCCAAGAAAGCGATCGGCGAATCGTTTGACTGTATCGTTCTCTGCGCGAAAGAAGCTGCGAAGGTCGTCTCTGAAGCGTCCGTTCCATTCCTTCCAGCTGTCGCCTATAAAGCTACCGACCTGATAAAGTCCTCCTGCATCCCACGCTTCAGCAATGAACTTGGTACCTGCCAACACAGGATCCGTTTCGATATCCCATAGGACGGGCGGGCTCGCCATGAATTGACCAGACGAGTCGCGGGTAAGGATAGAGGCAAGATCGAAACGAAAGCCGTCTACATGCATCTGCTCAACCCAGTAGCGCAGGCTGTCGACGATCATGCGGCGCACAATTGGATTGTTGCCATTCAGCGTGTTGCCGGTGCCGGTGTAATTGGCGTAGCGCGAGCCTCCGTCTTCCAGGATGTAGTAGGCCTTGTTATCCAGCCCTCGAAAGCTCAGCGTCGGTCCGCCTTCATTGCCTTCTGCCGTGTGATTAAAAACTACGTCCAGAATCACTTCAATGCCCGCGCGATGAAGCGCCTTTACCATGTCTCGAAACTCATCTGCAGGCCCAAGGCTATCCTGCCGTGAGCTATAGGCGCGATGAGGAGCAAAGAAGGATACCGGTGCGTATCCCCAATAGTTAAGATGGCCCCGAGGGCAGTCATACACATCGAATTGGAAGACGGGAAGCAGCTCAACTGCAGTAATGCCCAAGTCTTGCAGATAAGGTATTTTCTCAATCAGACCAGCATATGTGCCGCGCTTATCGGCCTTGATATTAGAACTGGGATGGCTGGTGAATCCTCCGACGTGCATCTCATAGATCACGGTCTGTGGAGATGGGAGATGCAATGGCTTGTCGCCCTCCCAGTCATAGACATCCGGATCAACGACTAGAGACTTCATCGCAGTTGCAGCGTTGTCGCCTGCGCTACTGGCGGCATCACGGCTGTATCGACTGGGTACAACAACACCACGCCCGTAAGGGTCCAGCAGAACTTTAGACCCGTCAAAACGCAGGCCCTCAGCTGGATCGGAGGGCCCATGTACGCGATATCCGTAGAGCTGTCCCGGCCGCACTCCCGGTACGAATACATGCCAGTAGTGGTACGTGCGGTTGGCGAAGGGATCGAGCGGGATAACCCGCGACGGAGTTTCGTCTTCGTCGTCGAAAAGTAATAGCTCTACTCGGGTCGATCCTCGCGAGTAAAGGCTGAAATTTACCCCGTCCTGCTGTACGCTGGCGCCCAGAGGCGCGCTTCGACCTGGAGCCAGGTTATCCTCACTCGAGTCGGGCTTCGTTGATTTGTTACTGGCAAGAGCTGGCATGGCTCATCCTTCAACCTGCGAATCGTCTTCCTGTGTGGCGGATTTTATGCCGGTTCTGCTCCTGGCACAACTGTCTACATGAGCTACTGGCAGTGTTCGTCTCAAGGGATCGCGAGCCCACGCGGGGCAGCATACAGCAGTGCCTTCTAGTTCCCGTCCTCTTCAATAAAACGAGACTCCGCAAGATCCAGCTCCCGCTCGATGCGGCGCAGGACCTGATCATTGATGCGGCTTTCGTTGCGCAGACGTACAGCTGTCTGGCGCTCGATACGCGCCGTTTCGCGCGATATCTCGACGAAGCTGTAGTGGTGCGAAACGTGTTCCTGATCAGCCTCGGAAGGCACAAGGCTCGCGAGGCGATGTCGATAGTGTCCGATGAGGTCATCGATGATGTGTCCCGGCACATCGGAGCGCTCTTTTTTAACAGTGTTCAGGTAGGCGACAGCGGCTTCAATCATGATGCGCCTGGCTTCCCGTTCCTCGGAGTCAAGCCCGTCCGCGCCGGCCAGGCCAAGCCAGCGGACCAGTGGCGTAAGCGTCAGACCTTGCAGCACGAGCGTAACCAGAATCACGCAGAAGGTGAGAAAGACGATGAAGTTCCGTTGTGGAAAGGGCTTGCCGTTGGCCAGCACAGTGGGCAGAGAAAGAGCAGCAGCCAGCGAGACGACGCCGCGCATTCCTGTCCAGCCAACTACAAAAACCGCGCGTGCCTTCGGAGCCTTTTGTTCGGTGTGATGAACGCGGCAATACACAAGGTTGGCCAGCCATGATCCTGGAAATACCCATGCCAGGCGCAACACGATCAAAACACCGCTGAAGATCGCTCCACTGATGATGGCCTTGCGCAGGCTGTAGCCGTCGACCCCGGTGAGGATGGATGAAAGCTGCAGACCGATCAATACGAAGACAGTTCCATTGAGAACGAAGGTGAAGGACTGCCAGAAGGAGCTTACCTGGATGCGAACCGATGGGGAGAACATGTCGGCGCTGCGGCGGGTGAGAACGAGTCCGCAGGCTACAACAGCAAGCACTCCCGAAGCGTGAACGGAATCGGCAATGAAATAGGCACCATACGGCACCAGAATGCTGAACGCGATCTCGACCGGCCCGTCATCCATTTGCCGGTCTACGTAATAGACGACCCAAGCAACGAGAAGGCCGAGGCCCACGCCGCCGATGGTCAACCACGCCAGTGTGAGCAGACTGCCCGAAACGGTGGGTATGGTTCTGCTGACAACTGCTGCTATGGCAAACTGCAGGGCGAGCAGGCCGGTGGCGTCGTTGATGAGGCTTTCGCCTTCAAGAACATCGGAGATGCGCGCCGGCAGGCCAATTCGCCGTGCGATGGCGCCGGCAGCGATAGCGTCGGTGGGAGCAACTACGGCTCCCAGGACCATGGCCAGGCGCCAGTCAAAACCGGGGAGAACCCTCGGCCCCAGCACGGCGACTCCGATGACTGTGAATCCCACCAGGCCAAATGCCAGAAAGAGGATGCTGGTTAAATTGGATTTGAAATCGCGCCACGAGGTCGTCCACGCGGAGGAATACAGAAGAGGTGGCAACACGACCAGAAAGATCAGGTCGGGATCGAGGGTAAAACTCGGGATGCCGGGGATGAAGCAGAGCAGCAGTCCCCCGAGAATCATCACGATGGGATAAGGCGTACGGACCCTGCGGGCTATCACGCCAAAGGCGATGATGAACAGCAGCAACAGCAGAACCAAGAGCTCTACGGCTCGAATATCCATCGGCAGGCGTGCCTCTGTTGCCATCATAGCCAACGTACGCTCAGTCTTCCCCCGCGATGCAATAGCATGAGGCAATGGCTCCGCTGCTCGAGATCGAAAACCTGCGCGTGCACTTTAGAACGGCAGAGGTGGTGCGCGGCGTCAGTATCGCGATTGAAGCGGGCGAGGTGCTGGGGCTGGTGGGAGAATCAGGCTCAGGCAAGAGCGTAACTTCGCTGGCGATTCTGGGCCTGCTGGGGCCAGCGGCGCGCGTGGAAGGTGCAATACGATGGCAGGGCCGAGAGCTGCTGGGTCTGCCTTCCGGTGCATTGCGAAGCCTGCGGGGGCGCGAGATCGCGATGGTCTTTCAGGAGCCGATGACGGCGCTGAACCCGGTGATGCGCGTGGGTCGGCAAATCATAGAGGCAATCGAGGCGCATCAACCAGGGTTGTCAGCGCGAGAGACAAAGCGAGCTGCGATCAAGGCTCTGGAAGAGGTTGCGATTCCGGACGCGGCGGGCCGCTTCCGGGACTACCCGCATCAGTTTTCCGGCGGCCAGCGTCAGCGCATCCTGATCGCCATGGCGCTGGTACACAAGCCGAAGCTGCTCATTGCGGATGAACCTACGACGGCGCTCGACGTGACGGTGCAGGCGCAGGTGCTGGAACTGCTGAAGAGGCTGCAGCGCGAGCACGAATTGGCAATGATCTTTACCAGCCACGACCTCGCCGTGGTCGGCCAGGTGGCGGGACGGGTCGCCGTGATGCGACACGGACAGGTGCTGGAGAGCGGACCGGCATTGCAGGTTCTGACGCGGCCGGAGCACCCTTACACGAAGAGCCTGCTCGCCGCGGTGCCTACTTTGCATACGGATCGCAACTCTCCACTGGCAAGCATCGAACGCAGCTTAACCTAGAAATTCTGCAGTCCAAACGAGCGATTGGACAGGCCAAAGCAGAACCTCTACTTGTGCAGGTCTATGAATTTCATTTGAATAGGGGAAGATACACTTCGAGATTACGCGTCTGAAATCGCTCTCGGGAGAGAGGTGGGAATTCAAAGACAACCAAAGTACGGAATAAATTTCATATCACCCTTCGCAAAGGAAGGGTGATATGTCCGTCAAATCATGCAGCGCTGCGGCTTAAACAGCGACTACGTCTTCTGTCTCGACCACGCTCTCCGCGGCCACCGAAACCTTGACGTGGGCGGTGACTTCACGGTGCAGCTTGATCGCCACAGAAGTAGTGCCGACAGCCTTGATGGGCTCGACCAGCTGAATCTTGCGGCGGTCAACCTCAAAGCCACGGGACTCGAGCTCGTGGGCGATGTCAGCCGAGGTGACGGAGCCAAAGAGGTGTCCGTTCTCTCCCGACTTGCGGGTAAAGCTGAGCGACAGTGGTTCCAGTTGCCCAGCCAGGGTCTCGGCGAGCGCCTTCTCAGAAGCGGAACGGCGAGCAGCAGAGGCCTTCATCTGTTCGATTACGGCCTTGTTAGAGGCATTAGCCTGCAGCGCGAGCTTTCGCGGCAGCAGGAAATTGCGACCATAGCCCTCGGCGACCTTCACCACGTCTCCGCGGTGGCCAAGATTGGCTACGTCTTCCTTCAAAATGACTTCCATTTGAACATCTCCAGTGTTGCGGGCGGCGTTTTGACCTCAGTGCCCTGTCTTGTTTGACACCGGGCCGGCCTGAGGGTTGCGCCGCGTCGGATTATAGAGCGATACCACGTTCGTTTGGCTAGTCCACAAAAGATGCAGAGTTGCCATTTTGATCACCTTCTGCAGGTTCCGCCCATTTCCATGGTGGCGGGCTGCAGTAGACCGTGGCAGAAAACCCTAGTGACGCGCGGCAAAAGGCAGCAGAGCGATATTCCGGGCTTGCTTGATGGCGCGAGTGAGACGGCGCTGGTGCGTGGTACAGACTCCCGTGAGCCTCCGGGGAACAATCTTGCCACGCTCAGCTACGAAGCCTTGCAGCAGGCGAACGTCGCGGTAAGGGATGGCATCGATCTTCTCGGTGCAGAACTTGCAAACCTTCTTGCGGCGGAAAAACTTGCCGCGCCCGCCAGGACCGCCGGCAGGACGAGGACCGCCTGCTGCACGATTTCCCTGGTAGCCGCCGCCCGGACCGGATTGGCCGGCTGGGGCAGGAGCTGCGCCGGTCTCCGGCGCCTTGACTGTAGTTTCGTCGGACATGATATTTCCTTTTCCTGATGCGTTGCCCGGCGTCCCCGGGTCGCTGGTTCCAACTGCCGTTAGACGCCCTTGCAGGCTCTTGCGGCAGCCAATCTTTTTGAACTGCGCCTGAGTTACGCGGTGGCGGCAGCCGGTTCGGCTTCGACGACGCTGGCTACGGCAACAGGCTCGGCAACAGCGGGAGCAGGAGCGGCGGGCTGAACATGCGGCTCCGCACTGCGCTTCTTGTGCGCGTTGCGGTGGGCACGAATCTTGGCCAGGCGCTTCTCTTCCTCGTCCATGCGCACGGTAATGAACTTGATCACCGGCTCAGTGACGCGAAGGCGGCGCTCGAGCTCAGCCACGACCGTGCCGTTGGCCTCGATCGTCAGCAGCACATAGTTGCCATCGTTGAACTTGCGCACCGTGTAGGCCAGCTTGCGGCGGCCCCATTTTTCGCTGCTCTTGACCACGCCGCCACCGTTGGTCACGGTGGTTTCGAAGCCTGCGATCAGCTTGTCCAGCTCTTCGTCGACCACATCGGGCCGCACGATGTACATCACTTCATACGAACGTTCCATCTTTGACTCTTTCCGCCGAGGCTTTCGTCTCGGCCACTCCGCCGGTTCTGGTGAACCTTAGCGGCCTCTTACCTTCCAGATCCCTCCGGGGCTAAAGCCTCGTCGGTCTTGATTCCTGATGTGCAGGCTGAAGCCCACACCTACCTAATCCTTGCGATTAAACTCGTTCATCGCGGCTGCCGGCCCGTCCGTTACGATCCTGCGCACCGCGGTTGCCACCTTATCCAAAACCTCGTCCAACACAGCCAGATCCGCCTTGCGCATTGGATCGAGCAGGTAATCCTTGCCACCGCGCCGTTTGGCTCCCGCTGCTATCGCTTCGGGAGGAAGATCCTGACCGACTCCGATCCTGATCCTCAACCATTCATTCGTGCCCAGGACCGAGGAGATACTGCGGGCCCCGTTGTGTCCCGCAGGTGAGCCTCGCTCCCTGATCTTGATGGTGCCGAGCGGCAGGTCCAGCTCGTCGTAAATGACGATGAGCCTTGTTGCCAGTTCTTCCGGCCCAACCCCGAACTCCTTCAACAGGGCGGATACTGACAATCCGCTCAGGTTCATGAAGGTTTCCGGCTTGGCCAGAATCACCTCCCGGCCGCCTATTCTGACGATTCCGGTCTGCGCCCTGCATCTTCGGTTCTGGACCGAAACGCTCTCCTGCTGAGCGATGCGGTCGATTGCCATAAATCCCGCGTTATGCGGCGTCCAAACGTACTCCAAACCAGGATTGCCCAGACCCACTATTACGAGCGGCCCGGTAGACTTTTCCGAACTCGCCGGTAACATTGCTTGCTCTTCCATTCGTTGAGCGTGAAGTGTGAAGTGTGGAGTGTCTTGTTTCTCACACTCACCACTTCACACTCCCACACTAGCCTCTTACTTCTTCGCCTCAGCTGCAGGCGCGTCGGTCTTGCCCTTCTTGGCTACTTCCGGCTCGGTGCCCGTAGCAGCAGCTACGGCAACATCCGCCACCGGCTCTGCTTCAGCCTTAATCGAGATCACGTGCGCCACGGTCGTATCTTCTGCCGTGAGGAACTTGAAGGTCTTCGATACACTGGAGTGCGGCAGATCGCTGACGCGAATCACGGCATGCATATGAAGCCCGGTCACATCCACATCGATGTGGCTGGGAATCTCGGTCGGCAAGCACTCGATTGCTACTTCGCGCAATACCTGGTCAAGGATGCCGCCTTCGGTCTTGACGCCCACCGGCACGCCAACCAGACGGATCGGTACGCTGACTTCCATCGTCTTGTCGAGCGCGATGCGCTTCAGGTCGATATGCAGCAGGGTGTCGCGGATCGGCTCATACTGCCAGTCGACGATCATGGCCTTGGCTACTCCCTGACCAGCGATCTCCACGTCGAAGATGGTGTTGTGGCCCGACTCCGAGTGCAGGATCTGCAGAATCTGCTTGGGGTCGACCTCGACAGCCACTGAATCTTTTCCGGCGCCATAGACAACTGCGGGAATCTTACCGGCAGCGCGGACTCTGCGCGCCGCATTCTTGTTGAACTTGCCCTCGCGGGGCTTTGCTACTACGACTTGAGGCATTTCTCTCTCGTTTCTAGTCGGGCACTGACGGTAAGGACAGCTCCCTTTGTTAAGCCGGAGATCCGGGGTAAGAGATCGGAGTCAGTCAGTGCCCTCTGGCCTTGCTGATCCCTGATCCCTGTTCCCTGACCCCTGACGGTCAGTTAAAGAGGGAGCTCACGCTCGTCTCCATGTGGATGCTCTCGATGGCCGCGCCCAGCAGGCCGGCAATGGTGAGCACCTTAATCTTTGCCAGCTTCTGGGCCGGCTCGCGCAGCGGAATCGTGTTGGTGACCACCAGCTGTTCAATGCGGCTGCTGGCAATGCGATCAATCGCAGGTCCCGACAGCACAGCATGGCTGGCACAGGCATGAACGGCTGCTGCCCCATTCGCTAGCAGCGCATCAACCGTCTTCACCAGCGTTCCCGCCGTATCCACGATGTCGTCGATGACCAGGCAAGTACGCCCGCGGACATCGCCGATTACGTGCATCACTTCCGCAACATTCATGTCCGTCCGGCGCTTATCAACAATCGCCAACGGAGCGCCCATCTTGGTGGCGAAGAACCTTGCGCGTTCCACGCCGCCCGCATCGGGCGAAACCACGGTCAGGTTGGGCAGGTTCAACTCCCGGAAGTGGCTCACCAGCACCGGGCTGGCAAAGAGATGATCTACCGGGATATTGAAAAAGCCCTGAATCTGCGCCGCGTGCAGATCCACAAACAGTGCGCGGTTGGCGCCGGCCGTGGTTAACAGGTCGGCAATCAACTTGGCGCTGATGGCTACGCGAGGACGGTCTTTTCTGTCCTGCCGCGCATAGCCGTAATACGGTACAACCGCCGTGATGCGGG
>Ga0206935_10152_pt1 | contig 25613 bp, 21 predicted proteins | sample Alteio_BWOrgHeat_13_FD_152924 | JGI IMG/M metagenome (GOLD analysis project Ga0206935, IMG submission 152924) | Enriched cells from forest soil in Barre Woods Harvard Forest LTER site, Petersham, Massachusetts, United States -... | ecosystem: Environmental > Terrestrial > Soil > Temperate forest >...
GAAACTATACCTATTTTGAACTTGGGAAAGGTAGGCATTCTCCATTTTGGCAATTCTGCCGGAAATTAAATCGGAAATTTAACAAATCAGATAAGGCTTTTATTTGGAATAATATTAGCAAGGTGGATGAAAACAAAACGACACCTAAATGGGATATTTTAAAAGGGATAAGCGCTAATGACGACTTTCCAATGATTAAAAAGGAGATAGAAATTCTAAAGCCAGACGTTGTTGTTTTCTTAACAGGCAGTATCCCGGAAACACATTTGTTAAATGTATTTAAGGGTTTGAAATTGATCGCTCTTAACGATGTTGTTTTTCGAATGGCCCACCCCACTTTGCCTTATTATTCTTATAAAACTCAACATCCTAAAAGCCTAAGAGTGCGGGGAAAGTTTAACCAGGTTATCGATTTAATATATTCGGACGCAAATAAAGCGCTTGTCGTTTGATAACTGCACCCCTCAATTAAATCACTAACAAATTTGAATTTGTCATGAACTTTAAAAACGTTCTTTCAGATATTCAGTGCTTACTCTTTTTCCCTACTTTTACCCCATCGTACCAGTTTATTTTAACATCCGATTACCCAAAAATGAAGCTATCACCCCGCCTCTTACTTATTCCTGCTTTAATCATAACTACCGTATCAATCTCCTCCGCCCAGCATAAAAAAGATTACACCCAACTCGTCAACCCCTTCATCGGCACCGGCGGCCATGGCCACACTTACCCCGGTGCGGTGAAGCCTTTTGGCATGGTACAGCTAAGCCCCGATACCCGCCTAACCGGCTGGGACGGCTGCTCGGGCTATTATTATACCGATACCACCGTTTACGGATTTTCACACACGCATTTGAGCGGAACGGGCGTAGCCGATTATTGCGACGTTTTATTTATGCCAACCACCGGCGAGCCCCAATTTAAGAATACCGAATACAGCTCGGGTTTTAAAAAGAAAAACGAACAAGCCTCGCCGGGCTATTATAAAACGCACCTGGATAAATATGATATCGATGCGGAGCTTACGGCCACAACACGTGCCGGCGTGCATCGCTATACCTTCCCTAAAACAGATGAGGCCAATATCATTATCGACCTGCTGCACCGCGACCAGGTGCTGGATTCGTGGATAGAGGTGGTGAATGATCATGAGATCAGGGGTTTTCGCCGTTCGCAGTCATGGGCGGCAGACCAGTCGGTTTATTTTTATGCGAAATTTTCGAAGCCGTTTAAAACCTTTGGGATCGCCCTGAATGATACGCTGCAGCCGGGGAAAAGCAAATTGCAGGGTAAAAACATCAAAATGTATATCCGTTTTGATAACCCTGGTGAAGTGGTGGCTAAAGTGGGGATTTCGTCCGTCAGTACAGACGGCGCTTTAAAAAACCTGGATACGGAAGTGCCGGATTTCGATTTCAAACGGGTTATGAAAGAAGCAAAACAGGCCTGGAATAACGAACTGTCGAAGATTGAAGTGGAAGGCGGCGGCCAGGATGTTTCGGCGCAGCAAAAAGAGTATCAACAAACTATGCTGGCAAGCGGTACGCAAGCCGGGTATAACCAGCGTGGCGCAACAAAAAAACAGCTGACCGACTACTCCAAACAAAGGCAAACCATTTTTTACACCGCGCTCTATCACGCCATGCTGGCGCCAAATGTTTACAGCGATGTCGACGGGCAATACCGCGGCATGGATCAAAAGGTGCATACGGCAGATGGTTTTACTTATTACACGGTGTTCTCGCTTTGGGATACTTACCGGGCAGAGGACCCGCTGATGAACCTGATCGACCGCAAACGCACGCTGGATTTTGTAAAATCTTTCCTGGCGATGTATGAGCAGGGCGGGCTGCTGCCCATCTGGCCGCTGGCCTCCAACGAAACCTATTGCATGGTGGGCAACCATTCCATACCGGTCATCGTTGACGCTTACGCCAAAGGCATCCGCGATTTTAATGCCGATGAAGCCTTAACGGCAATGAAAGCCGCCGTAAACCGCAACCAGTTCGGGTTGGATTCGTACCGGAAAAACGGGGTGGTTTTGGCCGATGATGAGCCGGAATCGGTGTCCAAAACGCTGGAATACGCCATTGACGACTGGTGCATTGCCCAAATGGCCAGGATGATGAACAAACCGGGCGATTATAAGGAATTTATAAAACGAGCCCAATACTGGAAAAACAATTTCAATACCGAAAACGGCTTTATGCAGGCCCGCGCCGACGGCGGTTGGTACACGCCGTTCGACCCGCGCGAGATCAATAACAACTATACCGAGGGCAATGCCTGGCAGTACTCGTTTTTAGCGCCGCAGGATGTGGAGTCCTTGTCGGATGCGATGGGTGGCAAAGCTGCATTTGAAGCAAAACTGGATGAATTGTTTACCATGGATTCTAAACTTACCGGCCGCCAGCAGGATGATGTAAGCGGGTTGATCGGCCAGTATGCGCACGGCAATGAACCGAGCCACCACATGGCCTACCTTTTTAACTTTACCGACTCGCCCGATAAAACGCAATACTATGTCAACAAGATATTGAACGAACAATACAGCGATCAGCCGGATGGCTTGTCGGGTAACGAGGATTGCGGGCAGATGTCGGCCTGGTATGTCATCAGCTCGCTGGGTATTTATAATATTATGCCGGGACAAAACCAGTTCCAGCTGGGGATACCGGAGTTTGATAAAGCGGTGATCAACCTGGAAAATGGCAAAAAGTTCACCATAGTCAATTCAGGCGCCAGCATCGGCAAGGGTAATTTTTATATCCAGGGCATGAACCTGAACAATAAGCCTTATAACAAGGTGTACCTGGACTATAGCGACATCGAAAAAGGCGGAGAATTTGAAGTGCTGACCGGGAAATTGCCCAACCGACTGTTTATGCAGGACCTGGAGAGGCCCACTTCGAGGATAACTGATGAACTGATTATACCCGATCCTTATATCGTTTCGCCGGGTAAAACCTTTAAACAACCTATCAGCATCGAAATAAAATGCGCCGACGCAAAAGCAAAGGTTTATTACACACTTGATGGCAGCGACCCATCGGCAAATTCCACGCTTTATACCGGCCCGATTGGCATTTCATCAAATACAATGGTAAAAACAATTGCTATCGATAACGGCAAAAGCAGCTTTATCGACGAAAGCACATTCACCAGGGTACGCAACGATATCAAACTAACCCTGGTTAATAAATACCTGCCCAATTATGCCGATGAGGGCGACAATGCCTTAATAAACGGCATACGCGGCAAAGCCAATTGGCGCCTGGGCAACTGGCAGGGTTACCAGGGAAACGACCTGATCGCTATTATTGATATGGGGCAGGTTAAACCCGTTAAACGGGTGAGTTTAGGTACGCTGCAGGATACGGGATCGTGGATCGTTTTTCCAAAATACGTGCAGTTTTGGGTGTCGGACGACGGGGTGAATTACAAACTGGCCAGCACAGCGGATACAAAGGTTGACGTAAAAGATTTAAAGGTACAAACACAGGATTTTACTGCCCAATTATATACCAGTACCCGCTACATTAAATTAATCGCAAAGCAATATGGCCCATTGCCTGACTGGCATGAGAGCAAAGGACAGCCATCGTATATTTTTGCGGACGAGATAGTGGTGGAGTGAAAGGATTTAACAACTTTTTAAGAGTTGTTAAATCTGGTGTCCCCTCCCCAAAAAAACAGGGACACCAAAACTGGCGCCCCCGCAATCATTGTAAACCAAAAAAACTAAATAAATCGTTTCAAACTAAAAAAACCTATAACCTGGCCGGCCCGTTCTGCAAGGCGTAAGCGGCCACTTTCCGCCCGATATCCTGGGCTGCGGAATTCTCAAATGGAAAATGAATGCCGCCGTAAATACGGCTATATCCGTTCTCCCATTCAATAGTGCTTAGCGATGTAACGGTTCGCGGCGGCTCACCATCAGTAGTAGTATGGAGTGTAAGCGTATTTTTATCGCCATAAAATTTCTTCAGTATTTCATACCCGGCGGTAACTGTGGCGCTGTGGCCGCTTGGGTAACTGGGGTGGGCTGGTGTGGCAATCAATGGCGTCCACTTGCTGTAATCTTTTACTGAGCCGTCAGCTTCTGCATTTAAGGCTGTAACCGGGCGCCAGAACAGGTAGCCGTACTTTCCACCCCAAACTTCAATCCTCGCGTCGGCCTCGGCAATATCGGTGAGCGCGAAGATCAATGCCGCATCCTCAAGTGACGACTGGTGTATCTGCGCCAGCTGGCGCAGGCCTTCATTCACGGTCAGCTCGGCATCCTGTTTATAAAACTGGGCAATATGGGTTTGATCGTCGGTTCGTTTGGTGCTTTTGGTGTCGCCCAGCGTTGCCACTTCGGCCAGCGCCTTCTTATAATCGTCGCTGCCGATAGCAGGCGGCGGCTGCGGTAAAAATTGTTTTGAACTTGCCAGGATAAACGGCTTAACATTTCCCCATTCTACATCAATACCCGGCGCAAATTTAGCAGGTGTCGGCCGGTACTGGCCGGTTGTCGGCGCTGCGGGCCCGGCATAGGTTGTCAACGGTGTCGAGCCGTCATTTACCCTTAACGCAATAATATCGGCAGCTGCTCCCGCTCCTACTTTTTGCCCCGCATCAACCGGTCCGTCGGTTGCTTGCTGAAGGCTGATCGCCAGCGCTGAGTCAAGCGCGGCTTTTTGTCCCGGAAATAATGAAACCAATACATCATGCGCCGCCTGCGCAGCCGCAGCAACAGCAGATGCCGGGACGCCAGGATCTGCATTATAGTGATAAGGCTTGCCAAAATGTTTTATAGAATTAACCGCGTCATAAACGGCAATCGCTTCTATCGCGAGCGTATGCGAAGCGACATTGCTGTTTTGTTTGGCGCTTTTGGCGGTTTTTTGGGCTACCAGGTTCCATTGGATCACCACATCTGCTGATGGGGCTGTTTGTAGTGGGAATACCTCGTTAATTCCTAAAATAGCCAGGAAAGCTATCGGTGTGAATAAGAAGGTGCGCGTCATCATAATATAAATTCATTAATGGTTTGCCAAATATAAAAACAATTGCAATTATTCCTATTGAATTGATAGGAATTAAGAAATATTTTTTTTTTTGTATTTGGCAACTCGTTGAAAACGGACATTTATAAGGTAGATTTGAACGGGTAATTATTATAGTAACCGATGAATAAAGTGAGAATTATTTACGCACTGGCGTTGCTTTCACTTAGCTGTAACAACAACAGGCCCGCTTTTGACAAGATCATATTCCATACCTCAATTTGTTTTGGTACCTGCCCCGCCTATCACCTGGAGTTAGACAGCCATCGGAGGATAAAACTCTTTGCTGAATCCGTACCTGATGAAAAGTTACCCATGTGGCATGACACTGCCAAAATGGGTTACTTTACGGGTATTGCAGACGAAAATAAATTTGACCAGCTTTCACACATCATACAAACTATCGGGGTTGAAAAATTGAAATTTAATGGTATAAACTGTTGTGACGGCTCTATGATCCGGATTATCATCTATCGCAACGGAAAAAAAACGATGCTGGCTTCAATGTTTCCTCCCGAGAAAGCCGGCCCCCTGATTAGCGTACTATACCAAATATGTGGAACCAGCAACTTGAAACGCTCAACCAAGCCATTCAATATCGAGAAAACATACGACGTCAGGGTGCAGGATGTAAGGTTTCCGCCGGGCAGCGAGCCCAACTAATAGTTTCAAAACGGAACCACGTTCAATTTTCTTTCAACAACCGCCCCTTCGCCTCCTCCAGCTTGTCTTTTTCCTCCTTTGGCAAAACCGGGTAATCCAACTTCAGTCCCTTTAGGGTATCCAGTATAATATTTGAAATGGCCACCCGCGTAAACCACTTTTTATCAGCCGGTAAAACATACCAGGGGCATTCTTCAGTCGAGGTTTCCTGTATGGCTTTTTCATAGGCTTTCATATAGTCGTCCCAAAACTCGCGCTCATAAACATCGGAGGCCGAGAATTTCCAATTTTTGTCGGGGTCTTCTATTCTTTGTAAGAATCGTTCTTTTTGCTCCTCCTTGGACACGTTGAGGAAAAACTTAATAATCGTGGTGCCGTTTTCCGTTAAATGTTTTTCAAATGCGCATATGCTTTCATAGCGGTGTTTCCAGAATTTTTTGTCAATGTCTTTGACGCTTTTAACACCCGGCAGCTTCTCTTTCAGCAATAGTTCAGGATGCACCTTCGTGACGAGTACATTTTCATAATGCGAGCGGTTGTGTACGCCAATCCTTCCGAATTCGGGGAGGGCCTTGACGCTGCGCCACATAAAATCGTGCAGCAGTTCTTCGTGGCTGGGTTCTTTAAAGCTGTACACCTCACAGCCTTCGGGGTTTAGCCCGCTCAGCGTATGCGCTATCGCGCCATCTTTACCCGCCGCATCCATCGCCTGGAAAATAATCAGTATGGCATAACGGCTATCAGCATATAAAGCTTCCTGCAGCGTCGAAAGCTGTTTGATCATGCCAGCCAGCAACTCGTCAGTATCTTCTTTTTTATAATCGCCTGAAAACGAGGTGTCATAATCCTTTAGCGAAAATTTTTTTCCGTCAGTTACTTTAAATTTATTAATTATGTCCTTCATAGAAACAAATTTTGGAGATTGAAGTTAGTGGTAAAATTAACCTTATAAATTTACGTTCTTAATAATTGTTAACCCGGCCATCATATAGCGCCATAAATTTTACATCTTTACCCGCATGTTCCGCCGCATAAAAAACCGTTTTCTCAGGTATTTTGTTATTTTCATTTATTTCGTCATCCTGTTTTTTTGTGCCATTGAGCTCAATTTTCTTTGGCTATTTGGTTATACGCCTGATATGCAGGCCATTAAAGAGCCATCTCTTTCCCTCCCATCCGAAGTTTATTATGCCGACGGTACCCTGATCGGCAGGTTTTACAGGGAGGACCGCTCACCGGTTGAATATAAGGATATATCGCCCAATATTATAAATGCCCTGGTAGCTACCGAAGATGTGCGGTTTTATAACCACCACGGCATCGATCTGTATGGCACCTTTACCAGTATGTTATCCACTGCAAAGGGTGATAAACGCGGCGGCAGTACCATTACGCAGCAATTGGCAAAAAACTTATTCGAAACCCGGAGCAGGAAATCGCAGGGATTGATCAAACATGTGCCCCTGATTAGGACAATTGTTTATAAATGTAAAGAGTGGATCACGGCGCTGAAAATTGAGCATGTTTATAGCAAACAGGAGATACTGACGCTTTATTTAAATACCGTGCCGTTTGGCAGCCATGCTTTTGGAATAAAAACCGCATCGCTTAAGTTTTTTAATCAACTGCCGCAAAAGCTAAACCCGGCCGAGTCGGCAACGCTTATTGGGATGCTGAAAGCTACTACGACATACAACCCCATCAACAACCCCGACAATGCGCTGCAACGCCGCAATACGGTTTTGGGGCAGATGCTGAAATACAAATACGTGAGCCAGGCCGACTACGATGAAAACACCAAATTGCCGTTAAACCTGGACCTGAGCTATACCGGGAACGGCAGCCAGGGCGACTCGTACCTGCGCGAAGCCGTAGAGCGGTGGTTGAAAAAATGGTGCCGCGATAATGACTACGATCTTTATAACGACGGGCTGAAAATATACACTACCATCGATCCGCGGCTGCAGCATTACGCCGAAATTGCCGTTGCCGAAAAGATGAAAATGCTGCAAAGCAGGTTTTATGACCTGTGGGGCAAAAAGAATCCATGGCAGGATTTGGGCGGCCACGAGAAGGTTGATTTCGTTCAAAAAAACGAAGAAAAGCTGCCCATTTATGCCCTGCTGCAAAAAAAATACAACAACAATACTACGCTCATCGATCAGTATTTTGAAAAGCCAAAACAGATGAAGATATTCACCTGGCACGGCGAAAGGGACACTACGCTTTCAACGATTGATTCCATCAAATACTACGCAAAGCTGCTCAATACCGGGATGATGACGATGGAGCCCTCAACAGGCAAAATAAAGGTTTGGGTTGGCGGCATCAACTTTAAATATTTTAATTACGACCACGTAAACCAGGCAAAGCGGCAGGCAGGCTCCACTTTTAAGCCATTTGCCTATTGCGCGGCGCTGGATAATGGTTTTACCCCCTGCGATAAATTTACAGATCAGTTTGTTTCCATTAAATACATGGACGGTGGTAAACAGCAAGTTTGGGAGCCCAAAAATGCTACATATGTTTTCACCGGACAGGAAATGTCGTTGCGATGGGCGATGGGCGCTTCGATAAACTCCATTACAGCGCAACTAACCGAAAAAGTAGGCTGGGACAAGGTAGTAGAATATGCGCACAAATGCGGTATCGAGAGTCCGCTGAAATCTGTGCCGTCGGTGTGCCTGGGTACCAACGATGTATCCGTGTATGAAATGGTACGCGCGTACAGCACCTTTTTAAATAAGGGCCAAAAAATAGATCCGATCCTGGTCAGCAAAATAACTGACCAGGATGGCAATACTTTAGCCACGTTTGAACCCCACCAGGAACAGGCGATCAGCGAGGAAGTTGCCTGGCTGATGTTGTATATGTTCAGGGGTGGTATGGAAGAACCTGGAGGTACTTCGCAGGCGCTGTGGGAGTATCCGGGCTTATGGAAAAAAGACAACAACCAGATCGGTGGTAAAACCGGAACATCATCGGGTTTTGTGGACGGCTGGTACATGGCGATCACTAAAGACCTGGTAACCGGCATTTGGGTGGGCGCCGATGACCGCAGCGTACACTTTACCAATGCCGAAACCGGGGAAGGATCACACACGGCACTGCCTATTTTCGGCGATTTTATGCAAAGGGTTTATGCCGACCCTAAATCAGGTTATACCTATGGGCCATTCCCTAAACCATGGGTAAAGATCACAAAGCCATATGATTGCCCCTCTCCGCGGGAAGAAACTGATTCACTGACGGATAGTTTAAGCCATCCAATCGACACATTGAATAAACCGGCAGCGCCTCCTGCCAAAACGGATACAACCACGCAACCACCCGGCAATTAAGGACGTAATATCATAAGATTACTGTTTTGAACGCTGTTGCTGATGAAATTATATGCACAGGTTGTGTTTTTGTGCATTAACATCTCAAAACAATATCTGTGGTATAGCCGTTTCCAATTAGTTGGATAGTTGTTTAAATACATCACAAAAACAGCCGGTATACGAGCGTGCTATCCGGTCAATAAATGTTAAATATTGCCGTTAAATGAGTCAGCATTCAAACTAAACAATTAATTTTAGCCGCATTCTATTTCAGTCCGGTATGAATAAACATTACCTTTTACCTAAAAAAAAATATTTGTTCCTTTTGGTATTCCTGGTTGGCCTGTTAACCATAAGCCTGCCGTCAAATGCGCAATATTTCGGGCAGAATAAGGTGCGCTACAAAAAACTAAAATTTAAAGTCTATAAAACCCCGCATTTTGAAATATATTATTATCTGAAAAACGACAGCATGCTGAAGCGTTTTGCCCAGGAAGCCGAAATTTGGTACACTTTGCATCAGCAGGTTTTCAGGGATACTTTCAGAAAACCCAACCCTATTATCCTGTATGCCAACCACCCTGACTTTCAGCAAACCACCGCCATCGATGGCGAAATTGACGTAGGAACCGGCGGCGTAACCGAAGGGCTTAAAAACCGCGTGGTAATGCCGGTGATGGAAACGAACGAAATGACCCGGCATGTTATCGGGCACGAGTTGGTCCACGCTTTTCAGTATCACATCCTGCTTGGTAAAGATTCCTCAAACTTTGATAATATCAACAATTTGCCGGGCTGGATGATAGAGGGTATGGCGGAGTACCTCTCACTTGGGAAAAAAGACACCTATACAGCGATGTGGATGCGTGATGCCTACCTGAACCATGATATACCCACTATAAAGGACCTTACAGAAAGCAATAAATATTTCCCCTATCGTTATGGGGAGGCATTTTGGTCATTTGTCGGCTCTACATATGGTGATACGGTAATTGTTCCATTTTTTAAAAATACGGCAAGGTTTGGATTGGGCTATGCCATTAAACGCACGTTTGGCTATGATGATAAAACGCTGTCGACGCTGTGGAAAAACTCGATTGAGCAAACCTATAAGCCGTATCTGAAAGATACGGTGCAAATACCTGTCGGTCGCCGAATAATCGACGATAAAAATTCGGGCAAATTAAATGTAGCGCCCGCCATCAGCCCGGATGGAAAATACCTGGCCTTTTTATCCGAGAAAAATTTATTTACGGTCGATCTCTTCCTGGCGGATGCTAAAACCGGGCAGGTTATCCGAAAGCTGACGAGCAAAATATCAAGCACCCATATCGATGAGTTTAACTTTATTGAATCGGCCGGCGCGTGGTCGCCGGATAGCAAGCGGTTTGCCTTCAGCGTATTTAACCATGGCCGCAACAGGATGCTGGTGGTGGATGCAGGAACCGGAACAGTGGTTGATGATGTTTCAATGGGACGTGTAGAGCAGTTTAGCAACCTTTCCTGGTCGCCGGACGGTAAAAATATGGTATTCCAGGGCCTTGTAGAGGGTCAGGGTGATCTATACCTATATAATTTCGATACGCGAAAGGTCACCCAACTTACCAATGATAAATACTCCGACTACATGCCCAGTTTTTCCCGCGACGGAAAAAAAATCATTTTTACCAGTGACCGCACCACCTATGATAAATCATTAAGCCAGGCCATTACCTTTAACTTGGCCGAACTGGACCTGGAGTCGGGGATGGTTAGAAATATTAAACTGTTCGATGGCGCAAACAACATGAACCCGCAATACTCTTCGGACGGGACGCAAATATATTTTCTTTCGGATCGCGACGGTTTCCGCAATATGTACCGCTATACACCTGCAACCGGCAAGGTTGAACAAATGACGAACCTGTTTACAGGTATCAGCGGAATTACATCCTACTCGCCGGCCCTGACGATATCGGCAAATAACGATATCGTTTATTCTTATTATCGCGCGCAAAAATATGCTTTATACAATGCCAAAGCATCTGATTTTACCCCAACGCCTGTTGACAGCCACGCGGTTAATTTCGATGCCGGCACCCTGCCTCCGCTGCGGTCCGTAGGTGTGGACCTGATCAATTCAAACCTCAATAATTTCCTCGCCTATCCAAAAATTCCGGTTGATTCGGTATACAACGTGCCCTATAAGCCCCAATTTAAGCTGGATTACCTGGCAAGCAGCGGCGTAGGCGCACAGGTAAGCCAGTTCGGTACGGGTTTATCCAGCGGTATACAAGGTGTTTTTAGCGATATTTTAGGTAGAAATCAAATATATGCCGGTGTTGCCATAAACGGTGAGGTATACGATATCGGCGGCCAGTTTGCATATATTAACCAGGCAGGCCGTTGGAATTTTGGCGTGAGTTTGTCCCATATTCCGTTCCAGACGGCGAACTACAGCGAAGTAGCGGGAACATATGCAATCAACAAAACAACCACTATTCCTGACGTTCAGGCGAATTTTGATCTGATCCGGATATTCCAGGACCAACTGTCGCTCTTTACTTCCTATCCAATAACAAAAAAAACACGTGTGGAATTTGGGACTGGCGCCGCTACTTATTATTACCGGGTTGACCGCTATACCACTGATTATGACACTTTGGGTAATGCGCTCAGTTCCTCACACACCACCATAAAAACGTCCGATTACAATAAGGAGCCTTATAACAATGGCCTTATTTTAACGCCCTTTACTATTTATAATGTAAGCACTTCTTTAGTGGGTGATAATTCCTTTTTCGGCGTGGCATCGCCGCTGAATGGTTATCGCTACCGCCTGCAGGCTGAGTATGATTTCGGGACCTACCAGTTTTTTGCACCGACAATCGATCTCCGCGAATATGTGAGGGTTGAGCCCGTTACTTTTGCAGCCCGTTTTTATGGCTACGGGCGTTTTGGCAATACGGGTACGCTTTATCAGCCGTATGTTGGTTATCCCTTTTTAATCAGGGGATATGAGGCCCAAACCTTTTATGGCAATGGCACTACTACTACTAAGAACGGTTTTACGATCGATCAACTATCCGGCAACCGCATTGCAGTAGCCAATTTCGAGATACGGCTGCCTTTAACCGGCCCGGAGCGGCTGTCGCAATTTAAATCACGGTTTTTATTTACGGAGTTTAACATATTTTTTGATGCAGGGTTAGCGTGGAACGCAGGCGACCAAATAAAATTTGCGATGGGACCCGACCAGGTATTGGGGGCTGATGGTAAACCACAAAATCCGCCGGTTTATAATGCCAACCAGCGTGTGCCGGCTTTAAGCACCGGTGTTTCGGTAAGGGTAAACGTTTTTGGCGCCTTTGTGCTGGAGCCTTACCTGGCTTATCCTTTCAACCGGACGGACATTACCAAGCCCGTTTTTGGGCTGGGATTTACTCCGGGATGGTAAGAATCTGATTGAATACAAGTTCTTATGGTGCCGTAACGGTTTTGCATAAATTAAATGAAAAAGCCTATTCTCATATTATCCATGCTTTGTGCGATAGGTTTTGCAAGGGCGCAACAGTTAGAAGCGCCGCAAATAATAGATTATGCAATAGCACGATTCAAACCTCAGCAATTAATTTTTTTAGTATCTATTGACAACCAAATTTCGAAAGATATTATACCGGGGAAGTTTTTTATCAGAGACCATACAGGCAAACAAATCGACGAAATGCCATTTAACATCTGGGTTGGAAGGCTTGAAATGAGTAATCGGGATTACAGGAAGTTATTCAAAATTATACCGCAGGATACATTGCACATCATTTTTGCAAATAACAACTTTCAATTAGATACCGATTATGTTTATGAAGTAAAAATTCCTCATGGCATGATAAATGACAAATACTTGATATTAAACATATATAACCAGAAAGAGGAACGGAACAAGAAAAAATATGTTTTCCCGGGTGATAGAGGATATGTAATACAGGTAGAATCTCCGGGATTTTATACCCCGCTTAAGCTTCTAAACAAAAAGTAGTTGGTAAAAATCGGCGCTTTAGAAAAATTTCTTGCACTATTTTGACGCCAAATAAACTATTGGGTGACTTATTTGTCATACCGGTAAAATCTTTTTATTTAGTTTTGCCGCATGAAGAAATGGGTGGTTTTTATTTTGCTGTTGTTGAGTGGATCTGTGCTGTTGGCCCAAAGTAACACAACCGATAGCCCGGTGATCGACTCCGTTAAATCGAAATGGGGAAAAGTAAAAATCGTTGACGGCGCAGAAATGACCTCATCAAACGATATTGTTGAAAATATCGCCCAGTCAAAAGAATATACGACGCTTGCTTCAGTTATTGAAGATGCCGGTTTAACCGAAACTTTTAAAAGCAAAGGGCCGATTACCGTCTTCGCCCCTACCAACCAGGCATTTGATAAATTGCCCGCGGGCCAGTTGGATACGCTGTTAAAACCCAACCACAAATTAGACCTGAGCTACCTGATCACTTACCACGCCATTGCCGGCAGGCTTACGGCCAGGGACATCGCCCGTAAAATTAATGCAAACAACGGCCAGGCCGTATTTACAACCATAGCCGGCAGCAAGCTAACCGCTAAAATTGATGAGAACCGCAATATTGTGCTGGTGGACGAAAATGGGAATGAGAGCATTGTCAGTAAGTTTGATATACCGCAAAGCAACGGAATACTGCATATTGTGACTGCCGTATTGGAGCCAAAGCCAAAAGCAATATAAAAAACTTTAGGATGACAATCCTGTAGTGCGTTGTTTCCGTATTTATTTTTGTAAGGGAAATAGATCGCTTACGACTAAAATCCAAAACTTAAAATAATGAAGAAATTGACATTGGCGGTGATACTTGTAAGTATCGTAACCGCATTTGGGTGCCAGCAAAGCATCGGCCAGCAGCTGAAACAAAAAGACCCGAAAAGAAAGATGAGTAAAACTCCGGCTGAATGGAAAAAAATATTGACCTCGAATCAATATTATATCATGGTGGAGAGTGGTACCGAGCCTCCTTTTCAGAACCCTTATTTTAACAACCACGAAAAAGGGGTATATGTAAGCGCCGCAACAGGCGACGTTTTATTCACCTCGGATGATAAGTATGACAGCGGCACAGGCTGGCCCAGCTTTGTAAAACCCGTAGATCCTAACAAAATCGAGATTGTACAGGACAATAGTGCCGGCATGGTACGCGATGAGGTGATTGAAAAAAGCACAGGCCTGCACCTGGGTCACGTATTTGACGACGGTCCCGCCGATCGCGGCGGTAAAAGATATTGCATGAATTCAGGCGCATTTAAATTTATCAAAAAGTAACCATTCTTTTTGATGAGCTTAACGAAGGGCGGAGCTGGGGACGAACCCTCAGCCCGCTTTCGTATTTTAAGCCGGCGGTCAAATCCACCCAGTCAGGGTTTACAGGCCTGATCATTTTTTCCTTTTGCGGACGTGTATATGTACTCACTGTTTTGAACCTTTCCATGGCCTGATCCTCGCTGCTCATCTCCTCAAAATAAACCAGGCGGTTAAGCTGGTTGGCATTATCAAAAAATAAAGTGGGCATCTGGCGGTAAAAATCAAGCGTTTTCAACAGGTCCGAACATAGGCCAACATGCAGGTTATTGCGGTTTCTATCGGTGATAATGTAGATAAAGCGTTTCATCTTGATAAATAAATTTTGGTGGTTTAAAAATAATTACTAATTTTATGAGCATAAAGTTACTAATATTTTTAGCAATTCCAAATTTTATGTCAAAAATTCCTTCAAATATTAAATTTCTTCGCAAGAAGAAAGGCCTCACACAGCAGCAGTTTGCTGATGCAGTAGGGATAAAAAGGTCGCTTGTAGGCGCCTACGAAGAAGAAAGGGCCGATCCGAAGTACGATCTGCTAAAAAAAATAGCATTATTTTTCGATGTGTCAATTGATGATTTTATCAATGAAACCATCAACGAAAAATGGACGCCAAAGCCAAAAGGCAACCCGGCCAACCTGCGTGTTTTAAGTATCTCGGTGGATAAAGAAGACAACGAAAACATCGAGATGGTGCCTTTAAAAGCCAGCGCGGGTTATTTAAACGGGTATGCCGATCCTGAATATGTGGCACAGCTGCCAAAATTCTACCTGCCGATGTTTAAGCAGGGTACTTACCGGGCCTTCGAAATAAAAGGAGACTCGATGCTCCCGCTGGTTTCGGGTACTATTATTATAGGTGAGTATGTAGAGAACTGGGCTGATGTAAAACCCGCCGATACTTACGTTGTTATTTCCAAAAGTGATGGCATCGTTTACAAGCGCATTGGCAACAAGTTTAAGGAAAATAAAAAGCTTAAACTGGTATCAGATAACCCGGTTTACGAACCTTACGAAATAAACGGCGAGGATGTGCTGGAAATCTGGAAGGCCAAAGGCTACATTTCAACTCACTTCCCCGAGCCGACACCCGAGCCTACCCTGGAAAGCCTCACCAGCATGATGGCCCAGATGCAGCGCTCGATATCTGGTTTGAGTAAGAATTAAGTTAGTTCATGGTTCATGGTTGATAGTTCATGGCAGCTGCAATAATTCTTTCTGCTATGAACCATTAAGTTAGTTCATGGTTGATAGTTCATAGTAGCTGCAAATGATTCTTTCTGCTATGAACCATTAAGTTAGTTCATGGTTGATAGTTCATAGTAGCTGCAAATGATTCTTTCCGCTATGAACTATGAACTATGAACTATGAACCATGAACCATGAACTATGAACTATGAACTATGAACTATGAACTATGAACCATGAACCATGAACCATGAACCATGAACCATTCCGCAACAATTAAGTTACCATGTTGATATTAAACCTTTATCAGTCTATCTTTATCGAAAACATTAAAACTGAAAAGTAATGAGAAAGATTTTGTTAACCTGCTGCCTCCTTTTGGGGATTGCAGCAGTAAGCCGCGCACAAGGTGGCGGTGGACAGCGAATGAGTCCGGAAGATAGAGCTAAGAATTTGCAAACTCAGCTCAAACTGACAGATGATCAGACCGCCAAAATAACCGTTATTTATAAGGCTCAGGCCGTTAAAATGGATAGCATCCGTACCGCCGCAAACGGCGACAGGGACGCAATGCGCTCGGCTATGGGTCCGTTAAGGACATCCACAAATGCGCAGGTTAAAGCTGTGCTCACCCCCGATCAGGCTACAGCATTCGATAAAATGCAGGCAGATATGCGTGCCAGGATGCAGCAAGGCGGTGGCGGCGGTGGCGGCGGCGGTAATTAAGCTCCCAACCCTATAATATTTATTCAAAAGCGCCCTGTTAAGCCGGGGCGCTTTTTTATTTTAGCGGAAAATATAAGCATTGAAACCTGCCGAGAGATTTATTGAACAAAAACTGGAGGAACGCCGGATAGCAGGCAACTTTCGCGCGCTAAAAACGCCAAATAACCTGGTTGATTTTTGTTCAAACGATTACCTGGGTTTTGCAAGGTCGGCTGTTTTAAAAGATAAAATTGAAAGAGAAATAAAACGAACCGGCATTATTGCTAACGGCTCAACAGGCTCAAGGCTATTAACCGGAAATTCACATTACGCGGAAGAATTAGAGGATTTCCTGGCCTCGCTTTATGGTTGTGCGGCAGCATTGATCTTCAATTCGGGTTATGATGCAAACGTTGGGCTGTTCAGCTCACTTCCACAGCGCGGCGATACCATCATCTGCGATGAGTTGATACACGCTTCCATCATCGACGGCGCCAGGCTAAGTTATGCCAACCGTTATATTTTTAAGCATAATGACCTGAGCAGTCTTGAGGAAAAATTGAAGCACGCCAGGGGCAATTGCTATGTCGCTATTGAAAGTATTTACTCGATGGACGGCGATTCCCCGCCTATCCCAGAAATTTTAAGCCTGGCCGATAAATATAACGCCAACCTGATCATCGACGAAGCGCATGCGGTTGGTTTACATGGATTAGGCCTGGTTGGCAATGCGTTAAAAGACCGGGTTTTTGCCCGCGTGGTTACTTTCGGGAAAGCATTGGGCTGCCATGGCGCCGTTATTTTAGGAAGCCGGCTGTTAAAGGACTACCTGGTGAATTTTGCAAGGTCTTTTATTTATACAACCGCCCCCTCCTTTCACCAACTGGTGTCGATAAAAATGGCGTTTGAGTTACTGGCCGATTCCTCTGCTGAAATTGAATTGCTAAAAGATAACATAACGCTTTTCAAACAAAATCTGAATCCGGAGGCCAAGCATATGCTGACCGATAGCGACAGCGCCATTCAGTGTATATTGTTAAAAAGTAATGAAAAGGCAAAACAAATGGCCGCCGGGCTGCAAAATGCCGGCCTGGACGTACGGGCCATATTAAGCCCCACCGTACCGGCCGGAAGCGAAAGAATAAGGATATGTTTGCATTCGTTTAATACGCCGGTTGAAATATATTTGCTGACTAATTTTATAAACCACTTCATAAATGCCAAATAAACCCTTGTTTATAACCGGGATAGGGACCGGCATCGGAAAAACGGTCATATCAGCAATACTGGTTGAAAAACTGGAGGCTGATTACTGGAAACCCATCCAGTCTGGTGATTTGGAGGATAGTGATACGAATAAGGTTAAAAGCCTGGTGTCAAATAGCCGTTCCCGTTTTAATCAGGAGGCATATCGCTTATCACAGCCGTTTTCGCCGCATAAATCAGCAGCCATCGACGGGATAACCATCGATCCGGAAAAAATCATCCTGCCTGTAACGGAAAACCAACTCATAATTGAAGGCGCCGGAGGTTTAATGGTACCGCTAAATATTACCTTTTTAATGATTGACTTGATCAAACAGCTCAATGCTGAAGTGATATTGGTTTCGCAGAATTACCTGGGCAGCATAAATCACACGATACTATCTGTCTACGCCTTAAAAAAAGAAAAAATTCCGATCAGGGGCATTATCTTTAACGGGATAAAGGATATTTATACCAAAGATTTCATCCTGGAGTATACAGGTCTCGACTCACTGGGTCATATCCCGCAGTATGCAGCAATTAATAAAAGCATAGTTGCTGAAGCAGGAAATTACGTTAATATATAGTTAATAATTCATTGCTGAAGTGTTCACGTTTTGCACACACACCCTATAAACGACTAACGAAACTACTGGTTTTTAGCCCTTTAAAATTTTAAATTCTCAAAATCTGCACGTTTTTGAGGAATTTCGTGAACACTTGAATCAGTTTGCTTTGGCCCTGAGCAGTTTGCAAATTCGGCCATTGCACACTCCTCCTACCATGAACTAAGAACCATGAACCATTACCCACTCACCACTTGCCAAATAACAGAATTTGCTTCAACTTAGCGCCTTAAACATACAGCATGAAAAACATAACGGTTATCGGGTCGGGCACGATGGGCAATGGCATAGCGCACACCTTCGCACAGTTTGGCTTCAACGTTGGCCTGGTCGACATTAACAAAGACGCGCTGGACCGGGCCTTACAAACCATCAATAATAACCTGGACAGGCAGCTAAAAAAGGGCGCTATCGACGAAGGCGCTAAAACGGCTACTATAAACCGCATTACGCTTTTTACCAACCTGCAGGCCGCAGCATCAGATGCTGACCTGCTTGTGGAGGCGGCTACCGAAAACCGGGAAATAAAACTTAACCTGTTCAAACAATTGAGCAGCTTTTGCAAAGAAGACGCCATATTGGCCTCTAATACATCATCTATATCCATCACGCAAATCGCGTCGGTAACCAAAAACCCCGGAAATGTTATCGGGATGCACTTTATGAACCCGGTGCCTTTAATGAAGCTGGTTGAAGTGATCCGCGGCTACGCCACCACTGATGCGGTCACCAAAAAAATCATGGACCTATCGGCGCAGCTCAACAAAACACCGGTTGAAGTGAATGATTACCCGGGTTTTGTGGCCAACCGTATTTTAATGCCCATGATAAACGAAGCTGTTTATGCCTTGTTCGAAGGCGTTGCCGGTGTTGAAGAAATTGATACCGTAATGAAACTGGGCATGGCCCACCCGATGGGTCCGCTTCAATTAGCCGATTTTATTGGCCTGGATGTTTGTCTATCTATCCTGAACGTTTTATATAACGGCTTTGGCAACCCAAAATATGCGCCCTGCCCTCTGCTGGTTAATATGGTAACCGCCGGGCACCTCGGGGTTAAGTCCGGCGGCGGTTTTTACACCTATACCCCTGGCAGTAAGGACATGGCCGTTTCAAGTAAATTCGCTTAGATCAGCCACTTGCGATTATCAAAACTTATCGAAATAATTCGTTGCTCCCCGCTTCTGGTTTAGCTGCACATCGCGAAAAACAAACTTTTTTTTGGGTGTTTTGTTCTTTATTTAAATCGTTAAAAATAAATCACCATGAAAACAGTATCGAAATTTGGATTGATGATCGCCCTGGCCGGCTCGCTTTTTATGTCGGCCTGCGCGGGAAGTTATTACGTAACTGCACAACCCGTTGAGCCGGTTTACGAAAGGCCGGCAGTACCTTATGCGGGTGCGATATGGATCGACGGCGAATGGACCTGGAGCGGCGGAAACTATGTTTACGTTCGCGGCCACTGGGACAGGCCAAGAAATGGTCGCACCTGGGTACGCGGCAGTTGGGAGCACGGCAACCGCGGTTACCGCTGGCACAGGGGCCACTGGCAATAAAATGCCGCTTCCCGGATAGGATAAATTTTTCGTGAAAGCCCGTGACTTAATTGTTGCGGGCTTTCAGTTTTATAAAGGCCCGGGGTCCAATCGAAAGCATTTGAAACGGGTATTCCTGATGTTGACAGCAAGTCAAATTAGTTTAAGTAGAAATAAATATGATAAATATCTTATTTTAAAGTTTTCGATAATTTTATACTTTTAAAAGCGAATATTTAATAATCGTAAAATAAATATTTGCCGGTGAGAGTTGAACTTATGCAAGTCATTCTTACAAGTAAACATTTTTTTAAACCTTTTGATATCATTTATGTCACTACATTTATTCTTATAATATTAAATGATTTTACGATGAAAACCCTATCAAAATTTGGATTGATGCTTGCTTTAGCGGGGTCATTATTCATGACCTCATGTGCAGGTTATTATGTTTACGAGCGCCCCGCCGAACCGGTTTATCAAAGGCCGGTGAGACCTTATGCGGATGCAGTATGGGTTGAAGGAGAATGGGCCTGGAATGGCGGCCGCTATGTTTATCAGCGCGGCTATTGGACCCGGGCGAGAGGACAGGCATGGGTACGCGGTTACTGGGAACAAAGCCCGCGTGGCTACCGCTGGCATAAGGGGCACTGGAGGTAACAGTGGGCAGTTTACAGTGGGCAGTGATTAGTGAGTGGTTAAAAAAGTTAACCATATTCACGCACGGTCAGAATAACATCTACGCACCGTCAACCGGCAAACCGCAAACTGTCAACTGCAAACTTTACATCCGCTCCGGCACTTCTATCCCCAACAGTTTCATTCCTTTGTTGATCGCTTTTCCGGCCGCATCCGAAAGCTGCAGCCTGAATTGCCTGGATGGCTCATCATCGGCGCTCAATATGGATATTTGGTGGTAAAACTTATTATAAGTTTTGGCGAGTTCATAAACGTAATTGGCTATAACCGCCGGGCTATAACCTTTCGCGCTTTCTTTTATTATTTCCGGGAACCGGAGCAGCAGCACAATCAGGTCGCGCTCTTCTTTTACTAACTGCCGGTACGATTTGGCTGCGTTTGCATTGATCTCAGCCGCTTTTCTTAATACTGAGCGTATCCGCGCGTGGGTATACTGGATAAACGGCCCGGTATGTCCGTCAAAGTCTACCGACTCATTCGGATCAAACAAAAGACGTTTTTTCGGGTCGACTTTCAGCAAAAAATACTTCAGCGCGCCCATGCCTATGATATGGAACAAGCGCTCCTTTTCTGCTGCACTAAAACTGTCCAGCTTACCTTTAGCCTCCGTTTGCTCTTTGGCCGTTTGCTCCATTTCGTCCATCAGGTCATCGGCATCAACCACGGTCCCCTCGCGTGATTTCATCTTGCCCGATGGCAGGTCAACCATGCCGTATGACAAATGATACAGCCCCTCCGCCCAGGGTTTACCCAACCGCTTCAGGATGGTAAACAGCACTTTAAAATGATAATCCTGCTCATTGCCTACCACATAAATGGATTTATCCATGTGGAAGTCGTTATATTTAAGCTGGGCAGTCCCGAGGTCCTGCGTCATATAAACCGAAGTACCATCCGAACGCAATACCAGTTTTTGGTCGAGCCCCTCGTCGGTCAGATCGATCCAAACCGAATTATCTTCTTTCCGGAAAAACACGCCTTTTTCAAGTCCTTCTTCAATAATATCCTTGCCAAGAATATAGGTATCCGATTCGTAATAAAACTTATCAAAGCTCACGCCCAGGTTTTTGTAGGTTTCGGCAAAGCCGGTATAAACCCAGGCATTCATCTTTTTCCAAAGATCGATCACCTGTTTATCGCCAGCCTCCCACTTTTGCAGCATTTCCTGCGCTTCCCTAATTAAGGGCGCATTCTTTTTTGCTTCTTCTTCGGTCTGGCCTTTGGCCTTCAACGCTTCTATCTGCACTTTGTATTCTCTGTCAAATAGCACGTAGTATTTCCCAACCAAATGGTCGCCCTTCATGCAGGCCAGTTCCGGCGTTTCGCCATCGCCCCATTTTTGCCAGGCCAGCATAGATTTACAGATATGTATGCCCCTGTCATTAACCAGGTTGGTTTTTATCACTTCGTACCCGGCTGCTTTCAATATTTCAGCCACCGAAAATCCCAGCAGGTTATTGCGTACATGACCCAAATGCAGGGGCTTGTTGGTATTGGGCGACGAATACTCCACCATCACTTTCTGGCCGTTTGGCTTAAATACGCCAAACCCAGGCGATAAAACCTCCTCCTTCAATTGATCGAGCCAATAATCATCGGACAATGAAATATTCAAAAATCCTTTAATCACGTTAAAGCCTGACACTTCAGTCAATTCGTCTTTTAAATAAGCGCCAATCTCGTTCCCGGTCTGCTCAGGCGATTTCTTGGAAAATTTTGTAAAGGGAAAGGTAACGATCGTAACTTGTCCATCAAACTCCTTACGGGTCTCCTGCAGGTTGATATCGTCAGCGGCGATGTCTGTATTATATAAGTGTTTGATTGCTTTTTTGGTAGCGGCAACAATAAAATTCATCGTGCAAAAGTAGCTATTTTAGTCAGAAAAGTCCGGAAAGTCAGTAATCCCGATAGCTATCGGGACCGAAAGAAAGACGGAAAGTTGATTGAAGGTAAACGAAGAGGAGACGGGCAGCTTATAAACCCACCGAATGCGAAGCGTCTTTCGGACTTCGGACTTTACTAACTTTCGGACTTCTTCCCTATCTTTGCCCCTGAATTATAAACCCTTTATGCCATTAAGCAATAGCGATTTTAAGTTAGATGTAACGTCTGAGATTGGCAATTTACGCGCCCTGCTGATCCATAGTCCCGATAACGGGCTGGGCAAAGTGGTGCCATCAAAAGCACAGGACTGGCTTTTTGAAGATATTGTGCACCTGGAAACGATGCGGAAAAACGAATATGATTATTACGTAAAGCTGCTGATGTATTTCCTTGACCCGCAAAAGATCAAAGGCAAATTGAAGGACGTGGATGACGAAAAAAATAAACGCGCCTTTTTTAAACCTGACGACAAGGATTTCCACGCATCGGGTAAAGTAATAGAGATACAGACCTTGCTGGCCGATATTTTGGTTGAAGACGATATCCGTAAAAAACTGGTTGCTTCTGTTTGTGCTATCGAAAGCGTGAATTACCGGATGCAGCTAAAATTGATCGATATCGAACCGGTTGAACTGGCCAAGATCATTATTTCCGGCTCGCTTAACCACGATGAAATGATCTTCGCCCCTATTCCCAACCTCATCTTTTCAAGGGATATTGGCGTAGCTATCAATAATTTTATGCTGCTGAACAAACCGGCAAAGAAAGCGAGGGCACGCGAAACCTTGCTGGCGCGATATATCTTTTTTAATCACCCGCTTTTTACCGCCTATAAGGATAATATATTGGAGATTCCTGAACAAATCGGGCACTTCCTTCGTCCCGGCGAAGACAATGAGCAAAAAACGACCCTGGAGGGTGGTGACGTTATGATGGTTAGTCCGCAGCATTTGATCATTGGCTGCAGTGAGCGTACATCAGTGAGCGGCGCCAATGAAGCTGTAAAGCTTTTGTTTGAACATGATGTGGTAAAAAAAGTGTCCATTGTTAAAATCCCGCACAAGCGGGATTACATGCATATCGATACCATTTTTACGCAGGTAAAACGCAATATGTGGGTTTTGCTGCATTCCCTTGCCACAAACGAGAGCCAGGCGGGCCGGCACGAGCCGGGTACCTGGTTTGCTGATAAAAAAAGCAAGGATAAGGTGGAGATCGTACAGTTTGAAAAAGGCAAAAAGCCAACCACATACGACACGATTGAAGACCTGTTGAGCGACATCAGCGAAAACGACCTGGAAAGTAAGAAGAAAACCAAATTCATTTATTCCGGCAATAATGTTTTCCCTTTTGATTCCCGTGAGCAATGGACAGATTCATGCAACCTGCTGGCCCTTAAAGAAGGCGTGGTTTTGGGTTACGACCGGAACGATAAAACCGTTGAGGCCTTTAAAGAGCACGGCTTTGAAATAATTAATGTAAAAGATCTGCTCAAAAAATTTGAAAATGATGAGCTTGACCCCCAAACGATGAAAAACACACTGATCCTGATGCCTTCGTCAGAACTGTCCAGGGCGCGCGGCGGCTTTCACTGTATGAGCATGCCGCTTTTAAGAGATAGAATTTAGCAGGATTGTTCATTGGTTCACTGGTTCATTAGTTCATTAGTACCTAACAGCGGACCAGGTCACCAATAAGCAAACCAATGAACTAATGAACTAATGAACAAGTGAACTAATGAACCAAAATCAATCCACCTCCCACATCCTGATGATCCGCCCGGTAAATTTCGGGTTTAACGAGCAAACGGCCGAAAGCAATGCTTTTCAAAATAAAACCGCGCAGAAAAATGGCGCAAATGACGCGGCGCAGCGTGAATTTGATAGCATGGTGAACACGCTTCGCGAAAACGGGGTGGACGTTACGGTGGTGGATGACACGCTTGAGCCGCACACACCGGATTCCATTTTTCCAAATAACTGGGTTTCATTCCATTCGGATGGACAGGTTTTTCTTTACCCCATGCAGGCCGAAAACCGGCGCCTGGAACGCAGGGAAGATATTATTAACGGCCTGGAAGACAATTTTAACGTAAAGCATGTAATTGACCTGAGTCGCTTTGAGGAAGATGGTAAATTCCTGGAAGGCACCGGCAGCATGGTGCTCGACAGGCAAAATAGCATCGCTTATGCCTGTATCTCGCCCCGCACTAATCGTGATGTTTTGGAATTGTTTTGCAAGGAGGCTAATTATAAACCGGTTACTTTCGACGCCGTTGACGAAAATGGGCAGGCTATTTACCATACTAACGTGCTGATGTGCGTGGGCAGTGGTTTTGCGGTGATCTGCCTGGAAAGCATCCCTAATCCGCACGAAAAGTTGGTGGTTAAAGAGTCGCTTTTATCAACCAAAAAAGAAATTGTCGATATTTCATTTAACCAGATGAACCGTTTTGCCGGCAATATGCTGGAAGTTAAAAACAAGGCTGGCGAAACGTTGATCGTGATGTCGAAAAGTGCGCACGGCGTTTTGCTGGAAGCGCAAAAAAAAGTTTTAAGTAATTATGGAAAATTGGTGTATGCCGACATCTCTACTATAGAGAACCTTGGTGGCGGAAGTGCTCGCTGTATGATGGCGGAGGTGCATCTGCCAGTAAATTCATAATTTATCACGCATCCAAGAAAGGCCAAATCAGATGAAAACTTTATTATTAGCACTATCTTTTCTAATTGCTCTTCAATTTAGTGGATATTGCCAAAAAACTAACGACACAAGCGCCGAAAAGATAACCCAAATTAGATACGATTTCGTGAGCGGAGCTAAATACGGGACGGATCGACACTTATCAATCACACGGGATTCTATAATATACCATTCGAGAATGAACTATTATGATCTCTCAGTCAGGATACACATCCCCAATCGTCCAGAACTATGGTCTGATCTTGTCAAATTAATAAATCTTGAGGAGTTTGACAAAATTAAAAACGGCGAGTCAGAGGTTAATTCTGATGGTTCTGATGAGTATATCACCGTCCAAACATCAGTAAAATCGCATAAAGAAGTAAATGGACGCCTTTACAATAATTCTATAAACAGTCTTAAAGACAAGCTGAAGAATATAATTTCTGATCTTAAAAATTACCTTTGACAAAGATCAAGGAATCAGTTTCAAATACCGATAGTTTTACGATAAATTTTACGCTAACAATACTGCATTAATGCGTTTAAAAATTACATTTGCGCAAAATTTTTAAATAATGCAGAGTTACGAAGAGTTTCTTGACCTGAGCGTGGGTTTTCCCCAGGAAGGTTTTGAGATCATTGAG
>Ga0206935_10157_pt1 | contig 25039 bp, 24 predicted proteins | sample Alteio_BWOrgHeat_13_FD_152924 | JGI IMG/M metagenome (GOLD analysis project Ga0206935, IMG submission 152924) | Enriched cells from forest soil in Barre Woods Harvard Forest LTER site, Petersham, Massachusetts, United States -... | ecosystem: Environmental > Terrestrial > Soil > Temperate forest >...
TTCTGCCAACCATCCCCCCAATTCTGTCACGATTACACCCTTAATATACCATGCCGGTTGCGCATATTTGCTATAGAAAGAACATAACCAATTTTAAAAACCATTACCATGAGAAAATTAAAATTACAGATGCAAGTCACCGTCGACGGCTTTGTAGGCGGCCCCAACGGTGAGAACGACTGGGTGTTTATAAACGGTGCACCTGATGCCAATACCCTGCAGGACATCTTCGATATCGCTGCCGGATGCGATACCCTTCTGCTGGGCAGTAAAACAGGCCCCGGATTCCACGAATACTGGAAAAACGTAGCCGACAATCAACCCGACAACCCCTGGAACGCAATAGCAAAACAAATTGTCGGGCACCGCAAGATCATCTTCAGCAGCACCATCACCACTGATCCAAATGCCGAAGTAGAAGACGGCGACCTGGCCAATGTTGTAAATGCGCTGAAAAACCAGCCCGGTAAGGACCTCCTGGTTTACGGCGGCGCCAGTTTTGTCAGCTCCCTCATCAGCCTCAACCTCATCGATGAGTATTATTTTATCGTCAACCCGGTAGCCATTGGCAGTGGCCTGACCATTTTTAAAGAGCGGAAAATAATGCAACTGGAAAGCTCAAATGCGTATTTGAACGGTAAGGTGCTGAATAAGTATGTGCCGGTGGGGTGAATAGTGAATGGTGAATAGTGAGTGGTAGATTGTGTTGAAATTTTTCCTCCGTCGTCGCAGGGTCTCCGGCACGGGACCCTGCGCTGCAATATGCCCGGGGATGACGCAGGGTCCTCTGCGAGAGACCCTGCTGAGACGGTAAACTCATGGTTCAGACAATTGAAAAACACCTACTTTTAACCGCCAAATATTTAATAAAATAAACGCCCTACTTTGCCGTTTAAATGCAAAAAATATACTTATCACTATGATTACTAAACCCAGCACCACTATTGCCCTGCTTTTACTGGTTACTTTTTTTGCAGCCTGCAAAAAAGAGGTATCCGATTCAACAATTGTTAACGCCGCTTCGCCTGTTAGTGTTAAAAGCGGGCAAACGGTTACAATAACCGGCCAAAACCTTACGGCGGGCGGTACGCCAACGGCTACGCTGAATAAAAGGCAGCTTACTGTTCAAAATGTAAGCGCGACAAGTTTACAGGTGCTCATACCAAAACTGGCCGGCTCGGGCATCATTAAATTAACCGTGGGCAGCCGTTCATTCGACGGGCCGCAGTGTAATTACCAATATACTGCCACAGTAACCACCGCGGCCGGCGACGGTACGGCAGGATCAAACGGCGGAACGCTTAGCTCCGCTGAATTTAATTGCCCCTGGGGAATAGTTGTTGATGAAAACGGTGATCTGTATGTGGCTGATGATTACAGCCGCCTTATTCGCAAAGTATCTATATCAGGCAACCAGGTAAGTAATATCCAATTTACTACAAATAACTTTTTTTCGCCCTACGACCTGGCCATCGATACAAAAAACCATGTGTTGTACGGAACTGACTTTAATGAGCATGTGATCCGTATGGGCACTGACGGAAGTAACCAAACGGTTATTTATAACGGCCCGATGCCGAACGCGGGTATAGCCCTCGGCCCCGACGGCCTTTTATATGTAGGCAATAACACCCTGGGGACTATTATCCGGATGAATACCGACGGCAGCAATGTAACACCCTATGCTTCGGGTATCGGCACGCCCCGCAATATCATTTTTGATGCCGCCGGCGACATGTTTGTAGCCGGTTATAACGGTGCGGCAGTTTCGGCAGGTATATTCCAGGTAATGAGCGATGGAACGCCGGCTTTTTTGTACGCCGATAAGGCATTCGGCGGCTGGGAAATAGCCCGCGATACCTATGGTAATTTTTATGAGGCCGACCATTTTAACAATGTGCTGAGGCTAATAGACCCAAGCGGCAATGCAGTAACGATTGCCGGTAGCGGCACCGCTGCCGATGTTGATGGCATTGGCACGGCCGCATCATTTAACGGTCCGCAGGGACTTACTATTGCCCCGGACGGAACGCTTTACCTCACCACCTACAACTACACTGCAAAAGGCGGTAATAAAGTGAGAAAAATTGTGGTGGAATAGGAGAAAAAATACCCGGCTTGCGGTAGCTAAAATTGCTTGCGGGAGTATAGGGGAATGGAGTCAAAGACTCCGGGCATAGTTAATCCGAAGTGGAACACTTCGGACAGCGGGGGTTAAGGTCATCCATGCCCAAAGCTACATTTTTAAGATTTAGTTTAAGCTAAATAAGCGTAGATTTGAGTATGACAGAAACAGAAAAGATATTGCTAAAATATTTAGGTGAAACAATGCTAATAGCTGAGACTTTGAGAGATGATTATACAGCTATGATTTCACAGGTAACCAATATCTCTTTGGAAGAAACAAAAGAGCGCATTAATCACCTGATGACTGTTAACGCGGTTAAAATTGAATTTAAGCTTAAAGACTATTTGGATTCTTTGCCGCCCGACGAACGCACACAAATTTGACCGAATAGTTTTTACTTTAGCAGTATTAAACCTCTAAAAATGAAATACTTGATTATCCTTTTTTTATTAATATCAGGAATTAATAGAGGATTTTGCCAGTCTGACACTGCAAAGTATTTTTCCAGGCTCGATTTCTCCCCGTATGGTCTACCATATGCCAGTTTAGCTTCCACGGAAACAAGCCAAATAACATTTTTCGATTTAAATTTTATCACTATACGCGTACAATCATTTTTAGAAGCGAGGTTAGGATTTCACTTGATAGATGAACCATCCTTGGTAAAAGAAGTGAATTTATCCAGCTTAACATATAAATTTCAGCAGTCGAACGTATATGTCGGCACTAAAATACCTAAGCCTATGTTAATAAAATACTTTTTTTTTACTAATAGTTACGGCAACCCAATTATCAGTAAATGTATAATAGACGGCGATGATGACTCGGTAATTAAGTTTTTTGTGAATTATTGGCCAACAACGATACACTTCGACGGCAATAAAAAAAATGGAGTTTTTTTTAGTTACTTTTTGCAAGATAAAATCGAGCTCTACCAACAAGTTCTTAAAAACTATGGCAAATTATCAATAACAAACAGTACGTTGAATTCTACTACAGATTATGAGCAGCATTTGAAAAAAAATATAGCGGAATTTAGGGTACAACAGCGAAAAACGGATTCTGTGGCAAAAAATAAATCCGCCCTCCTCTCTGGAGATAACTATAATAGACCAAATTTTACTGTTTCATATCCGCCCAATACCCTAAAAAGCTCTATTGGTGTAATGTATAATGATGACGCCAAATTATATGATTTGATCAATAAAATGTCAAACAAATTAAGAAAGGTTAAAACTAAATATGCCTTTGCATGTGAAATTGTTTTAGGTATTAGCGATAAAGGCGAATTAAGTCTTCTTCACCACTCAAGGGAATTACCTGACGATTGGTTGAATGCGATAAATAAAGAATTGGAAAATCAAAAAACGACACCGTACATGGATAAAGATGGAGTTACACATGAGTCCTATAAAACATATTCGCTTTCATTTAACCTTGAAAGGGTAGTTTTTATTGAAGATCATCAAGACATGGATGCTGCCTCAAATTAACTCAATGCATCTTTTAAGTAAAACTCCGGGGTTAAGTAAAAGATAGTGTCAATAAAACGCAAGACAGAGTTTTTTGACAGCACATTTTCGTCATGAAGGTCTTCAAAAATTAACCCTAAGTCGGTATTGGCGTAATCATTGTTACGCGTATTGAAAAACTGATTGTGGGTTAAATAATCTTTCACCGTAGCTAAATCAGTTGATTCTGTTGCTCCGATAAATTTCTGCCGAACAACCGCATGCAGGTCATTGTCATTAATCCTGAATCCAAGAAAAGTATAAGTTGTTGAAGGGAAGAAATAGTTATGAATGAGAAGACTGTTAAAATAGTCAATCCAATATTCGTAAAAAATGCCGCCATTTGTTTTTATGACGTGCGTTTCGCTCAAACGATAAACGCGCTGTTCTGCGCCCGAACCGATAAAATCGTCCTCGTTAATTTCTTTTTCGTAAAACAGTTTTTTCTTGCGTGCAAAATTTACGAGCTCTGCTGCTTCTTTACTTTTGAAATACTGTTGCTTTTGAGTTGAGCTACTTGCTTCCGCATGTCTTCTAAGGAATATTTGGACTTTTTTGAGTCGGCTTTTTGCGCCAACTTCTCCATTTCCGAGAATGATATTTTGTAATTCATCCTTGATGTTTTTCATTAATACTCAATATTCAAATATAGGCTTTTTTGATGATTTCAAATATTTTCCATTTTCCCTACCTTCATCCTTATGAAACTCATCCCCAAACCCTCCCCCGATGAATACGCCCCTTACGCCGCCATGTATGTGGACCTGGTACCTGACGACGGCCATATCCTGCAACATTTGAATGATAATTTTAAAGATATACAACAACTGGTGGGCACGCTTTCGGAAACGCAACTACTGCACCGCTATGCCCCCGGCAAATGGACGATAAAAGAAGTGCTGGTGCATATGGTGGATGATGAGCGTATTTACGCCTACCGCGCCATGTGTTTTGCCCGCGGCGAGCAGCAGGCGCTGCCCGGTTTTGAGCAGGAGGATTATGCCGCTAACTCGGGCGCTAATGAGCGGAGCATGGAAAGCATTATGGAGGAATACGAAGCGGTGCGCCGCTCCACCATTGCCCTGTTCAGCAGCTTTACGGATGAAGCATTGGCAAGGTGGGGTAATGCCAATGGCTATATGTGCACGGTACGCGGGCTGCTTTATCACCTTGCCGGGCATGAGCTGCATCACATTAACCTGATCAGGTCAAGGTATTTATAGGTGATTCCGATGCGGCTCAATGCTGCAATATTTGTTCCCATCATACTATTTATAAGGCAATTGCGTTTTACATCAGCTTCGTAAATACGCTATCACCGTTATGAAAGTTTTAGGGCTTGTTCCGCTGCTTGGTTTGTATTACCTGTTTTGTGCAACATCCGCCCGCCACCCCGACGAGGCCCGCATTATTTGTGTTTCAAATAATTGCCAAACCTATGTTATGCCCAACGGTTTGCGACTTAACCTAAAATATGCGGCTTTTAACAGGATAAGGCGGCAGTTGGGATGCGCTGTTTTTTGCGACCTGCAAAATTCTGCCGATTCTTCTAAGGTGCTGGACAGGAATATGTTTATCGTGCGCTCATCTTCAGATACGGGCTTTACCACCAATCTCTTTTATACATCCCACATGGCGGGTCTGCTGCTGAAAATTGATCAGCATCCCAATCAATACCCCGTAGCCGCCAACAGCCATGGCGACTATGTTTTTAGCTGGCATAGCAAGTTGCAATTGAGCGAAAAGGAATACCGCAACCACCTCGCTACAGACACTGTTTTGTTTATCGCCAAAACAGGCGGCACGGAACAGGTGTTATTTAAGTTGGTATGGGCCAAACGGAAATAAGTAGCTTAAATCCCTGGGCAATGCCTCCCTCATCTTCAAATCATCTCATCTTCAAATCCCCTATCCGCACATCCGCACATTTGCACATCCGCACATTTGCACCTATCTTCACCTCATAACCGATTTGAATTATGACGAAATCCTTACCACTATCCAAACGGCCAATTGACATCGCGCTGATCGTCTTCTTTTGCGTCAACCTGTTTTTCATTACTTACATTGTCGACCTGGAACAACTGGTCATACCTAATGCCAATCATTTTACCTATCCGGCATGGCCGCCTGCAAAAATGGTGGATTTGGTGCATTGGTACGGCCATAATTTCGACCCGGTGCTCATCGCCCGCCCGGCCTGGTGGCGCGCTACGATATGGATCGATTCGATCTTTTTCGGGCCGTTTTACGCCCTGGCCATTTATGCCTACTGGAAAGGGAAAAACTGGATACGTTTTGGCAGCATTGTGTGGGCATCGGTAATGCTGACCAATGTGAGCATTATCCTGTTTGAAGAAGTTTGCGGCGAACATGCCTCGCCCCAGCTTGCGCGCGTGTTTTTATCGAATGCGGCCTGGGTTATTTTTCCTTTAATCGTAATGTACAGGATGTGGCGGTCGGTAACGCCGTTTGAAAAGAAATGAGCTAAAAAGCGGCGGCCCGCGCGGTTCCCCTCTTGAGAGGGGTGGAGGGGTGTGTTGACCAGCATGGCGGCTAACACACCCCCGCCATTGCACAAGCAGCCGCACCCCCTCTCGAGAGGGGGGCTTGTCAACGCTCAAACTATCAGTTGGTTACACTTTTAAGATCATGGCTTTTGTTCAGAGATTTGTAAGATTTTATAATGACTTTCAAACAAAAATACGGCAATACCGCCCTTGTTGCGGGTGCCTCCGAAGGTATGGGCGCGGCATATGCCCATGCGCTTGCTGAACGTGGACTTAATTTAGTGCTTATTGCCCGTCGTAAAGAGCCGCTGGAAGCTACGGCGGAAGCTCTTAACGCGAAGTATGGGGTAAAAGTGCAAACCGTACCCTGCGACCTGTCATCACCGGATGCACTGCAGCAAATTGAGACAGCAATAGGAGATAAGCAAATTGATTTCCTGGTCTATAACGCTGCCTTGTCGTACATCGGTCCTTACCTTGCAACGGAACTAACCACCCACCAAAATATTGCTTCGGTAAACATGCTGAGCCCGATGGCGCTGGTGTATTATTTTGGCGGCAAAATGGTGGAGAGAGGAAAAGGCGGCGTGGTGCTGATGTCGTCGATCGCTGGTTTGCAGGGAGCGGGTTTTTTGGCCACCTATGCGGCTACCAAGGCGTTCAACAAAGTATTCGCAGAGGGTTTGTGGTACGAATGGAAGAACAGGGGAGTTGACATAATAGCCTGCTGTGCTGGTGCTACGGCAACGCCTAATTATATCAACACCAATCCCGGCAAAGCCAGCCCGCTGGAGCCTAAAGCACAGCAGCCAGAACAGGTTGTAGAGGAATGTTTGCGTAAACTTGGCAAAAAGCCGTCGTTTATCAGCGGCAGGGGTAACAGGTTGGTCACTTTTTTAATGCAGCACCTGTTTTCGCGCAAACAAGCCACCAATATGATGGGGGATGGGATGCGGAAGATGTACCGTATTAAAGACTAAACTAACTGCAAATTTTTAATTCCTCGAAGGGAATACGCCTTGTAAGGCAATTTCATAATTGATACACAAATATGGAGGCATAGTTGAAAATGGCAGCCCGCTGCCAAAAGCTTGTATTGCTGAAGGCCCCAAATTGGTATTAGGGGCGTTAATAGTATATGTTTTCAGACGGCTGGCATTTGGCCCCGACCCGGTTAAAGGGCCGGCCGCAAGATATGTTGTGCCTGTGGGTGTCGGCAAACCGGTTGTGCCCGCTGCCGAGCTTACGGCCAAATTATGGGTATGCGAAGGGATATTTGAAGCCAGCAGCGTTGCTGTTTGCGAGCCGCCTAGCTGTCCTTCGGCAAAGCCGTTGCCTACACCCACCGGAACTCTGCCCTGAAGGTCGGGTAACGCGAAATTATTTGTACCGTTGCCGCCGTAGGTAGTGCCCAGTATCGAAAAAAGGGCCGTATTTGAACTAATGGACAATAATTGCCCCTGGCAAATAGCAAAGCCACTAATGGCAAAGTTGCCGCCAAATATAAATACCATTCCTAAATATGGGTTCATAGTATAGGTGTTTGATTAATAATAAATAGGTTAAATGATTGTACATCAATTATAAAGCTTTTTTTGAAAATCAGCAAATAATTGCCGGAATAAAATTCGGCCATGGTGTTGAATGGTTCATGGTTCATGGTTCATAGTTCATGGTAGAAAATGGTGAGTGGTGAATCGAAAGTCTTAGGCCTTAAACCTATTTTTTGATTTTCTGACTCACCACTCACTATCCACCACCTTACCTCCCCAACCTCCCCGGCGACACGCCGAATTTCTTTTTAAAAGCATTGCTAAAATGCTGCACGGAGGAATAACCCAGCTCAAATGCGATCTCGCTTACCGACTTTTTCTTTTCCAGCAGGTCGTTTTTGGCCAGCTCGAGCCGTGTTTCGGCCAGGTAACCGAAAACCGTGTTGCCAAAGGTTTCTTTAAAGCCCTTTTTTAATTTGTATTCGTTAATACCGGCCGCCCGTGCCAGTTCTGATAAACCGGGGGGCATATCCAGGTGTTTTACCAGGTATTCGCGGGCGTAAATAATGCGTTCCTTATCATATTCCGTTTTTAAAAACTTTGGCCCCGAATTTTTCGCTTTGTTATAGGCTTCGGCCTGTAGTACAAGGAGCTCGATGCTTTTGGAGAGCAGGAACATTTTCTTTAACTCAGGCTGGTATTTACAATCGACTATGGCATTTATCCCGTTCAGCATGTTGATATCCATAAACAGGCTGTTGGGGCTAAGGGCTACGGTTTTGCCTTCCATCACATTTTCGCCGAAGCGCTTCAGCACGTCATTAGCGCCTTCGGTTATCCTCAAAAAAGCGTCTTTGGTAAATTGCACCAGGAAGGAATTGACAAAAAGGTCGTCGTTTTTCAGCGTTCCTTCGCCCTTTTGCGAGTAGAACAGGTTGTGCTGGTATTTGCCCAGTTCGAAAGGCTTATCAAAATGGCTGTTATTAATCGTGGTATGGCCTTTCATGTTAAAATATAAGGTAACCATGTCCAGGTTGCCCTTCCATTCCATTTCTACCTGGTTGTGATAATGCCAGTTGGAGTAGCCCATGCGGATGCCGTCAAAATACCATTGCTGCATTTTGGCATCGGCAAAGGGCAGATTAATGTCCATCGTACTTTCTACCAGCCGGCCGGTATTAAAATCCTCACCCGACAGGTCGTTACGGTGCAGTACCTGGTTATCTGCTTTGTTTTTTAGCTCGAAACCCATTTTTATCCCGATGATGTAACTTTTGCTCCGTTTGGTGTAAATTGCCGTGCCGGTTTTAGCCGGACATTTGTCTTATAAACGCATTTACCCCCTCTGTCGGCTGTGCCGGCATCTCCCCCTAAATTTAGGGGGAGAAAAGATAGGATAGGCACGTAACTATTAAACACGCATGCATGCTGTAAGTTACACGGTTTAATTAAAAATTGTACATGAACTTTAAAAAATTAAGACAAATGATTAAGGAAAAAGGAACCGGAAATATTATTTCCAAAACCATAAATGTAAGCTCTTTTGTGCGGCTGCATGTCAGCATCAGCGGTTATGTGGAGTTAATCCAGGCTGACGAGGAAAAAGTGATCATCGAAACAGATGATAACCTCCTGGATTTTGTACACATCGAGAACTCGGGCCGTACGCTGTACGTGGTCGCCGAGGGCAAGTGGCGCATCGCCGAATTTACTTCGCTGCGGATCAAGGTTTTTTACCGCCAGTTGTATAACTTGTACAACGCCAGCGAAAAAGGCGAACTTGTGTGCGGCAACCCCCTCCGTTCAGGCGAGCCGGTAGAAATCAAAATACACAGCGAAAAAAGCCGCACAACGCTGGATGTTGACGCCGCATTGGTAAAACTCATTACAGCTTGCGAAGGCGATGTAACCATTAAAGGCTCGTGCGTTCGTTTTGAGGTGAATGCCAAATCGGAAGGCAGCCTGTACGCCAGGGAAATGATGGCCAAAAACGTCATCGTCAAAAATTACTCTGAAGGCAACCTGGAACTATACGCCGAAGACACGATAACCATCCGCAATTATGGCGAAGGTTATATCCACTATTGGGGCAATGCCGTGCTAAAGGATATTAAGCATTATGGCGAGGGCGAGGTGAGGCACCAATTAGTTGACTAAGTTGAATTGTTGATTAAGTTGATTGAGTTTTTACCGTGACAACTCTATCAACTTAATCTAACCTAATCAACCCATTCAACTCCCAAAAAAACATCCCCATGATAGAGATATTCAAAACCAACATAAGTAATAAAAGGCTGGCCGGGCGTGTATTGAAGGCTTTGCACAGGCAGCTGCCGGCCTATACCTTTAACTTCGACCTGGATGACTGCGACCGCATCCTTCGGGTACAGACCCAGGCTGCGGATATCGCGGTAATTGATATAATCAATGTCGTTAAAAGCTGCAGGGCAGAAATTCAGCTGTTCGTTGATTGATGGCTGTTTTCGTAACGCTTTAGCTTGTTGGCCGACCTAATAAAGCTAAGTAATTATTTTGAGCTGGGCGCGGTTTTTGAGAAATGGGGACAGGAAATCAGGCCACCAACATGTTCGACATGAGCAGGTAAAGTAAAACCGGTACAGCAACCATCGCCGCCCTGAAAAACACTTGCCAGTTGCGTGCGATCTCGATGTCGGTCACCCTGCCGGTGCCGGTCAATTTCCTTAAGCGGTATCTGGCCCTTTTATATAATAAAAAGGAACAGCACTCGGCAAAAATGCCGGTCAGAATGAGCAGGGCTCCCAGGGAGGTTAAATGCAATTCGTCCATGTAAACGCGGTATTATACGCAAATAGTCGCCAAAGGTTCAAAAACAGGTGTTAAGATGCGGTGGGAGAGAAAAGATTTAGAATTCAGGGGCCCCAAATCCGGTAGTGATTTAGCCAATCAAATTGCCTTTTGGCTTAAATTTCCTTGAGGAATATACCGGTAGCCCGACCTGTCGACGGCTTGCTCATTTCATTCGCTGCTGAATTTTCAGGATACTATCCAGGTGCGTTTGCACAATTGCGGAGGTCCGGCCGGCAAAGGCTTTCAGGTCGGCATCTTTTCCATTTTGTGCTTCGTCCTGCATAAGTTTCAGGGTTTTTTTGTGATCGTCGATCATTATTTTAACATAGGCCTTGTCAAACGCGGTTGCCGATAGCTTATCCAGGCTATCAGCGGTTTGCCGGTGCGGCGCATCCAGCGTGTTGGGCATTGGCAAGCTTTTGGTTTTTAGCAAATTTTTAAGTTCGCCGGTTGTCCTTACGTGGTCCACGGCCATCATATCGGCAAAGTTTTTTATATCGTTATCGCCCGATTTGGTCAGCGCCATTTTAGCCATTGCTATTTCGGCCATGCCGCCTATGGTAGCTTCCCGGGCAAAAACAGCGTCCGCGTCATTGCTTACCGGCATAGAATTGTTTTTCACCGTGTCGCCGGTGATCTTCGAGGTATCAGCGGCGCTGGAATCGGCAGCGCCGGCGTTATTGGAATGGCAGGCTGAAAAAACCGCAAGCCTTAAAGCCGCAAAGGCAAACAAGGTAAACCGTTTCATGCGCATTTGATGTGTTTGTGTCACTGTGTTTAACAACGTTTGCATAACTTGGTTTTGTAAACGGTAGTGCCGCATAATGTACCAGTAGAGGAGCGCTGCCAACGGCGGTATAAGCCAAAAAAAACCTGCATGTCGAAAACATGCAGGTTTTTTAATTATAGCTTATTTACCCATTATTATTCGTGTTTTTCGGGTTCCGCTTTTTTGGCCGGATGAGGTTGTTGTGCGCGCTGTTGTTGCGTATGCTGCGGCTGCTTATGCTGTGCCTGCTGCTGCTTTTGTTGCGTTCTCTGCGTGTTGGCATTAGCACGTGTTTTTGCTGCGTTGTCATTTGCACGTGTTTTCGCGGCATTGTCATTAGCACGTGTTTTTGCTGCGTTGTCATTAGCACGCGTTTTCGCGGCATTGTCATTAGCACGTGTTTTCGCGGCGTTGTCATTAGCACGCGTTCTCGCTGCGTTGTCATTAGCACGCGTTTTCGCGGCATTGTCATTAGCACGCGTTTTTGCTAAGTTGTCATTAGCGCGTGTTTTCGCGGCATTATCATTAGCGCGCGTTTTTGCTAAGTTGTCGTTAGCGCGTGTTTTTGCTGCGTTGTCATTAGCGCGTGTTTTTGCTACGCTGGCATTGGCACGGGCTAAATTTGCTGCCTGGCCGCGTGAAGTATATGCACGCCCGCCAACTTTGTTCATTGCTGCCGCGGCAGGGCGTCCGTGGTTTACATTTGCAAACTGGGCCTTATTTTTACTTGCAAAGTCCTGGTGCTGCCGTTGCTCGGCGGTAGCTTCAATGTGCCGCTCTTTCATTGCCGACTCTTCCGCCGCGTTTGGCCTTCTGTCAATGCCGCCCGGCCCGTTAAAGCTATAGCGGCTGGTAGTATGGACGATCACCGTACGGTCGATATAAGTATTGTGTATAACCGTGCGGTTTATATTCACAACGGCTGTATTATACCTGAAATGGCCGCCCTCCCATCTTCCGCCGCCAAAACCGACGCCACCGTATCCAAAACCATAATTAATGCCGCCATAAAACCCTACATGCGGGCCCCAGTACCCCATATGGAAGCCGTAGCTGCCACCTTCAAAGCCCCAGTAACTGGGTGTCCATAAAACGCCGGGATTTGGCGGGGCTACCCAAACACCGGGCACCCAGTAATAGCCGCCGTCCGGGCTGTAGGCCCAGTAACCCGGCTGCCATAAATAACCGTCAGACGGGCAAGCCGGCTGTACATAAACCGGCAATGCCGGCGGGGCAATATTTGCGGATATCGATACGCCCACGCTTACTTGTCCGTAACTTTTTGGGATGGCCAAAGCAACCACACCTATCAAAAGTAATATTTTTACTATCTTTTTCATTTTTAGTTTTTAATTGATTAATAATACGACAAAGCAAACCCCGAAAGGTTTTAAATATATTATTGAACCCCTGTTTAGCGATTGGAAATTTTCCCGCCTTTGCTGGAGTTTTCCTCCAATAAACCATAATGCCGCGTTTATCCTGGTGTAGGGAACGCCCTTATTCATAACCTGGCGCCAGGGTTGAGAAACAGCCCATTTTTTATTACCGCAATTTTTTTCCTACATTTAATTCGTTAAACAGGGCGCCTAAACAATTAGATTGTACTATGCAGTAGCCTAACAAAAATGTCCTTAAAACCTATTTCCTAAAATATGAAACGCAGAGAATTTATATCAAAAACCGCATTATTCAGCTTGCTGATCGGTGGGTTAAACCCCCTTAATGTTTTTGGTTCGGGGTTTAACGGGGCCGATAACAGCCTGCCTGCCATAGCCGGGCTTAGCGCACCCTTGGCCTTAAAGTTTAAAGAACTGTTAAAGTGGCTGCAGGAGAACGGGTGGATCGCTTACCTGAACCAAACCCTGGCCTTAAACATTGACGCGGCCGACAAGGATATTGACCACTACACGCAAAAGCAACGGTTTGCCAAAGCAGCCGGGTTTGATGATTTTGCCGGTCACCGGTTGATCGAGCCGGGCTACCCGGCCGGCAGCCTTTTGTACCATGCCCTTGCCAGTCCGCGGGTAAAGCCGGCGGGTTTTGGGCCGCAGCAATACCCCGGCATAGCGCAGCTGGACGTATTGGAAAATATTATTTATGGCCTTAAAGCCATGGATGGCGAGGACTGGAACAATATGGTGCTTGCTGTTTTTGCTTACGAATACCGGCCGGCTTACAAAACCCCACATCATAACCATGCCGATATGGTGTTTTCGAGGACGGGTATTGCCCGGATAGGGGAGTACGGCATGAATTACGACGCGGTCAGCCGCTGTTTTATCAATAAACCCGCCGTTGCGGGCAAAACAAAAAACATAGCCGTGGCGCCTGCCAGGTACGGCCTGTTTTTGGCCAAAAAGGTGACCGGCGAAACAGGGATCACCCTGATGGGGAAAGCAACCGATGGCAACGACCCCTCGCGCTCGTTTTTGCAGCCGGTGCGTAAAATCTTCAGCGATGATACGCTGATCAGTGCAAACCACGTAACATTTAAAGAATACCACATCACCGAAAAACTGTACAGCCTGGTAAAAAAATCGGCCAATAGTTTTGACAACCCGGTGGACAAATCGGGCAAACCAAGGTTCGATATCGAAAAACCGCCCTTTAAAGTTGAATCCAATCATTCGGCTAACCTGGTAACCAGTACGGCTATCGGGTCGTCGGTTTTAGTTACCTCGGTGGCGGCGCCCCTGGTGCGGCTGGCCGTGCAGAATAATCAACGGATATTTTTGAAAGTAAGCAAAGATGACGAGGCCTATTTTTCGGCGCTAAACACGGCGCATGTAGGCGATGAGGAAGTGCTTGATATCCACAGTCCGGCCGACGATATTGTAAGGGAGGTGAATGATTACGCGGTGCCGCGGAATGTGCCCATGTTTGTAAACATCAAATACATGCAGGATAAAAAGGATCCGTCAAAACTGATCCACCTGGACACCACGGAGCAAAAAGGCCACGTGTTCGACAATTACAAAGCGGGCCTTTTTGAAGACAGCATTTGCGACGGCTGTGTTACAGTGGACACCAGCCTTTGGACCAGCAGCACCGTGCCGCCCGCTGTATTAAAAAATTGCCTGCCGGCGTTCTCGATTATCACCGCGCCTGATTTTTTCCCGCTGGTTGACCCTTTCGACCTGCTGGAATTTGACCTTGCCGCCACGCCAAAAGAAACCAACTTTTTTGAAGGCGGCCTTTACAGCCTCTGCTCTGAGCGGACGGCGCCCAACCAGCGTTTGGTTAACCCGGCGACCGGCAAAACCGCCTTTGACGTTCATGCACCCAACCGGGCCGATACCTTTACCGCGGTTTTGTGCGACGAGATGGGTGAAAAAGCGAATACGGGTGATTTTAGTCAGCCTGCCGACCGGGATTACCAGGCCACCAGCTTTTTGCCGGATGTATGCTCGGGCATATTTGCGCCCGGCTGGGATATTACCTATGCCAATGATACGCCGCACAAGGATATGTACGGCCAGGATGAATACAAAAAGAAGGATAGCTATTTAAGCACGCGGGGCCTGGGCTCGCCGTTTGCGGAGGATATGAAGCTTTGCGCGGCGATGGATGGCATGTGGCCGGCAGCTTCGCCGGATGCGGCGCGCACCTACCAGGGTTCGCTGGATGTGGAGTATCGTAACCCGGCATCCATTCCCTTATTGGATACAGAGATCGGCCTGCATAAAGATTCGCCTGCCTGCAAGTCGCTTAAAATGCCCGAAAGCTTGGGCTGGGACGGCGAACAGGGCCCCTTCCTGCAAAGAAAGGAGGGCCACGTTTTGGTAAATTTTACCGACCTGGCCAGCGCCGACTATATCGAGAATTCGATGCAGGGTAAATTGAATATGAGCTTGCTGCGCGAGCTGACGAGCGCCGAGCTGCGGGCAAGAATGGCCTGCTTAAAGCTGTGCATAAAAAAACTTCCCGAAGTTGATTTTAACCAGCATACTGTGCACCCCGAAGATGGTAAAAAGATCGTCGGATTTACCGGCCTGTGGCTGATCAGCGCCGAAAAGGTGGCCGATTGGGGCCAGGGCGCAAAGGGGATAGGCATACCGCCGGATTTGGCCGGCAGCACCATAAAATGGGCTACCGAAGGCCGCGTGAGCGGGCCGGGTTACCTTTACGTTTTTGCAAGCATCACCAAACCCAAAGATTACTGGCCCGATCCGCCCTCGCGCAAGCGAAAGCTGCAATCGTGCGCAAAAATATACGTATGCCAGGTTAGCGGGCAGCAAATCGCGTGGACGGAGCTGCCAGCCGAAGGGACTGTGCAGGTGGGGGATTTGGTGTGGCGGGGGTAAACGCCTCACCCCAAACCCCTCTCCAAAGGAGAGGGGCTTAAAAACCTGAGTGTTTGAAACATGAAAAATAGTTGTTTTACCCTCTTTCCCGCGAAGCGAAAGAGAGGGTCGACCATCCGCCTAAAGGCGGAGTAGTCGGGGTGAGTCAACCCTGCGGACATTACCGCCAATGCACTAGCGCAAATGTCCGCCGGGTTGACTCACCCTGCTCCCGTACGTACGGGACTCGGCATCCCTCTCTTCCGCAAGCGGGAAAGAGGGACGAGGAATGTTTCGAACACTCAAGGCTTAAAAGCGGAAATTTAGCCGCCTTGCATCGAAGCCCTCTCCTTTGGAGAGGGTTTGGGTGAGGCGAAACGTAATGCCAGAGTTAATAGCCCCATGCAACACCCCGATGTAATTATAATTGGCGGCGGCCCGGCAGGTATTGCGGCGGCAATTACCTGTGCGCAGGGCGGCGCCATGCCTTTGCTGGTTACCGAACGCCCTGAGCAACTACCCGCTAATTATATTGCCGCTGCCGAACCACTGCAAAGCCTTCACCCCGGGGTGCAAAGTCTGCTCAACCAATTGCAATTGCCCGGCGCTATTGCCCATGCCGCCAGGGGAACTTATACCGGTATACAAGTTGGCGAAACAATTATGCCCCTAAGTACCGTGCCCGGCGAAATTTGGACGGGCAGCCATATTGCGCCGACTTTATTTACCGCTTATTGTATTCAGGCAGCGCAGCAGCTGGGGGTTGAGGTGTTGTTTGATGCAAAGGTTACCGATATCCTGCTGGAAGATGGAAAGGTATCCGGCATCGTACTGGCTGCCGGCAGGCAACTCAATTGCAGCTATTTGATCGATGCCAGCGGCCATAAACGTTTTGCCGGCAGGTATTTAAACTTTGAGGAGCAATTGCATAGCCCGCGCCTGGTTTGCCGCACCGGGAATAGTTTTATACCGGAAGACAACCCCCGCGATAAACAAACGGCCATATTTACCCCCGGTAAACAGGGCTGGACATGGGAAGCCTTCAGTTCATCCGGCTATTATACCTGGACCATCCTGGCGGTGAAAAGCGGCGGCAGCGAATTGGCCAACGAACCGCCCGCACCACATAAAGCCGGCGACCTGCGTGGCGGCGATATGCAGTGGCGCGTATTCAGGCCGGTGGTATGCCCCGGCATGTTACTGGTTGGCGATGCCGCCGGCATACTGGACCCCGCCGCCGGGCAGGGTATTTTAAACGGCCTGCTATCCGGCATCATGGGCGCCGAAACCGTTATTAAATGCATCAAACAGCCCCCGGCAGCCAACTGGTATTTAACCCAATACGATACCTGGTACCTGGAACTGTTTAATAAAAAAGCCGAAATGCTGAAGAAGAAATATGGCGAATTAGGGATATTGATAGGTTGAGGGGGGAATAATGAAACTTACCCACCGCCGGATCAAGGGTCTTTCGCCGGTGGGCGAACTTACAACGTTTTCCTAACCACCACTCTCAATCCATCCTCAAACCCGGAAAAATCCACCTTTAACCGCCGTGAAACCACTTGCAGCGAATCATTTAAACGAATGACTTCAAGATAATGGAACTCAGGTTTGTAATTCGCTGCAAGGTCGGGCAGCCCTGTGGTGTTTAGGGGCTGGTGTACGCCCCCGCCGCCGCCGATAACCAGGAATTGTTTGCCGCCCATTTTAAACTCCTCGAAATTATGCGAATGACCGGACAGGAAAAGCACGCACTTTTTTGATTGCATAAAAGGCGGCACAAAATGCCGCTGCACGGGCAGCGAGGAGCCCACCACTTTACTGTTGCTGTACGGCGAGTGATGGCAGCCCACGATCACCAGCTTTACCGCGGCCCCGGTATCCAGCCGGGCCAGGGTTTGCCGGTACCAGGCGTCCTGTTTTCTGATATCTGCAGGCGTCATTTTGCTGAAATTGGAGTTGAGCAGCACCACGGCCACCGAGTCGACCACCTCCACATACCCGGTTGCACGATGCTCCGGAAACCGGGACTGGAAGCGTTGTTCGCCCTTTGCGGCGTTGATCATCACCTCGTGGTTGCCCAATGCGGCGTAAACGGGGATATTGTTGCCCCTCAGTAGCTTAAGGTTGGTATCCACGGGTTTCCATTTGGCATTGAGGTAACCAAGGGAAACCACATCGCCCAAAATAAACAGGGCGGCGGGTCGCCTGTCGTTGATCTCGTGGAAGATGAGTTGGGTAGCGGTTTCGTTATTGTTATGCTGACGGATGATTTTCTCGATAAGGAGGCGGCCCTGCGTGTCGCTTGTAAAATCGATCACCGGCTGTTTTGCCTGGGCGCTGGTCTGCAGCATGCGGCAAACCAGGGTAATCCATAGCAAAAGTCCATAAGCTGCCGGGCGATTTTTCATTTGTTGGGTTGTAACAATATTTCGGTTGTGTGGCAATAATAACGTAAAACCGGCCCGGTCAGCATATCAGTCCGCCAATTCTTTCAAAATATCCTCGGCACCGGCAACGGTTTTGTTATAGTATTTGAAAACCCATGTGGCAAACCAGTAAAAGAATGGGAACATAATAACATACCAATACCATAAATTGGTGTTTTTAAACAGGTCTACATGGCTGATGAGTTTGCCCATCACCGGCAGGATGGCCAGCATTAATAATGCCCCCAGGCAAAAACTTAGCTTTTTCACAAATACAAATTGCAGCTTCGCCTTTGCATATCTGGCCAGCGACTGGCTGTACGTACTGCTGATAATGTTTACCGACCGGATATTATAAACCGCTTTGAGCGACAATACGGGCATTACGAATAAAATAACCGCCGAAACGATGCCGCAAACCAGCAGGTACGGCGTGTTCAGGCTTTGGAGGCCGGTGAGGATAAATAAAATTGCGGCAAAGCAAACCAGCGCGCCAATGGTTTCGGGGATCAATATTTTATTGAGTTTATCCCGGTAATTGAGTTGTGTCATTTTGATGATTAAGGTGTCTGTTAATGATTTTTGTTTTTCCATCCCGGCCGACATTTGCTGCCATTGGGCTTTCATTTCTTCTAATTCCATGATGTTTTTTTTTGCATTTTCAACGATTGAAGAATTAAGAAGCGTATTTAAAAACGCCGGGCGGTGCGATTATGAATTTGATAATTTGTCTTTTAAAGGCATTCATGAGCTCCTTGCGTCGGTTCCCCTCTTGAGAGGGGAGGAGGGGTGTGTTGACGTGTATATGGGTTAACACACCCCCGCCACAACACATCCCACCGCACCCCCTCTCAAGAGGGGAGTTGCCATAAGGCAAACATTTTTAATTAGTTAATACGCTGTTCATTAAATGTCAATCGCTAAAAACATTGTTTTTAATTTATCTGTTCTTTTATCTTTTGTTTAATTCGGCCCAGGCGGGTACCTACGTTGGTTGCGGTAAACCCGGTGATGGCGGCAATTTCGTCGTACGTTTTTCCTTCCAGGTACAACAGGATAATGCCTTTTTCTATTTCGCTCAGTCTTTTTATTTGGGCAAATAAGGCTTCGCTGCGTTCGGCCATTAACGTGTCGGCGGGTTCTGTTCTGTTTAAAAGCAACTCGTCAATGGGCACCTGGCTGCCTTTCCGTTTCTGTTTATTTAAAAAAGCGATTGCCGTATTTAAGGCCACGCGGTACATCCAGGTACCGACCTTTGATTCGCCGCGGAAGGTGCTGAAGCATTTCCACAGCTGGTAAACAATCTCCTGGTACAAATCCTGCTCATCTTCCTTGCTGTTGGTATACACCTTTACCACCTTGTAAATCAAACCTTCGTTTTGTTTAATGATGACGGTAAAATCTGTCTGGTTATGCATTTAAAATTGAACTTTGGCTTATTAGTACAGGCGGGGCCCAAAAAAGCACAAAAAAATGATAATAAAAATCAAATGGTGTATCCCGGCAGTTAAATTGATTAAAGATAGGCTATTGACAAGCAGGAATTTTACCACAGGAATGTGCTGTTTTATTTTTGGCATTCCCGCCGCAGGTAAAGCGGCGGTCGGGTGCTCTGCTAATACTCCGCCCATCGGCGGACTTATGCGCTTATTCTTCCTCATACATCTTCCTAACTGCTACTGCCACTGCTACTTCTTACTAAAGCAAGCCGGTATCCCTGTCTGCCGACAGGCAGGCGCGACGCCCCCTAATGCAGCGCGCCGTATTATCTCTGATACTGTTCGATGACATATCACAAAAAAAGCTTTAAATTTTTACAAAAATCTTTCAAATACTAATATTTTTAGCATTATGTTTGTAGTGTAATTTATATATGGTAACGCCGGGCGATAAAAAAGAGATCATCAGCCGGCTGCAAAAGGACATTTTGCAGTGGGAGGGCTTTGTGCCGCCCGGTGCCGGTGCTGCCAAAGGGGTAGGGCTGGGGCCGGTGGAGGCTGCGTTCCCGAATGGGGTGTTTCCTACCGGTGTTATCCACGAGATGCTTTGCCCCACACGCGAGCAACAGGCGGCTACCAGCGGCCTGCTTGGCGGCTTGCTGACCGTGCTGATGCGGAATGGTGGCCCCTGCCTGTGGATCAGCAAGGACAGAAGGTTATTTCCGCCTGCAATGGATGGCTTTAATGTTGAGCCTGACAAGGTGATATTTATTGACGCCGGGAATGAGAAGGAAGTATTGTGGGCGATGGAAGAAGCGCTGAAATGTGAAGGATTGGCGGCGGTGGTTGCCGAGCTGAGGGAGATCAGTTTTGCCCAGTCCAGGCGCCTGCAGCTGGCCGTTGAAAGCAGCAGGGTAACCGGCTTTTTATTACGGAATGATCTGCGTAAGCTCAATACCACCACCTGTGTAGCCCGCTGGCAGGTAAGGCCATTGCCCAGCGTACTGGAAGATGGTATGCCGGGCGTAGGTTACCCGCGCTGGCAGGTTGACCTGCTGCGGGTGCGTAACGGCAGCCCGGGCAGCTGGCAACTGGAATGGGCAACTGATGGCTTTATTGTTATTGAGGAAAGCGCAGCTGCAACAAATGATTTAGAAACGCGGCAAGTTGGTTAGTAATGAAAAAGCGGTATATCTCCCTTTGGTTTCGTCATTTACTGACGGACTGGTTCACCCTCCGCCAGCCCGAACTAAAGGATGTGCCGTTTATCCTGGTAGCCCCCGAGCATAACCGCATCATCATAACCGCAGCCAATTCCCTGGCCGAAAAGCAGGGGGTCACCGCAGGTATGGCTGCCGCTGATGCCAAAGCCGTTATCCCCGATTTAAAAACGATTGACGATATACCCGGCAAAGCAGCCAAACTATTGAAGGGACTGGGTGAGTGGTGCATCCGCTATACCCCGCTGATCGCTGTCGACCTGCCGGATGGCCTGGTGATGGATATTTCCGGCTGCGCACACCTGTGGGGCGGCGAGCATGCCTACCTTAAGGAGATCATTACCCGGTTAAGAAGCAAAGGCTATGATGTACGCGGCGCCATGGCCGATACAGCGGGGGCAGCCTGGGCTATTGCCCGTTTTGGGCACGATAAACCTATCATTGAGCCGGGCGTGCATACGGAGGCGTTACTCAACCTGCCGCCCGCCGCGCTGCGCCTGGAGCCGCTTATTTTGGACCGGCTTAAAAAATTGGGGTTTTACACTATCAAAAGCTTTATCGGTATAAAAAGATCGGCGTTGCGGCGGCGGTTCGGTAATGATTTTTTATTAAGACTCGACCAGGCATTAGGTACTGAGGATGAACCTTTGCAGCTATTGCACCCGGTAACGCCCTACCACGAACGTTTACCCTGTTTGGAGCCGATATGCACGGCAACTGGTATTGAACTGGCGATAAAAACACTGCTGGGTAATGTATGCAAACGCCTGCAAAGCGAGGGAAAGGGGCTGCGCGTCGCTATATTAAGATGTTACCGGGTGGATGGGGGAGTAGTGGGCGCTGATATCGGCACAAACCGGCCTTCACACCATATAGCCCACTTGTTTAAGCTGTTTGAACTTAAAATACCAACTATTGAACCCGCATTGGGAATTGAGCTGTTCACGCTTGAAGCCGCAAAAGTGGAGGACATATCGCCGGAACAGGAAGCGCTGTGGTCCCTGGAAAATAGCGGCCTCAGCGATAACAACCTGGTTGAATTGCTCGACAAACTGGCAAACAAGATCGGCACAAATAATATACGCCGCTACCTGCCCCAGGAGAGCTATTGGCCGGAGCGATCCATTAAACCGGCACGCTCATTAGCCGAAAAGGCAGCAACAACATGGCGCACAGGCAGGCCAAGGCCCTCATTGCTGCTTAAAAAGCCCGAGAAGATTGATGTGACGGCCTTGTTGCCCGATAATCCGCCCATGCTGTTCATCTACAAGGGCAAAAAACATATCATCAAAAAAGCAGACGACGCCGAGCGCATTGAACCCGAGTGGTGGCGCCATAAACGCCTCCACCGCGATTATTATGTGGTAGAAGACGAACAGGGGCAACGTTACTGGCTGTTCAGGTCGGGGCATTATGAGGATGAGGAATCGCAGTGGTATTTGCATGGATTTTTTGCATAGAAGTCGAAAATAAAGGGTTTATGGTTCGGCTAAAACAACAGTTAAAAATTTAAACACAGAGAACACTAAGGAGGCGCAGAGGACAAAGAGAAAAAGACGAACTATTAAACTGTTAAAGCTTTGTGACCTCCGTGTTTTCCCCTTTGTGCTCTCTGTGGTAAAATTCTAATAGATTATAGGAAGGAAACGATGAAATACGCGGAATTACAGGTGACCAGTAATTTTAGCTTCCTGCGCGGAGGTTCGCATCCCGAGGAACTGGCAGAGCGTGCCGCCGAATTGGGTTATACCAAAATTGCCATAACCGACCGTAACAGCGTGGCCGGCGTGGTACGGGCGCATCAGGCCGCAAAACTTAAGGGAATTGGCTTTATACCAGCTTGCCGGCTGGACTTATTGGACGGCCCCAGTTTGCTAGCCTATCCCACAGATATTAACGCCTGGGGACGCCTATGCGCCTTGCTCACTAAAGGCAATTTCCGTACCGAAAAGGGCAAATGCGACCTGTATAAGCAGGATGTTTATGAGCATGCGGAAGGCATCATCTTTATTGCCATTCCGCCGGACACGCTAAACAGCAGGTTTGAATTTGATGACGGGTTTAAAGATGCATTAAAGGAATACCGGTCGGTTTTTGGGCCGGCATTATACCTGGCTGCAAGCCGCTCCTATACCGGCTATGATGGCAAGCGGTTTCACCGGTTGTCGCAATTAGGGGTGCCGATGGTGGCTACCAATGATGTACATTACCACGAGCCGGACCGCCGCGAACTGCAGGATGTACTAACCTGTGTGCGCGAAAAATGCAATATTCAAACCGCTGGTTTCCGGCTGCATGTTAACGCCGAAAGATACCTGAAGCCGGTTGATGAGCTGGAACGCTTGTTTCGCCAATACCCGGACGCCCTGGCGCGTACACAGGAAATTGCCGACGCCTGCAACTTCTCCTTAGATACCCTGAAATACCTGGAGCCTGAATGGAAAAGCCCCGATGGCCGCACCGCCGACGAACATTTGCATGAACTTACAATGGCGGGCGCTGAAAAGATGTTCAGGGGGAAAATCACCAAAAAGGTTATAAAACAAATTGAATTCGAGCTGGCCTTTTTTGCAAAGAGAAAACTGGCGCCTTATTTCCTGCGCGTTTATGAATACACGCAGAAGGCCGAAGAACTGGGAATTTTGCACCAGGGGCGGGGTTCTGCCGCAAATTGTACGGTTTGTTTTTGCCTCGGTATAACTCCTGTTGATCCCACCAAGCAGAAATTATTGTTTTCGCGCTTTATGTCGGATGCGCGGGATGAATGGCCGGATGTGGATGTAGATTTTGAGCATGAGCGCCGCGAGGAGATCATCCAGTGGATATATGAAACCTACGGGCGCCAGCATGCTGCTATTGTGGCCACGGTTACACAGGAGCGGCACAAAGGCGCTATCCGCGATGTGGGCAAAGCGATGGGTCTTTCCGAAGATACCATTAAACGCCTGGGTGGTACCATCTGGGATTTTTCGGAAGAAGGTTTCGACCGGGAGCGAATCCTCGGCCAGGGCTTAAACCCGGATGATCCGCAACTATTTAAAGTGCTGCAGCTAACGGAACAATTGATGGGCTTTCCCCGGCAGCTGGGGCAGCATACCGGCGGCTTTGTGATCACCCAGTGCAAACTGTCGGACATTTGCCCGGTAATGAATGCCCGCATGGAAGACCGCACCCAACTGGAATGGAACAAAGACGACCTGGAAGCGTTGGGTATCCTAAAGGTCGATGTGCTGGGCCTGGGCATGCTCACTTGTATCCGCAAGGCTTTTCATTTGGCTAATCAACATTACGGCCTTGAGCTGACGCTGGAAAATGTGCCGCAGGACGACCCGGAAGTTTATGAGATGATATGCCACGCCGATACGGTTGGCGTTTTCCAGATAGAAAGCCGGGCGCAAATGTCGATGCTGCCGCGTTTAAAGCCGCGGATATTTTATGACCTGGTGATCGAAGTGGCTATTGTACGCCCCGGGCCAATACAGGGCGATATGGTGCATCCCTACCTGCGCCGCCGTGATGGTATCGACCCGATCGAATATCCTTCAAAAGAGTTGGAAGAAATATTGGGCAGGACCCTGGGCGTCCCGCTTTTCCAGGAGCAGGCGATGGAGATTGCCATCGTCGCGGCAGGATTTACCCCTGCCGAGGCTGACCAGTTACGCCGCAGCATGGCCACCTTTAAGGCAAAGGGCCTGGTAAGCCAGTTCAGGAAGAAATTGATCGATGGCATGGTGTCAAAGGGCTACCAGGAAGATTTTGCCGCCCGGGTATTTAAGCAGTTGGAAGGTTTTGGATCGTATGGGTTCCCTGAAAGTCATGCCGCATCTTTTGCGCACCTGGTTTATATCTCCTGCTGGCTTAAATGGCATTATCCGGATGTTTTCGCGGCGGCTTTATTAAATAGCCAACCCATGGGCTTTTATCAGCCGTCCGAGATCGTTGATGATGCCCGAAACCATGGCGTAGTGATCAGGCCGATCGATATTAACCATTCCCAATGGGATCATACGCTCGAAGAAAAATCGGGTAAATATTGCGCGCTGCGGCTTGGGTTCAGGCTGGTGAAGGGTTTACGCGAGGAAGAAATGCAGCTGCTGGTTGCCGGGGCGCCTTATAGCCATATCCCGCAGCTGATGAATGCCGGCATCTCTCAGTCTTCACTCGAAATGCTTGCCGATGCGGATGCTTTCCGCTCCATCGGGCTCGACCGCAGGCAGGCGCTTTGGGAGATCAGCGCCCTGGCCGACCGCCCCGTTGCCCTGTTGCAGGACCTGCCCTCCGAAACCGCCGGCGAGCAGATCACCCTGCCGCTGATGACCGCAAGCGAGCACGTGGTACAGGATATTGCCAGTACCAGCCTGTCTATCAAGGCGCACCCGGTTAGCTTTGTGCGTTACGAGCTCGACCAGTTGGGCGTTGTGC
>Ga0206935_10103_pt2 | contig 24370 bp, 20 predicted proteins | sample Alteio_BWOrgHeat_13_FD_152924 | JGI IMG/M metagenome (GOLD analysis project Ga0206935, IMG submission 152924) | Enriched cells from forest soil in Barre Woods Harvard Forest LTER site, Petersham, Massachusetts, United States -... | ecosystem: Environmental > Terrestrial > Soil > Temperate forest >...
GAGCAAATGCACCATCAGGGAGGTCCGACCGGCTATTGGGAGCGTGAGTGGATCGCAACTCCCGAAGGCACAGAGCGCGTCGTGAATAACCAGGCCTATGCGTGGAACCCCAGCGTTCGCGGTGGCAAGGTCGAAGATACCGTGCTTCTGACCGATGGCAGGATAGAGCTGATAACACTAACGCCGGAGCTGCCTGCGTTAGCATCGAACGCCAACGGAAACAGCTATCCTGCTAGTGGCGTGTTGATACTGTAGCGGCGCTGTTGCGCAGTTCCTGACGCACATCGTGCACAGCGAATTGAGGCCGTGCAGGCAGCAGCGTCAACCGCGCCGTCAGTACTACCAGCGCTGTCCACAGCGCATCCGCGCCTAGCAGATGTATTACCTGCATCCAGACTGGCGCCAGCAGCCATACATCCGCCACGCCAAGCACATACTGCGCCGCCAGTAGTGCAATCACCAGCGCGGACAATTTCCGATTGTCCCATGGGCCATTGCGCCGTGCTGCGCGAATCAGCAGCCAGATGAGAAATATGCTGGCAAGCACGGCAATCGTCGGATGCGTCCAGCGCCAGCGCAGTAGCCAGCTGCTCTCACCGACGATGTGGGATGAGAAATCCTGATGCAGCGATTCGTTCAATGAACTCGCAGGAAAGAGCGTGTCGCCCAATGCGGCAAGCGATCCTGTGACGCCAACGATCATCACCGCGATCATGCCTATGGTTGTTCCCACAGGCGCGCTCATACGGATATCGCGCCAGAGATAGCCCTGCGTGCGCGACAACAGATGCGCCGCCATCGCCAGCGCCGCGACGAGCAGCAGGGTGTTCGATAGATGCAGTGCCTCCATCGGGGCACGCAGTGGCGAGTGGCTGCCGGCCGTGAGGCCCAGCTTTACCAGCAGCGCACCCAGCAGCCCTTCAGTCAACGTAAGAAAAACGGCTGTGCCCGCGGCCCATCGCGCCAGGTGGCCTGGCGCTGTGCTGCGCCAGCTCCACACGAGCAGAAGCGCCACGCAGATAAGGTCGATAGCGGCAGTTACGCGATGCGTGAACTCGATGATGGTTTCGACGCTGGGTGAATGCTGCAGAACCGTGCCATTGCACAGCGGCCAGTGATCTCCGCAACCCGCGCCGGAACCTGTCGCACGCACCACAGCGCCCCACAGTATCGTGGCAATGAAATAGACCAGAACGCCCCAGGCAAAACGACGCAGCGCAGCGGACGGTGCCCGTTGAGTCAAATATGTCGCGGCGATCGTCTTCATGCTTTGCCTCAGTGGCCCCATTCCAGTTTAGTCCAATCCATCAAAGCTAACTGGATACGGAATCGAGGAGGCGGCTGACGTGGCGAACGATAGTCAGATCTTCTGCCGTGGGTATCACCTTGACAACCACGCCTGAATCCTCACGCGAGATCGTCGTTTCGCCTTTTGCGTCGCGGTTGCGATCTTCATCGATGGTGAGGGCAAATGGCTTCAACCCGGCACAGACTTCAGCACGCGTAGCGGCATCGTGCTCACCGATACCGCCAGTGAAAACGAGCATGTCCAGTCCGCCGAGCACTGCGATGTAAGCTGCGGCAAAGCTACGGATCGCATAGATAAACTGGCTGACTGCCAGCCGAGCATACGTGTTGCCCGCGGCAATAGCCTCACGCAGCTTTCGCATGTCGTTGGAAAGGCCGCTTACGCCCGCCAGCCCCGACTGCTTGTTGACGATGGCTTCCAGAGCATCGGCGGCTTCGTCGATACTCGCTTCCCTGCCGGCCAGGTCACGCAGCATAAAGAGCAGCACTCCGGGATCGAGATCGCCGGTGCGCGAGCCGGAGATAAGTCCACCCGTCGGCGTCAACCCCATCGATGTGTCTACGCTGCGTCCATCGCGGATCGCGCAAATCGATGCGCCATTGCCCAGATGCGCCACGATCAGTCGCGCAGGAATCTTCGGCTGCAGTCGCCCGACGATTGATTCGTATGACAATCCATGCGCACCAAAACGCCGCAATCCCATCGCCGTATATTCAGCAGGGATGGGCAGACGGCGAGTAACGTCAGGAAGGTCTCGATGGAACCAGCTATCGAGACACATGAAGTTAGGAGTGCCGGGATAGACCTTCTGCGCCTGGCGCATGAGAAAGATTTCACTTGGCGCATGCAGCGGCGCAAACGACGTATATCGCTCCATCTCATCGATGAGCTCAGGCGTGAGTTGCATGTTTTCCGTGATCTTCGGTCCGGCGGAGACCATGCGATGCCCGATGGCCGCAGGCTGCGGAGATTGAAGCTCGCTCAGCCCCTTGGAGATCAACTCGAAAGCTGTCCCGATATCAGCCACCTGAGCCTTTTCTTCTCTCACCTTTGAGCCGTCTGCACCCTTCAGCCACGACTTGATCCAGAACTCGCCTTTGCCCTTGCCATCCGCGCCAATGCCTTCTACTGCGCCTTCGAGCAGTTTGCCAGGCTCGGCGTCGCCACTCTCCCACAGAGAAAACTTGATCGACGAAGAGCCGCTGTTCAGGACGAGAATCGGGCGTGTCTGCATCGCAGCGTGATCTCCTTCGCGGGTCAGCACTCAATGCTAGCAGTCCAGAGTTACAATCTGTGTGATACGGAACACCGGAAAGCGGCTCAGCGCAAATGGCGTTTTTCCCAGATCTTGGCGTCGATGAGGAAGCGGAACCAGAACGTCTGGAGCACCCAGAAGATGAAACCCTCCGTGCCATCGAGAAAGCCCAGCTTGAAGACAAATCGATAGCCAAAGAGAGCAAACGGCCTCACGAACAAAGGAAGCTGATTGTATTTCTGACGCAATGCGCGCTTGCGCTGTGCCGGATTCCCTTTCGCATCTGCAACGAGACGGCCGGCCTCGGCAGTACCGGCTTGCTCCGCAAAGAGCTCGGCCACCTCGCCGTCAGCCCAGCGGTTATGCCGCGCCGTCCACTCGGAAAGGCTCATTGCAATGTCATCGATCATCACGCCGGGCAACTGCCCCGTCGTGCCCGCCCCTGACGTTTCGGATCCAACCAGCAGAAAGTGCTGATCGTACTTGCGATCTTCACAGCGCCCCACACCGGAGCGGAAGAGGCGCAGATGCCAGGTCGGGCTCATGCCTCCGTGGCGCAGCACACGACTCAGGAACTTCACATACCGCGGAACGAAATAGCCAGCATGCTGCGGCTCGTCAGGCAACGCTTTGATAGCGGCAACGAGCTCATCATCCATCACCTCATCGGCGTCGAGATGCAGTTGCCATTTGCCGGTGATCGGCAGATTGTCGATGCCCCAGTTGCGCTGCGCTCCATAGTTCTCAAAGGCGTGCTGAACAACCGTTGCGCCGTAGGACTCAGCCAACGCAACCGTGCCGTCTGTGCTGAAGGAATCGATAACAAAGATCTCGCTGGAAACCTCGCGAGCGCGGGCCAGCGTCGCGCCCAGGGTGTCCTCTGAATTGAAAGAGAGCAGGATAACGGTGGGACGCATATTCTTTGATGGTATTCGATGGGCACAGCCTGTCCAAAGTGGGATGTGCTTTTCTGGCCGCCTCAAGCAGTCTTGAAATAGCGCTTGAGCTTCAGAATCTGCGACTCAAAGCCGTACCAGAGCGCAGTAGCGACAGTGGTTGACGCCACGAGCCGCAGCCCTACAATCGCCAGATTGCCCGGTATGCCGAGATGATACTTGTCGTCCAAACGCGCATCGAAATTGCCGAAGTAGACGAAGACTAATATGTGGGTCATATACAGGCCGTAGCTGATCTGTCCATAAAACGGCAGTGGGCCGCGCCTCAGCAGCCATGCCACTGGGTTGCGCGCACCTGTTCCGGCAACCGCCGCCAGCACCACTCCAGCAAAGCCGAGCGAGAGGCCGGTATCGAGAAACGACGTGCCGGCGAAGATCGTTCCCGTAGCCACAAACCCGAGAACAGCTGCTCCGAGGCCGACCCACAGCCAAGTGCGACGCGAGAGGCATACTCCATAAATTCCCAACGCTAGCAGGCTGCCCATCGCGATGCCGTCGAGATGGATGAGCGTATGGGTCGTGTTGAGAAAATGCGCGTGGCTGAGCCTGAATAGCGGTGAAGCGATGACCAGGCACACAAGCAGCACCGGCAGAACCCACGCCAGGCGCCCCCTGAAGAAGCGGACAATAGGCGCCCAGACCACGTAATACTGCTCTTCGATCGCGAGCGACCAGGTTGGGCCTAGCGTGCCGGGAAGGACAGTGTGGCGCAGGTTCTGCACGAAGAAGAGATAAGCCACCAACGTCTGCCAGTGCGTCTGGTGGGCCAGCGTATCGCCCAGGAACCAATCCGGCACTGCATAGCAAACCGCCAGCAGCAGAAAATACACAGGCCAGATGCGCAGCGCGCGCCGCATGTAGAAGTTGCGAAAGTAATGCGGCTTATCCCGCGCCTCAATCAGGATCGACGTAATCAGAAACCCAGACAACGCAAAGAAGAGATTGACACCGACCCATCCCCAAAGCAGCGGGCCGTAGAGCCACGTACCCACAAGCCGGGCGTGACAGTGATAGAGCACCACGGCCAGCACGGCCAGTCCGCGCAGGCCCTGCAGTTCCGGGACATAGGCCGGCAGCCACTCCGGCCGCTTGCTTCGCGAAGGCGATGGCGGCTCAGCCACCACCGGAGCTGGGCCGAGCTCGGGATTGTGCAACGGGCGTTGTGTGACGGTGTCGGGCATCTTCTGGCGCAGTCGCAGACCTGCTCTATCCCGCGGCGAGTTCCTTGGCGCGCTGCGTGGCCCGCATGACTGCTTTGATGAGAGTAACGCGCAGGCCGCCCTCTTCGAGCTCCAGAATGCCGTCGATGGTGCAGCCGGCCGGCGTCGTTACCGCGTCCTTCAGCAGCGCCGGGTGGTAGCCCGTGTCGAGCACCATTTTGGCTGCACCAAAGGTGGTCTGCGCTGCAAGCAGCGTCGCAGTATCGCGCGGCAGGCCAACCTTGACGCCAGCCTCGGCCAGAGACTCGAGGATGATGTAGATGAACGCGGGACCGGATGCCGAAAGGCCGGTCACCGCATCCATGTGCTTCTCATCTACCGTCACCGTGCGGCCCACCGTCTCAAAGACGCGCTGGGCAAGTTCCATCTGCTGGTCAGAGACATAGCGGCCGCGGCAGAGTCCGGCAATTCCTGCGCCAAGAGCGGACGGCGTGTTGGGCATGGCGCGAATGACACCAATCTCAAGGCCTGCCGCTTCTTCAATCGCCGCCGTCTTCACCGATGCGGCAAAGGAGATGATGGTCTTGTCCTTCGTCAGCGCAGGCTTGATCTGCGCAACCAGATCCGGCACCTGGAACGGCTTTACTCCGAGCAGGATCAGGTCCGCCTGCTCCACTGCTGCGCGATTGTCCGTCGAGACATCGACGCCCCATTGCGTCGAGAGCGCCAGCGCCCGCTCCGGATGCGCAACCGTCGCGTGAATCTGATCCGGCGCAAAGAGGTTCTGCTTCAGAAAGGCCTGCAGCAGGATCCCGCCCATCTTGCCTGTGCCAAGCACGGCGATGCGGACGTTGGGCAATTGCGCAGGAGTGCTTGCTTCTGGTACGGCGATATCCGACACGGTGACTTCCTCGATCTCTCTGATACGAATCGCAACTGCTGCGAGACTTCTTCTCAGAATACAGCGAATCGGTCAGTGGTCAGAGATCAGAGATCAGGGATCAGGGATCAGGGATCAGGGATCAGGGATCAGAAATCAGCGGTCAGTTGCCGGCTTACAGCCAAGGCAAAAAGATAAGACCGCTCACACATCTCTCAACAGTGACGAAAGAGTAAAACCAGGCCCCTTCGTGCGGGGGGAGGGGGAGGGGGTGCCTATTTTGCGAATTACTCTTTTATTTTGTGGGTCTTACGCTTGATTTTAAGTGCATTTTGATGCACTTTTGCGCACTTAAGAGTGCGCCTATGTGCTCCGGGGGTTGAGGACATCATTGCTTCTGTTGATCTGCTTTTATTATGCGACGGATGGGTGAAATTAAATGCAAATGGCAGGGCAATGCTTAATGGCATGCTTCATCGAAGTAAGAAGAACCTCACCTTTCAAAGACGAGACCTGGGGCCCGACACCATGGTTGTTTAGTAGTCTCCCACCCTTCACACAAAACGTGAAGGATGGGGCACTCGGCACCCGGTACCAGGTACCACCAGCTATTCCGCCGGATATAGCTCCTGCTCAATTCCAAGCATCTTCCGGTGCCATTCAGGTAAACGAAAAACGCCCAGTATCTTGCTCTGCTCGGCAACACAAATCTGAACGTGCGTCCTGTCGTGAAAACCAGCACCCTCGTAAACCACTTCGCCTTCTACAAACAGAGCTCTGACAGTCTGATAAGGTTCGTTTGGCGCGATCTTATTTCGAGCGCGATGGAGATGCTTGATCACTGCACAATCGAGGTTGCGTTTGCCCTTCTCCGAACCAATATTCTTAGGAAGCGGCTCCTCGGTAAGCGCATGCAGTTCAACCAACCCTCCGTAGGCATCCCTTAACGCACCAATTCCCTCCTGGGTCGTAAGATCAAGGCACCGGCCTAAATCGATCACAGCCCCAACAAGAGAGGGTCTGTCTATTTTTCGCCAAGGAAGGCACGCCCACTGAAATGCCCTAATTGGATCGTTCTCCCAGAAGTAAACTCCCGGTCCGAGCCAGTCGTAAGAGTTTTCACGGACCAAAAACTCAGAACCGCCCAGAACAATCTGGGCGGTCTCGACGCTACAGCCGTGGTAGGCCAAAACAAAATTATTCAGACTCGCGGAACTCCTTGGCTAGTTTGCCATTTTCATCGAAGTAGCCATCCCTCATAAACAAGCGAGTAGCCTTCTCTTTAGAGTTATTCTCGAGCGTGAGTTCTCTGATGGCCTGCTGCAATTTTTCTCTCTCTTCTACGCCCATGGCTAACCCCCTCTCCGGTTCTGGTTACGCTTAAGCGTAACCCAAATCCTCAAAAATTGACAGCCACCGTCAACCAGTATCAAAAAGTGATCGCAATCCGCACCGAAGAAGATGGCCTAGGCCTAGGCCATCTTCTTCGGTGCGTAAATAGTTCAACAATATTCTCTATATGCATTTTAATTGCCTCGAAAATTTTGTCAAGTAAAATCTTGGGGACTATTTTCGGCTTGTCTCTGCCAGCCCGCGACGAGATGGATTGCGATGCATGTACTTCAGCTTCTCGATTGTCTTGGCCGTGGTATATACGTTGAAGTCGTAATAACGTCGCTGCCAGAAATGAGCTGTTGCAGGGCTCTTGAGTTTTCTCGATGTTTGCTGCTTTAGGACCTGTAAGGCAACCGCCAGCGTGGAGATTTGCGGCTCGTTGGTGAGCAGATGGACATGCTCAGGCATGAGGACGTATCCGGCAACGACGAAACCATACCGAAGGCGAAGGGATTCGAGTTCTTGCTCGAAGGTCGAATAAGCCGTCTCACTGTCCAGAGGGGAAGTCTTTTATAACAACTGAAAATTAAGAAATGAAACTACCCGGAATGGTGAAGCGGATCAGGTTTCTGGGCATTGCTTGGAGAGTCTACCCTACGGGTGGTTCTTGGTAAAACCGGAGAAAACAAAAGGCAGCGTCGGTTGGCTTTCGTGGTCTCCCACCCTCACTGTGCAAGAGAGGGTGAAAAGATAGGATGTACCACCCGCCGATACCGATCACCTAGAAGGAATAACAGAGTTGGGTTCAGGGTCGAAGACGGTTTCGGTCTTTTACAAGTGGATTACTACCTGTCGTACCACTTCGGTCTCTTCTGAGACCTTCCGATGTTGGATCTCACAGAAGACAAGTGTGATGCAAAATCGATCAGTCTCAATGCTCGCCGAATGCATCGGACGCTGAAGACGCTCTGACCATTTCTGAGCCTCATGGCTGGAGCGAAGAATGCTGATCCCAGGGTAAGCGAGAGACCAGTCCGTGCCAAAAACATAACCCTCAGGCTCACCAGCCCGCGTCCACTTGGCATAATCCGTAAACTCGTCCGCCCATGAGATTTGCCAGGTTTTGTCACCGACACGCGTCTCGTAATCGAGATCGACGACGTGCGTGAACGTCAATTCATATGTTCCGGGATCGCGACACAAACTGTCCTGAATGACGAATCTGTAATCTCTGCCGTGTGAAAGAAAGCCATGCTTCAGAACACCGAAGTCGTACTCGGAAAGGGTGCCGTTCAGCAAGTCAGCAAGCGGATTCTCAATCACAGTTCTCTCCCAAGGCGGAATGGCCTCCATTGAATTCTAATGTTGTGAGCATGACGACGTATCCGGGGACGATGAGACCATACCGAACTCGAATTCTGTACTGAAACGCCAGTGGGCAAATGCAGCCTCCGAGCTACCTCAATACGCTCAGTGCTGTGAAAACGGCAATGAATTAGACTCCAACCATGCTCAAGACTTCGAAGACGGCGAGGGCGCACGTTCACTGGAAGATCAAGCTGCCCGGCGTTACTCATGCGATTTCGCCCTCTCGGACGATTCGAACAAACCCTCTCGTAATGGGTGACTTGGTTTTTGCCTCACTCTGGGCGCCCGGAGCCGTGTGTGCTGTCTCACGTGAGTCCGGAGAGCTTCTCTGGATGAGGGACTTAGATTCGTATGCAAGTTCCTCGGTGTTCGTTCATGGAGGAGTTTTGTACGCAACAAGTGTTCGAACCCTCTATGCCCTCGATCCGAAATCCGGTAGGACGCTATGGGAGTTTTCTCCCAAACGGGGCTCTGGTGAGTGGATCTATTCACAACCAGCGGTGAAGGCTGGCCGGGTATTCCTGGGAGATCGATGCGGCTACCTCCATTGTCTGGAAGCAAAAAGCGGGAAGCCCATTTGGCGTCGTCAATCGTCGCGAGACCGTAACAACCAGGTAAATTCAACCGCCGTGATTGCTGGCGGCCGAGTAATCACAGCGAACAATCAAGGAGCGGTGATCTGCTATTCCGTCGAGACGGGCAAGACGCTCTGGCGTCAGCAAGTCGACGCAGCGTGCATCTCTGAACTGCTGCGCTTGCGAACAAACGTAGTTGTTGCTGCGAAATCCCTCTACTGTATAGACCTGAGGACCGGAGCAGTACGCAGTCGATTCACCTTCCCAAAGCACATAGTTACTTCCGTTGCAGTGTTGGGTAAGCGTGTTGGCTTTGTGCTGGGCACCGATTTTGAGGTTGAACCATCCGCCTGGAATAACCCGTTAGCGTTTAATGGAGAGTTACTCATTCTGGAGCAAGGTCGGGAAAAAGCTAGACAGGCTCTGAATGGTACGCCTCATATCCGATTCGATTCCGAGACCGGCGTCATTTACGCCGTCAATCATTCGAAGATGGTGATGATCGATTCGTCAGATGCTTCAACTGTGGAGTCTCATCCGGGAGAGTTTGCACTGCCGGACGTTTCTGACGGTAACTTCTACGCACTGTCAAGAAACGGGGAGCTTTCGTCCCGCCCTGTGATCACATCTTGAGCGGGCAGGGAGAGTATAGGTGACGACAATATAACCAATGACACGCCGGGTGCCCCAGATCTCGCCTTTGAGACCTGGGTTTCCGCAACGCCGCACCTCTAGGTTTGCACCAGGTCGCAAGTCTGTGAACTGTCCCGAAACTTACCCTTTGTGAGACAAACGAATCGAGTGTTTCTGCGACTTGGGTGCCTCGTCATCAAGCGGCGCGAAAATGCTAAAGTTTAAGCTGTGAGTCCGAGGGGCCAACTTCGCCGAATGTTTGCGCTTCTCCTGGCGTGCGTTTGGATCACTAGTACATCTTTCGCTGAGCATCTCTCGGCAGAGTTTCCGCTATGCCAGCCAGACCATTCTCCTTGCTGTCCCCTACCGGTAAACTCTGCACCTGAATCTTGTCCGGCGTGTCAGATCTCCATCACAGTCGCTGAAAAAGAAGAGAGCCCATCGGAGAGCGCTCAACTCACACAACATTTTGAGAGTGATCAGCACTCCAGGCCGAATCCTCTGGTTCGCCTGGCTCTGCGCGAGCTTACTCCGGGGTTGCGCTATCAGCCGCCTGTTTTTCAACTCAAGGACGATCTGCGAATTTAGAGAGATTCTTTATCTCGACTCGCATCTCAGCGGCCCGTTCTTATGGGCTGTTGATTCGTTCTTTACCGAAAACCTAAAGGAGATTTTATGAAGATCAGAGTCCTGTCGTTTGTGTTTGCAGCAGTCATGCTCTTGTCTCTATCGGCCTCCGCCGCAACCGCCAGCACCTGTTGCGGAGAGCCTGCCTGTTGCGCCGGTGGCGGCTGCTGTAATTAGCAGGTATCAGAACACAAGGGCCGCCTTCGGGCGGCCTTTCTTAGCAAGCACTCAAAGGACCCTTATCGGGACAGTGCCCAGGTCATTGAGTTACGCGCAGATTGGCAAAGTGGGCGATGGTTTCAGTTCCTATCCATAGAGCAATCTTGCCCTGGCTTTGCCCGTGCTTAAGATCGGTGACAACAAGAGCAGGTTGCGGCGCGTCCTGTATGTACAATCGCGCTTCGTTGTCGTGGACCACGATTTTTAGTTTTGTCCACTCGCCCGGGACCATATCAGCATAGCTTTCGTACTTCCCGGGAAAATCCTTGCGAAGCTGGAACCACGGAAAATCCGGATGGGAGATGTATTGCGTCGCATGGTTGCGGCGCACCTGATCATCGACCCGCCCATTCGTCGGGCGCAGATAGAAGCATTCATACCTAGGAGCATCTTTCGCTGTGTCGTCGAGTCGAAAAGCCAACCCAACAAACCCTCGTGCTGTACTTTTTGCATTTTCCACGGGTGCGCCCGCCAGTTCGATTTCAATTGTCCCGTCTTGAAAGCTGGTATTGTTCAGCACGACGAGCTGAATTCCGTCCGCTGCGTCTGCCGGGGCAGCGTCAACAACTCGCAGCGACTTCAACCCTTTATATGTTTCTACTTCTGTTTTTACGTTGCGAGACTGCTGTTTATCGAGCGCGTCAAGCGGAACAGCGACTGTCTTCTGACCCCAGGTCTGATTCACGCCTGCTGCCAGGACTGCCAACGCGATAACGATTCTGATTGAACTTTTCATGGCGATGCCTTCTTATTCTGACGCTCCAGCTTATCAAGCGCTCTCGAGTCTTTACATACCAACAGAAACTTACGCTTTTCGAGACACGAACATTTTTAGAGATTGGTGGCGGATACGAGCCGGATGCGAAAAACCAGCCACAAACGCTCTCGATGAAGCGGGTCGAGTCCAGGACGGCGGGTAGACGCTTCAATTAGCTTGCAGGAGCGGCTTTTACCGTGTTTCAATGCACGAACGCAATGCAACTACAGCGAATCGATCCTCAAAAAGGAGATTCCTGTTCACGCCCGTCGATGGAGAGACATCATGCCAAGCGCTATGTATTTTTACCCGTTCAACGACAAGATCATTGACAGTGGCATCATAGGTAACGTGTCCGCGAAGTTTGCATTGCATTGCGTTGCCCCTACGTTGGGGAAGAAGAAATTTGCCTACTTATGGAAGATGGGCGCGGACAGTAGCACGTTCGCTCAATACATGGGCACGATGGACAGGATCTACGTCCTGGGGCACTGCGGCCCGGGTGAGGATACGTTGTCCACCGGAATTGCAGGCGCCGACTTCGAACGCTCCGCCACGGAACTGGCCGACCTTTTCCACCAACACGGACTGTCCAAGGTATCCAAAACACATATTCGGATTCATGCTTGTCACAGCGGCCAGGAGTCGGCGCCAAACGCTTCGGACAGTTTCGCGGAAGAATTCAAGAAAGCGATGGTAACGCTTGGCTACAAGGACGTGACGATCCGGGGATACAAGAGCGGGATGGGTTATTACATCATTTGGCGGGAAGGGGAGTGTCCCTGGTTGTCGGCCAGCGACGCCAACAACGTCGTTCAATTCAATCCGCCGCTTGATTAAAGACGACCCCTCACTGCTTTGGCGCTAAGCAAGAATGACCCATTCCGAGCATGGAGCTTGGAGCCAGGCGAGCAAGGATTCGTGATCAAGGATAGGTGATCTATGACAGACTGGTTCGCGCGTCCCGTCCTGCATGTCAAAGATGTCGAGGCCTCGCTTCTTTTTTACGTCGACCGGCTCGGCTTTACGAGTCCCTGGCGCTACGACGAGGGCGGCAGAGCGTTTGTCGCACAGGTCGACCGGCAGGGCTGCGCACTTATCCTGTCCGACCAGTGGCCGGAAAAGATTGGCAAGGGGTTGATGTTCATTTCCCTGAACGTCGAGCCGGAGACGCACGAGGCCGCGGTCGCCGCACTGGATGCGCTGCGCGAAGAACTCGAGGCCAGGGGCGTTCCGGTCAAGGAGGGTTGGTGGGGCTACCGGCTTCTGGTGGTCGATGATCTCGACGGCAATCAGCTCTTCTTCAACTATCCGAAGGAGACATAAAGGACCTTTGTGGAACAGAGATTCAACCCTGAGTGCTGTGGTTGCGGAGAAATGTAAATCCCTCATCCTCCGGATGCCTTTATCTCCACACTGCGAAACGGCCACTCGCGCCGCTTGTGTGCGCGGATCATGTAGATCAAAGTTCCCGACGCGGCAATTGCGGCAGCCGCGCCTAGTTCTACCAACGGCCGTGGCCGGTACACCAGCACAAAGAGAAACCCCGCCATCGCGGCGAGCGGAGGCAACGGATATAGCGGCATCCGAAACGGCCGAGGCAGATTGGGCTGGCTTATTCGCAGCCAGATCACGCCTGCCTGCTGCAACAGAAACTGCAGCAGAATGCGAATCACCACCAGCAATGTAATCACCTGCGTCAACGAGAAGAAGCAGAAGACTGTGGCCACCGCTCCCAGGGCCAGCAGCGACCGGTGCGGAAATCCATGCCTGGGATGGAGCGCCGCAAGACCTGAAAAGTAGTTGCCATCCTTCGCTGCCGCATAGGGCACGCGCGAATACCCGAGCAGCAGCGAAAAGACAGATGCAAAAGCGCTCCAAAGGATCAACCCCGCAAGCGCCTGCCCGGCAAAGCGCCCAAACGCCGATTGGGCAATCTCCGCCACCATGGCAAGCCGAACGGTGGCGCCCGCTTTTGCGGCGAGTGCCGACCCTGCGCCGAGAGTGGGCAGCACTGCAACATTCATTGCCACGTAAATCGCAGCAACCACGGCAATCGAGATCAGGATCGCCCGGGGGATCGTCCGCTCGGGCCGCTTTACCTCAGCGCCCAGAAAGCAGATGTTGTAGTAGCCCCAGTAGTCATAGCAGGTGATCAGCGTCGCCTGAGCAAGCGCCGGCAGCAGCGCCGCAGACGGCCACGCCACAAGGTGCGAAAGCTGCCACACATCGTGCGCGACTCCGGCGCCGGTGCCAAATCCCTGAACCCGGGAGCCTGTCACAACACCTGAAATGATCACTCCCGCCACTGTGCACAATACGCCCGCAAAGAGTATCCACGCTGCCTTGGTAATGGAAGACAGGTTGCGATAGAGCAGCGCCATGACCAGCAGGCAAGTTGTCGCGGCCACCAGATTCGTCCCATGCAGAAACGGCAACGCCGTAATGGGCTGCGATGCAAGCGGCGGCCAGATATACGCCAGGAACGTCGCCAGCCCGATACAGCCTGAAGCAATTGAGAGCGGCGCGGAAAAACTCAATTGCCAGACATACAAAAACGAGACCCAGCGCCCCGCGCCATCAGCCCCATAGATCCGGCGCAGAAAAGCGTACGAGCCTCCGGCATCGGGCATTGCCGCGCCAAGTTCGGCGCACACAAGGCCGTCGGCAACCGCAATCGCCGCTCCCAGCACCCACGCCCAAACGGCAAACCGGCTGCCTGCTGCTGCAATCACCAGCGGCAGCGTGAGAAACGGCCCCACGCCGATCATGTCCATCATGTTGAGGACGACTGCCGATGGCAGCCCGATACGGCGGGTGAGGCCACCTTCCGCTTTCGCAGCAGGTGCTTGTCCCGGGGTGGTTGAAGCTGAGGATGGGATCATCGTCTAAAGAGAATCATCGCACCCGCATTCTATGAAATGCCGCAGGCTGCCCGGATTGTACACTGGGGCAAGAGATGAGACGCGCAACCCCGATCCAACAGACTGCCGCATGGCTGGCCTTCGCCGGCTTATTTTCCTCGTTTGCAGCTGCCCAATCGCCTGCCACGCCCGCAGCGGTTCGCGGCGAGCCGCGCCTCATCGCTCAGCCCATTGGAGAAGATCGCGGCGCTGCTGCTCTCACCCAGAGCCTCAGGCGCCTTGGAACCTGGGCCAGCCTGATGATGATCATTGCGCATCCTGACGATGAAGACGGCGCAATGCTGACTTACGAAGGCCGCGGCCAGGGCGTTCGTACCTCGCAACTGACGCTGACACGCGGCGAAGGCGGCCAGAACGCTATCTCTGCCGACGCATACGATGAGCTGGGCGTCATCCGGACGAATGAACTGCTGCGCGCGGACGAATTCTATGGCGTAAAGCAGTACTTCGGCTCTGAGGCTGACTTCGGATTTTCCAAGACGCAGGAAGAGGCCTTTGCGCAGTGGGGCCATGATCGCGTGCTCTACGATGCAGTGCTGGCCATTCGCCGCGAGCGGCCGCTGGTGCTGGTGGCAACCTTTGTAGGCGCAGTGACAGATGGACACGGGCAGCACCAGGTCTCCGGCGAAATTGAGCAGGAAGCCTACGTTGCAGCAGGCGATCCGAAGGTCTTTCCGGAGCAATTTTCACTCGGGGTCAGACCGTGGTCGCCGCGCGCGGTCTTCTCGCGAATGCCATTTGCGCCTGTCACCGGTCAGGGCATGTTCGACTACGCAACCGGCAAATGGGCGCCTGTGCGATTCGAGAACTACGTAACAAAAGAGACCACCTCCAACCACCTTTCAGAAGATGTAAGAATTCCCTCTGGCTCCTATGACCCTGTATTAGGTCGCGGCTATGGGCAAATTGCCCGCGAGGGATGGGGCGAGCAGAAGTCTCAGAATGGCGGAGGCAATCCCACTCTCTCAGGCGATTCCGAAAGCGAGTATCACCGCTGGGCGACAAGCGTCCAGGGCCTCAAAGGCAGACAGACCAGCTTCTTTGCCGGCATGGACACCTCGATTGCGGGACTGGCTTCGCTCGTCACCGGAGATGCGTCTGAGACCGCACCGGCATGGCTGATCACGGGTCTCAAAGAAATCGCAGCGCGTGTCGATGAGGCACAGAAGGCCTGCGTTGCAACGCGCCCCGATACGGTTGCTCCGGTGCTGAAGGCGGGCTACGCGGCCACTATAGCGTTGCGGCAGAGCGTGATTGCCAAACTTCCCGCAAGCGATGGACGTACCGATCTTATTGCCGAGTTGGAGGTGAAAGAACGGGAGTTCCAGCATGCTCTCGCTCTGGCGCTTGGACTGGACCTGCAGGTCTACACGACGCGGCAGTCGGGCGCACCGGCAGGACCGTTTGGTGGCGGCATGGAAGAGACCTCGCGCAGTGTTTCGCCCGGCGATCCTCTGGAAGTGCGCATCCACACCGGGAACGCCACCAACAAGGCAAAGCTGGAGCGCGTATGGCTGCAGAGTAACGACGGCAAGCCCTGGACTGCGGAAGGCACGCGCACCGCGCCAAGTGGCGAGGTAACCATCCAGGCCAAGGTGCCTGAAGACGCCAAGCCCACAGAACCGTATTTCACGCGGCCGACGATCGAACAACCGTACTATGACATCTCCCGCCCGGAGTGGCGTGGACTCCCCTTTGCTCCCTATCCGTTGAGTGGCTGGGCTGAGTTTCGTTATGACGGCGTGCCTATCGTATTAGGCGAGACCGTGCAGACGATGCAACGCGTTGTTGGCCATGGCGGCGTCTTTGAGCCGCTGCTGGTGACGCCGAAAATCGGAATCAAGGTCATTCCCGACTCGCAGATTCTTCCGCTCGATGGAAGCCCCCTGGCGGTACGAGTTACTGTGCACACCGAAGGCCCGGCAGAAGGCAAAGTAAAGCTCAAGCTTCCTGAGGACTGGACAGCGACACCAGCCGAAGCGAGCTTTCATCGCAAGGTCTTCGGCGATACCGAAGGCATTCTCTTCGAGGTAAAGCCTCCGGCAGAGTTGCAGACCGCGGCCCTGGATAAACCCTTCGTGCTGAAAGCTACGGCCGAGTCCGACGGACGCACGTATTCAAGCGGCTGGCAGCGAGTCGGATACATGGGAGTGCGCCCCTACAACGTTTATCACCGGGCCGAGATGAGAACCCGCGCCATCGATGTAAAGGTCACGCCCGGCCTGCGGATTGCCTACGTCATGGGCACAGGAGACACAGTCCCCCAGGCAATGGAGGGGCTCGGAATCCATCCACACCTGCTGACGACGGCCGAGCTCCTTTCCAGCGATCTGTCGATCTGGGATGCGATTGTGCTTGGGATTCGCGCTTACTCGGCGCGGCCCGAGCTGGGGATGATTCAGGCGCGGCTCGACTCGTATGTGGAGGGCGGAGGCACGATCATTGTTCAGTATCAGAGCAACACCTTCCCCGCCCCGTACCAGCTCTCGCTGGGCAGAATTCCAGAGCGCGTCGTAGACGAGAAGGCTCCGGTGAAGATCCTCGCGCCTGACGATCCGCTGATGACCACTCCCAATCGCATCACCGATCAGGATTTCAACGGCTGGGTTGAAGAGCGGGGCCACTCCTTCCTCGACACCTGGGATCCGGCCTTCACCCCACTGACCGAGAGTGCCGATGCAGGTCAGGATCCGCAACGCGGCGGGCTGCTCGTCGCCCATCCCGGAAAAGGTACTTACATCTACGTCGCCTATGCACTCTACCGGCAGCTTCCGGAACTCGTGCCCGGCTCATACCGCCTGCTCGCCAATCTGCTCAGTGCCGCCAAGCCTTCAGCTAAGTAAGGTTTGGCCGGCACACCGTTTTTAATTTACACAAATGTGACATCATCAAGTTATCCGGATTATTAACCATCCTTTAATAAAACCCGCTCTATTCTTATGGAATTCACGATTTTGTAACATGCAATATCTATGCATTTGTAAATTGACACGATTGAAACATTAGCTTCAGCTCGATTCGTTAAATTTTCATACAGCTCTGAAAAGATCACTTGGGAAACCTGTTCCGGCGAGCGAAGATGCGCTTCGTTCCTACTCTAAATCTGCGTGAAAACGACTCACCGGCAGGCGGCCCTTCAATATGCATTCAATCTAGAGAGGCTCAATGAAGAACAATATGAAATCTATCGCCGCAGCGGCTATCGTGGCGGTCCTTGCAGCTACGAATGGTTACGCTGCGGACCCTCCACCGGCTCCCGCAGCTAAGCATGCCAAGGCTGCAGCCAAACCAAAGCCGGTTCCCGCGGCCACATCCGCTGAATTACAAGAGCTGAAGCAGCAGATGCAAACGCAGATCGACACCCTGAAGCAGCAGCTCGCCGATCGCGATACCCAGTTGAAGCAGGCTCAGGACTCTGCCGCCGCTGCCCAGGCCTCTGCCGCGCGCGCTGAAGCCGCCGCCGGCGCCCAACAGCAGGCCGTCAGTGAAAACGCAGCCGCTGTCACCACGCTTCAGGGCACTGTAACCGATCTCAAGTCAATCCAGACGTCCGTGGTGAACTCCATGCAGGACGATCAGGCCAATCTCAAGAAATCACTCGAGAGCCCCGAAGCTCTGCACTACAAGGGCATCACGATTACACCGGGTGGCTACATGGCGGCTGAAACCATATGGCGCAGCCGGGCTACTGGCGGCGACATTGCGACGCCCTTCAGCGCCATCCCTTTCGAAGCCACAGATGCGTCCCACATGAGCGAGTGGTACAGCTCGGCTCGCCAGTCGCGCGTCTCGATGATGGCTATGGGCAAGGCAAACTGGGGCACAATGCGCGGCTACGTCGAGGCTGACTTCCTCGGCACCGGCGTCACCAGCAACAACAACCAGTCCAACAGCTACGTGCTGCGCCAACGCGTCGTGTGGGCCCAGGCTGCGCTTAACAATGGCCTGGCCTTCACCGGCGGTCAGCTCTGGACTCTGGCTACGGAAGATAAGGTAGGACTTTCAAATCTCTCCGGCGACATCATGACACCGCAGACCATTGACCCGAACTACAACGCGGGCTTCGTCTGGACTCGTCAATACGGTTTCCGCGTCACTTATACTGCACCGAAAATCGCCTTCGGTCTAGCCGCGGAAAACCCTCAGGTTCTTGGCCCCGCCGGTACGATCAACCTAAACCCCAACACGGCTTACCTCTGGGGCCAGCCCGGCGCCAACGGCGGTTTGTATAACGGCGCAGCGACCACCACCAACGGCACCACTCCGGGCCTGATCACCACCTACGCCATCAACCCGGCTCCAGATCTCGTCGCCAAGATCGCATTCGATCCAGGCCTGGGTCACTACGAAATTTTCGGTATTGGCCGCTGGTTCCGCGATCGCATCTTTAACACCACAACAACCACCAACGGAACCACCACCACGACCACCGTCAACAGCGCTCACAACGACACCGAAATCGGTGGCGGCCTTGGCGGCAGCCTTCGCATTCCCACCTTCAAAAAGAAGCTGGATGTGGGTCTCAAGGGTATGTGGGGTACCGGCGTAGACCGTTACGGCAACACGACCATTGCTGATGTCACCGTGAAGCCGGACGGCTCCTTTTCGCCACTGCACTCTCTCTCTGCGCTCGGTACTCTCGAACTGCACGCGACGCCGCGCCTAGACATCTATGCCTATTACGGCGGCGACTATGTCGGCAAAAGCATCTTCATCAACAACCTCGGCAAGCAGGATGGTTACGGCATCGGCGAGAATGTCTCTGGCTGCGGTTTACCGGAACCGCCTCCGACAGGACCGACCTTCCCCTCAGCCAACTCGACCTGCACCGGCCAGACTCGCGATGTGCAGGAAGGCACACTGGGTTACTGGTATGACTTCTATCGCGGACCGCACGGCCGCCTGCGTCAGGGTATCCAGTACAGCCATGCAGAACGGTTAGTGTGGGACAACATTGACGTTACCACCGGGCAGTTCTCTCCCAAGAGCATTGAGAACATGTTCTGGACGAGCTTCCGCTACTACCTGCCGTAAGCGATTCACATCTTCGACTGAAAAGGCATCCTGCCCGGGATGCCTTTTCACTTTGAGCTTACAGCCAACGAGCCCTTCCGCCGTTTTCATTGTCATGGCGGCATTGCGATTCGTTAAGCTTCCGATCACCTTGGCGGGTTCACCACAATGTAGGTCTGCGAGCCTCCGCTGAATTGCGGCTGATACCACGTGCTTCCGCATTGCTGATAGGCCAATCCGTTCACAACGACTGACGTGCAGGACGGTGGCACCGTATTCACGACAGAGCCAATGACGGCCGCGGTCACCATCGCTGTGGCCGTTACTGCAGCAGCCGCAGCAACGGGATGGTAACAGCAGCCTCCGCCGTAATAACCGCCACCGTGGTAGTTGTTATCAACATTCACGTTGACGTTGCGATTGACGTTGACGTTGTTATTCACGTTAACGCTGTTATTCACGTTCGTGTTGCGGTTCACGTTCGTGTTGTTATTCACATTCGTATTGCGATTGTTGTTTACGTTGTTGTTGGTATTTCGGTTCTGGGTCGAACCTCGGTTCTGGTTAACGCTGGATTGCGCGCTGCTACGGGTAGCGTGGCCACCGCCTCCTCCGCCGCCGCCTCCGCTGCGGCGCTGGGCTGACAGCGTTGTCCCTGAGACCAGGATCACGAGCGCAAGCGTGGCAAAGATCTGAACTGATCGCGTCATATGCATCCCCTTAACTTTAGTTCTGGGCGCCGCCCTTTTCTTCTGCCAGGACAATACGCTTGGCGTCGTCCGGAGGATCGAATACGAATGCCTCATCATTGAAAGACGGTGCGAGGTTCCAGGTCAGGACATCGGTATGCTGTGGCCTCGCTTCGTCGGTGAGCGTTCTGATGACGAGCTTGCGCGGTAGCGGAAACTCACCGAGCTGGATCCATATCTGCCAGTCGACGCCTTCCTGACGAAAGGCATAGTGCTCACATGTAACACCTTCGACAGTGCTGGGTCCGATGTCTACCGCAGATTTGATTTGCTTCGATTTGCCTTCATCGGTCCCCCATTTGAAGAGGTCGCCCAACGGAAGCTCAATACCATATTTTTCCTCCGCATCGCTCATCAGCTTGGCGATGGTCGGCGGAGCCGGAACGGTTGCGTAGTAATTCACCAGTTTCGCCCATACCGTAAAGGTTTTTCCATCGTAGAAGAAAAGCCGATGCTTCTCATCGCTCGTGACCTCAACTCGCATGCGATTGGGCTTGGCGACAAGAAGATCGACCTTCCTGGTTCTTTGAATGATTTGTCCATCGTCCAGGACGTCATCATTGGTGGTGTCGGCCAGGACCTGAAACGATTTCAGAGTTCTGAGATAGACGCCCATCTTGTTGAGGGCTTCCATAGCGGCTGGATCAACTTCGTCTGCTGCTTCTGCCGTCTGTCCCGTCTTTGCAAGAACACCCCCTCCCGGAACAAAATGGACGAAAGCGACCGCGACGAGCATCACGAGAAGGAACCGACTAAAATTGTGCGCGGACAAGCGGGTTATCTTCGGATCGGCTGAGTCCATAAGTGCAGACCATTGAGCCGAGGGGATTTCAGATCCATTCAGAAAGCTCATATACTTCTCCGTTTCGCGAATACGCCGGATGGAAAGGCTCCTTGGATCGAACGATAGAGCTGTGGAAGAAAGCAACCCCAGTCGCTGCTTAATGCGACCTCAAAAAAACCCGACTGACAGAGTGGCAGGCATTGCTGTTGTTATCAATCGAATGAACCGTTTAACGGGTCATTGCTAATTCGTCCTTGTCTCGCCCATCATCAGCTCACTTGGCCGGCTTGCGGGTCCTCGATATTGCACCCGTGTTGAACAACGTTATTGGGGGATCGTCTAGGGCCGGTACTGTCAATTTGTGAAGTAATCACTACTGGCACCCCTTTGCAGAGCCGCCGATCCAACCTTACCTGTCGCTGTCGGACCAGCTATGCAGTCACAGTACAAGTCAATTGACCAAGCGGTCCCCACAGTCGGCCGGAAGAACCGGGCATAGCGCTCAACATCTGCTAGTTAAGCGGAACTGAGAACGCTGATGTTGTAGTTTTGAAGCATGAAGAACGGTTTTTGGCTTGCTGTGTGCCTATCGGCTTCGATCTCTTTCGCACAAGGGATCAATCCTTTAAAGCTTGTCGATCCGATGATCGGAACCGGCCCGGAGGGTCACACCTTCCCAGGGGCGACGGCGCCTTTTGGTATGGTCCAACTATCGCCAGACACGCAGATTCTGCCTTTCAAACAAAGCTACAAATGGGCCGCAGGATATCGGTATGAGGACACTACGATTTTGGGGTTTTCTCATACGCATTTTTCAGGGGCCGGCCACAGCGATCTCGGCGATGTGCTTCTTATGCCGCTGAGTGGCGACAACATCATGCTGGAGCCCGGCGATGCGGAGAAGACCCATCCGGGATATCGCTCGCGCTTCTCACATGACAGCGAACATGCCGAACCCGGCTACTACGCTGTCTTTCTTCAGGATCCCGCAGTGCAAGTGGAATTGACCGCCAGCGAACGCGTCGGTGTGCATCGCTACACATTTTCAGGCAGCACCGAACGTCACCTGCTTCTCGACTTGCGCAGCAGCATTTACAACTATCCAGGCAAGGTGCTGTGGTCCCGGATACGCGTGCGAAAAGATGGCACGGTTACGGGAATGCGTGAGACGCGCGGCTGGGCGCCGGGCAGGCAACTGTATTTTGCGATGCGATTCTCGGCGCCAATGGCCAGTCACGCTCTCTATAACAAGGAAGAGAATCCTCCTTCTTATCGCGGCTTCAAGACGCCTGGTACTTCGCCGAAGGACACCCAAAGTGTGGAAGGGCGAGGGCTGGAGGCTGTATTCGATTTTGCGCCATCGTCTGCCCCGCTGATCGTGAAGGTGGCGATTTCGCCGGTCAGCGAAGACAACGCGATCCTGAATATGGACGCGGAGACGCCCGGATTTGATTTTGATGGCGTCCGCGCTAAGACCCAGCAGATGTGGCGCAAGGAACTGGAGCGCGTAGAACTACAGGCCTCGCCCGCGATGGAGAAATCGCTCTATACCGCTCTCTACCACTCGATGATGGCGCCAAGCATAAGCATGGATGTGAACGGCGAATACCGTGGGCCTGACAATCAGGTGCATCGGGCCGATGGCTTCCACTTCGTATCGTCGTTGTCCTTGTGGGATATTTATCGTGCCGAGCAGCCTCTGATGACGCTGCTTGAGCCGGAACAGCGAACCGACGACCTGGTCCAGTCGCTTATTGCTTCGCAGCAAGAGAGTCCTTTTGGGATTCTGCCTGTCTGGCAGTTTCAGGGGCAAGAAACCTGGTGCATGATCGGCTATCACGCGGTACCGATTATTGCCGACGCGTATATGAAAGGCATCCGCGGTTACGATGCCCAGGCTGCGATCGGTGCCATGGTGGCCAGCGCGACCTATGCACCTTATGGCAACCTTGGAACGTACATGAAGCTGGGCTATGTACCGGCGGACGATGACGGCGAAGCAGCATCGAAGACTGTCGAATATGCCTTCGACGACTGGACGATTGGGCGCATGGCCAAAGCGATGGGTAAGAGTTCAGTCGCCGCAGAGTTTGAGAAGCGAGCAGGCTCCTGGCGTAATAACTTCAACGTGGCAGATGGGTTCGTAGAGCCACGATTGCAAAATGGCGCTTACTCCAAGGCTTTCGATCCGGCAAAGGCTGGCGCAGGCAGCGGCTTCACAGAAGGCAATGCCTGGCAGTACTCGTGGTATCAACCTCAGGACGAGAAAGGGCTCATCAATCTGCTGGGTGGCAATGAGCAGTTGATCGCTAAGCTCGATGCAATGTTCGATCAAAAGGTGGACCCGAAGGCATATGCAGATGTAGAAGATATTTCAGGAATGATTGGGCAGTACATTCACGGAAACGAACCAAGCCATCACCTTCCATATCTCTATATGTATGCGGGCGCTCCCCTGAAGACCCAGGCAAGATTGAAGCAGATTGTTGATTCGCAGTACAAGCCGTCACCGGACGGGCTCGTGGGCAATGACGATCTTGGACAAATGTCAGCGTGGCTGTTGTTCACTGCCCTTGGGTTCTATCCTGTAGCGCCCGCGTCCAACGAGTATGTGTTGGGCCGCCCTTTCGTGGACCGGGCGACACTTCATCTGCCAAATGGAAAACAACTAACGATTGAGAGTGTGAACATGAGCGAGGAACGGGGCTTCCTCAAAGATGTTCTGTTGAACGGAATCTCACTCGATCGCAGCTATGTTACACACGCAGAACTGATGAACGGTGGTGACCTGAAATTCGTATTCGACGCCGAAAAGGATGCGACATGGTCCCATCGCAACTTGCATCCTCCGTACTCCAGTTCATCGTCTCACTAATGCAGAGTCTAAAGGTCTGGATCAATTACCCATCACTTTTCAGCGCTCGAATAGCTAATTGGCACTATTCCCTGGAAGAGTTGCTGGCGATCAACTCTCCCAGGGACATTTTGCGAGTTCGCATTAGTCGTTTGTGAAAACGGTTTTGTCTTCGCGTTCGGTGGGACCTCCCTGTTCCTGTGCTTTCTTCTCCAGCTTAGACTTGGGCACAATCATGCTGGTGCCCGCAGATGCAGCGACGATCTTTTTCAGGAAGTAATTATTCCCGATCTTGTCGAAAACCAATTTCGATGGTTCACCGGCTTCACGTTCTCCGGGATAACCCATGATGAACGTGGTCGACCGTTGCGCATGGCTGTCGATCCGAACCTCAAAAACATTCTTCATAGAGCTAACCCGGTAGGTTCCGGCTGGAAGCACCCGATTTCCAACCGCGAAATCGAAAGGCACATCTGCGATGACTGTACGCTCCTGTGCCGATGCTGGAACTATTGCGGTGAAGCTTGCCAACGCAATGAATGTGAGTGCAGAGATGATGTGTTTCATTACTTGCTCCTTTTTCCTGGATACTCGACAAGATAGTCAGTTTTTCTTCCCGAACATTTCCTGCCAGGGACAGCACATGATTGAATTCAGCAAAAGTCTGTCCCACTAGAAAGATCGAAAAGTGCAAAGAAAACACGACACAATTGTCCGAAGATAGATTGCAGACGATATAAATATGCTTTTCTTTCGCCGACTATCTTGCCGAAGTCAATCTCTCAGGCCAGGGTTTTTCGAGCTCGTTATTTCAATCCTGGAAATTATCCGGGGCGTCCGTTCGTCCAACGGGATCCTGGGACGGAGTTTGACCGATAAAGGATGATTCATGTCTACAGAAACCGGCAGATTGCCAGTTGATCATCAAACTGCGGAAGGGAAGACAAGCGTGATGCTTGAGGCTTATGCGAT
>Ga0206935_10161_pt1 | contig 24248 bp, 21 predicted proteins | sample Alteio_BWOrgHeat_13_FD_152924 | JGI IMG/M metagenome (GOLD analysis project Ga0206935, IMG submission 152924) | Enriched cells from forest soil in Barre Woods Harvard Forest LTER site, Petersham, Massachusetts, United States -... | ecosystem: Environmental > Terrestrial > Soil > Temperate forest >...
GCTGAACCTGGAGTGAAACCTGGGCATGCGCGAACGCAGCTGATAGCATCAAAACTGAAAAGAAAAAAAATATTTTTTTCATAATAGTGTTTAAAAATGTTTAAGAAAAATATAACTGGACAAAGTTTGTAAAAAGTATTAAATTTCCAAGTATTTATATCATTTAAAACAAATAATAAGTATTTGATTACAGGACACGTTCGCGCTCTTATTGGTTTGCTGAGAATGCTGCGCCATACTATTCCGGATGCATTACAGCGTTCAATTTCTGCGGATTAGCCAGCTATGGTTGAAACAATCTTTTGACCTATTGGCCCATATTACCAAACTACGGGCGGCTGTAAAGAAAATCCGGAAACCCCGCCGTGAAAACGGAATCCCCGGTTAGTTAATAAATGTAGGAGAATATCCTTGATGTTTATTGGCCAACCCGCTTAAGGGTTGTATGTAATTTGGCGCCTTCATAATCAACGTCCATAGCTATTGAATCGCCAACGGCATAATATTTTCCGGTGTGCGGGATAGTTTTTCCATCGTCAGCAATAATCGCGAACGTCAAATCTGCTCCGGTTATTTTTCCATCATTTATTGTTTTTGGGTCGCCGGTAACCTGTACGCTGCCGGTCAGTTTATCGCCGCTAACATTAAAAGTATAGGTTATCGGGTAATCCTTGCCATCGGGAGCCTTTATCGAACCAATCCATTTTCCATTAACGTCGGCCACTGCGGCGGCAAGGCACACTACAAAGCAGCATATTAATGCAGCTGTGGTAACAATTTTTCTTTTCATTTTTCCCTGGTTTTATGACTGTTTGTTTTTAATGATCTTTTACAGCCGCAAATCATAAGGGCAATTCCGTGCCAAAATTTAAATAGCTTATTATCAATGCAATAGCTATTATTCAAATAAAATGCCGTCCGTATTCGGACGGTAAACGTGCGGTTTTATTACCGGCAGGATGTAGGTTGCGTCCCTGGAAAATCGTAAAACGGGGTTTTAAAATTATTTATTCCGGATAACCGAAACTGTAAATTAATTACATTTATATTTCAGCTGGAAAAATCAATAACATGAGCAGGTTAAAAGATAAAGTCGCAATTATAACGGGCGGCGCAAATGGCATAGGTAAGGCAACCGCTATCCTGTTTGCACGGGAAGGCGCGGCTATCGCCATTTGGGACGTGCAGGAGGAAAAAGGGAACGAATTAATAAAAACCCTGGATGAAACAGGCGTTAAAGCTATTTTTTATAAAGTAAATACCGCCGATGCGGGGATGGTACGCGAGGCGGTAACCGCTGTAATGAAGGACTTTGGTAAAATTGATATCCTGATTAACAACGCCGGCATCCTGCGCGATGCGAGCCTGATGAAAATGACGGAAGAACAATTTGATACGGTTATACAAGTAAACCTTAAAGGTGTTTTTAACTGCACAAAAGCAGTTGCCCCTTTTATGATCGAACGGGGCTATGGCCGTATTGTACAGGCTTCGTCGGTTGTGGCATTGTATGGCAATTTTGGGCAAACCAATTATGTGGCTTCAAAAGCCGGCATTATCGGGATGACGAAAGTTTGGGCGCGGGAATTGGGGCGCAAAGGGATTACGGTTAATGCAGTCGCCCCGGGTTTTATCGCCACGGAAATGATTGAAAGCATTCCGGAGCATATTTTGAATGCCATGAAAGAAAAAGTGCCCGCCAATAAGCTGGGTACGGCAGAAGATGTGGCTAACGTGTACCTGTTTTTAGCATCAGATGAGGCCGGTTTTGTGAATGGCGCAGTGATCAGCGTTGACGGGGGCGCCGTCGTTTAAGTCAAAAGTCTTTAGTCGGAAGTCAAAAGTCGGCTTGGGGACGGGACCACTCAATTATAACCAATAAAAATCACCGTCATGAAAAAAATAATTAAGGGAATACTTTACACGTTGTTTTTCCTGGTAGTGGCCGTGGTCCTTTTTGGATTGGTCTTGGCTTATCTCCCGACGCAATGGAAGGTAAAAAATATGGGGATCACACCGAAGGAGGCTGCTGTTTTGCGGCAAAGCTATACTGGCCCGCACAATGTATTCACCACCACCGACGGGGAGACGCTGTTTTTACGGCGATGGAATCCCGACACGATCGATCCGGCCAAAAAGGATATGGCCGTTTTAATTTTTCATGGTTTTACCGCTTATAGCGGACCTTACAGCATGGCCGGCGTGCCCATATCCAAAGGCGGATATACGGTTTTTGGCCTTGATTACCGGGGTCATGGATTATCGGGGGGCAACCGGGGCGACAGCCCTGGCAAAGACAGATGGATAGCCGACCTGGGCGAGGCGGTAAAATATGTTAAAGGGCTTGGTTTTAAACGAGTGGTTGTGCTGGGGCATAGCCTGGGCGTGGCCTCGGCGATTTGTGCGGCCGATACCGTTCCGAATGACATAGCAGGATTAATATTGCTCTCCGGCGCTTACGAAGGCCGCAAGGGGCTGACAAAACCGGTCCCTTTTTTTCAGCAAGCCAAAATATTGGCAAGCTCCATTTTCCGCCCTTCGTACCCGGCGGTTGAATATTACCGGGAAGGTATGACCGTATCGAAAGATACGCTTTGGAATTACCGGTATACACTCCGGTTCCTCACCATGATGGATGTGAAAAAACTACGGCTGCCAAAAAACATGAACATCCCCGTTTTGGTGGGTGTTGGCGATAAAGACGAATTGTTTGCGATAGACAAGGTAAAGGACTTTTACAACTTAATACCCGGCAATAAAAAGGAATTTTTTATAATGAAAAATGCCACCCATGCTAAAATACCGCTTGAAAGCTGGGAAGAAATTGTGGCGTGGTTGAATAAAACCTATGCTTCCGGCCCTGCCAACGCAACGGCAAAATAAAGTCCGGGAGACCACTATAATTTAACCGTCGAGGGCAGGTATTTGGCTATAAGGTCCTCGTAATAGGGTTTTAGTTCGGCAACCACAGGCGGCTTCGCAGCTTTTGAATACAGATCGTACGGGTTAAATTTATCTACCCATTTAAACATGGCCTGGTCGTGGTTGTTGAGCAGGTGATCGTACTCATGCTCGCGGTGCTGCGCATAAAAAGAGTGGTATCGTATCATGTACAGCGCCTCTTCGGGCAGGTGATTTTTGGTAATGTGATATAAATACTCATCATGCCCCCATGACATATGCACCTCATCCAGCCCGCAATGCGCTGAATAAACGCCATATTTGGTATTGAAGCGCTCGTCGTAAGTGTCGGGGTTGCCGGCAAAATACCCAGGGTAAACAATCTTATCCGAAAATTTGCAAGGCCGCCCTGGATGCCCTAAATAATGCGCCAGATGATTTTGGCGGTCACAAGGCAAGGGCTCAAGCTGACTTAAGGCAAGCCTATCAGTCGCTCAGAAAGGCATTGTATTATCGCCTTTACAAGGACTAATTACATAATGTCAATTTAAGCGGCGAAAGCTGCTCCGGGTGTAAAACCGGCAAAGGTCGCATACGCAGCACGGTGTTCAGTTTGCCGCCAGGCGCTTATTATTCTGATATGCGCCGGTTTTTACCCGATGCTATTGGCAAAAAAACCTTAACGGATATTAAATACCGGATAAAGTTTGGTATTTAATATCCGTTTTTGATTTTGATTTTTGGCATCGATTATCCCCCGCACGAGGGCGGTTATTACTATTCCCCCGATACCTTATTCATTCATACATTATTAGTTACCGGAATTTGCCTGGCGGACACCCGGAATGACAGGCGGACGCTTATTGAGTTGCCGGCATCAAAAAAATATACCCCAGGGCAAAACAAAACCTTTATTTTTTTATTTTTCAATCGTACTGTTTTGAAATTTAATGGTTTTTACAAATTTTGTCTTCAACACACATAATCCTTAACATTTTTTACCGCATTTATGAAAAAGATTTTTTTCTTCTTTTCAATCCTGATGCTGTCAGCAGCATTATCACATGCGCAGGTTACCGTACAGCTTCCAAGAATCAGCGCCGACGTTATCATTGGCAGCAGGCCGCCGAACCCTAACGAAGCCAGGGCCATGAAAGCCGAGGAAGCCAAACATCCTAACCTTGCCCAGGCGATGTACAACATTCAAACCTCGCTGCAGGCTTTGCATGACGCACCCGATGATTTTGGCGGTCATAAAGCCAAGGCCGAGGCCGACTTAAGACAAAGCTGGATATCCCTGAGAAAGGCCCTGTATTTTCGCCTTTATAAGGACTAAGTAAAACCGCGTTGCTTAATAGCGTGTTAAGCGCCCGTCAAATTGACGGGGCTGGAATTGTTATGCGGAATTTTTCTCTTTAATATTAAAAATAAAAAGCTTCCAGCATAAATTACAACCATTTACCCTATCTTCCCCTTGCCGACAAAACAGGCAAAGCACAATGAAGAAACTATTTCTTATCCTTTTGTTAACGGCGCCGGCATTTGCAATGGCACAGGAAAACCTGATGGGCAAATCGCGCGCCGAAATAAAAGCGCACTTTAAAAAAGAAAAAATAGCGCTTTACAAAACAGACGACAGCGGGCCAAACCCTTCTGACGATTATAAAAACGACGACGGCCCGGACATAACCTGTTTTTTTGATAAAGCCGGTATCTGCGGAGAGGAGCTCGACATTGAGCACTATTCAGCGCTGGCAAAGCTCAAAGCTATTTTAGACCGCGACTGGGTTAAGGTGGATGATAAAACATGGGTAGACAAAGCGAAAACGACGAGAGTGCTTATTAACGCGATGCAGCCGCTTGACCAGTTGTTTGTGATGTATACCAAATATGGCAAAAATGTGAGCGACTCGTTTTAGCGATTTGTATCAATAGCAGGGGCCTTGTCAGGATATAAATATTTCAAAAAAAGGGAATCGGCTTTTTTTAAGCCGGCATAGTGCTGCTTTCGCAATCTTTCCGTTCCTTTATTTGAGGTTATCAGCTCAAAAAAATGCAACATGGCTGTTATGATTCTTTCCCCTGATACAAAACCTTTTAAAACCCTTTGCGTAAAAAGAATTTACCCTGCCTGCCAATTATTTAATGGTTGATTTTGTATGAGATGATTAAGAAGCGGAAAAAAAATTTATTGCACTGGGGAACAATCTTTCTCGCATTGATGGTTGGGCCATGCCTTTGCTTTGCCCAGCAACAAAGTCTTCAATTTCAGCACTTCAGCACCAGGGAAGGACTATCGCAGATCAATGTAAATTGTATTATACAGGATAGCCGCGGCTTTATGTGGATTGGCACGCGGAACGGCCTGAACCGTTACGACGGGTATACCTTTATTACTTACCGTTACGATGCAAAGAATGACAGCAGTGTGAGCAACAATATGATCACCGACCTGGCTGAGGACCAGGAGGGCAACATATGGGTAGCTACGCAAAGCGGATTAGATAAGTACGAGCGCAAAACGGGCATTTTTATGCGCTACATGCACAATCCGCACGACAACAACAGCCTGTCAAATAATATTATAAATCACCTGGCTATAGACAAAGGATCGCTGTGGATAGCCACGCAAAATGGTGGCCTGGATTGCCTGGACATCCATAAAAACAGCTTTCAGCATCACCTGCATGCCGACCATACGCCGGGTTCGATAAGTGACGACAATGTGCGGACCTTATTTATCGATACGCATGATAATTTGTGGGTAGGCACTACAACCGCCGGGCTCAACCTGTATAACCGCGCCAGCAACTCGTTTTCAAATTTCCCATTTAAAGACCCGGCAACAGGCCGCCTATCCGGCAGCAACGTGTTATCCATCACCGAACAAAATAGCAACCAGTTGTGGATTGGCACACAGGAGGACGGCCTGTACCTGTTCAATACCGGTAACGGCACTTTTACGCGCTTTACGCACCAAGACAATGATGCGAATAGCCTGTCGAGCAATACCATTTACAGCTTAAGAAAAGATGAGGTGGGGAGCCTTTGGATCGGTACTGAAAACGGGGGGCTTTCTATTTTGAACCATTCTACCGGTAAATTCTACCATTATAGCCATGATGAGGTCGACGGAAACAGCATCAATGGCAATTCGATCTATTCGATATGCCGCGACAGGCTGGGCAATATGTGGCTCGGCGCCTTTAGCGGCGGCATAAATCTGTTTAAAAAAACCACGACAAGCTTTACGGCTTACCGGCACAATTCGCTGCCGAACAGCCTGCCGAACGATTTTGTGCTGGCTTTGTATGAAGACCGCGATAAAAACATATGGGTAGGCACGGATGGCGGCGGGGTAGCTAAATTCGACAGGCAGACAGGTACGTTTGCCCGTTATAGCAATCGTCCGCAGGATAAATCGACCGGCAACTACGTTCTCGCCATCCACCAGGATAACGATGGCGACATGTGGGTTGGCACATGGGGCAACGGCCTTACCATGGTGAACGCTAAAACGCATGCCTGTACTTATTTTAATAAAGAAGCAACGGACGCGCATCGCCTTAGCGGCAACAATGTTTACAACCTGGCGCAAACAAAGGATAATAAGATATGGATAAGCGTATTTGGCGGCGGGTTGGACTGTTATGATAAAAAACAAAACAAGCTGGTTCATTACAAATTCAATGTCGACGACCCGAAAGGCATTAGCAGCAATTATATTTATTCGATCTATGAAGACAGCAAGGGGCGCTTATGGATCGGAACTTCTGATGCAGGGCTCGACTTGCTCGACCGGAAAACAAACACCTTTACCCATTTTCAGCATGACGAAAAAAGAAACAGCCTGAGCAATAACGGCATAACCGATATTTTTGAGGACAGTAAAGGCAATTTATGGCTTTGCACGCTCGCCGGCCTCGACTTGTTTAACCCGGAAACAGGGCATTTTAGGGTGTTTACCAAAAAAACAGGCCTCCCCAGCGATATAATGTACGCCATATTGGAAGACGACCGGCATAAACTATGGGTGACCACTAACGGCGGCCTGTCGACATTCGATGCTGCCGAATTTAAATTCAAAAATTTTACCACGGAAGATGGCGTACAGGGCGACGAATTTAAGCCTCATTCAGCGTTAAAAGCCAGCGATGGAAAACTGTATTTCGGAGGGGTTAACGGTTTCAACGCTTTTTCGCCCGACCAGATATTAAGCCCGATTTCGCTGTCGCCTTTGTTAGTAACCTCGATAGCAATATTGAACAAACCGCTGGCGATCGCGAAAAATAGCACCGATCCATCGCCCCTGAAGCAGGATATATCCGACACCCGGTCTATCACCCTGTCGTACAAACAGTCGGGCATCACCCTTGGTTTTGCAGCCCTTGATTTTGGCTCGCCCGATAAGAAACAATACGCTTATAAATTAGAAAATTTTGAAACTGATTGGAACTATGTCGGCAGCAGGAACAGCGCCTCGTACACCAACCTGTCCGCGGGAACTTACAATTTTAAGGTAAAATACCGCAATAGTGCCGGTATTTGGTCGCCTGCAACCAATAGTCTGCAAATCGTTATCGTACCTCCTTTTTGGCTTACCTGGTGGTTCAAGGGCTTAACCGTTTTGCTATTCGCGGGCCTCATCTATGGCATATTTAAATATAGGGTACGATCGATCAAATTGCGGCAGCGTGAGCTTGAGAAGCAAGTAAAAGAACGTACCGAGCTGTTGGCCAAGATCACGACCGATGAGCGCAATGCCCGCGAAGAGGCGGAAAAAGCCCTGGTGCTGGCAGAAAAAGCCCGAACAGAGGCCTCGACCGCCCGTGAAGAAGCTGAAAAAGCAAACCAGGCCAAAAGTGTCTTCCTGGCAACGATGAGCCATGAGATTCGTACCCCAATGAACGGCGTGTTAGGCATGGCGACCTTACTTAACCAAACTGATCTCAACTTTGAACAGCAGGAATACGCACAAACCATTTTGCATAGCGGCGAGGTTTTGCTGAATGTGATCAATGACATCCTGGATTTTTCAAAAATAGAATCGGGGAAAATGGAGCTCGACCCGCACGATTTCGAATTGAGAAATTGCGTGGAGCAAGTGCTCGACCTTTTTGCGGGAAAAGCATCCGAATTGGGCATCGACCTGCTTTATTATATGGACCCCGCCCTGCCGGTATTAATAAACGGCGACGGCATGCGCCTGCGGCAGATATTGATAAACCTGCTTGGCAACGCCATCAAATTTACCCATGCCGGCGAAGTGCTTGTTTCGGTTAAGCTGGTGAAAATGGAAGGGGAAGAAATAGAGATCGGCTTTGAAGTTACCGACACCGGCATCGGAATCCCGCGGGAGAAACTACCTAAACTATTTGAAGCATTTTCGCAGGTGGATTCATCTACAACCCGGAAATATGGCGGTTCAGGGCTCGGGCTTGCTATCTGTAAACGCCTGATCAACTTAATGGGCGGCGACATTTTTGTAAAAAGCCTGCCCGGCAAAGGCACCGTATTTAGTTTCAGCGTAAACTGCAAATTAAGCCATGCTGAGCAGCTAATTACTGAAAGTGCCCCAAGAGATATCTTAAAAGGTAAAAAAGTTTTGGTTGTGGATGACAACGCCACCAACCGGCGCATATTACAGGCACAGCTTGAACAACTGGAACTTAAGGCGATTGTAGCCTCGGGCGGGAGCGAAGCCCTCGAACGGCTTGAGCGGGACAAAACAATTGAGCTTGTAATTACTGATATGCAAATGCCCGACATGGACGGGGTAATGCTTAGCCTGCTGATAAAAAAACAGTGGAAAGACATGCCCATCATTTTGCTTAGTTCAATAGGCGATGAGAGCCTCAAAAATTTCCCGGGGCTTTTTGGCGCAGTTTTAACCAAACCGGTTAAACCGCTTCACCTGGAAAAAATGATCCTTGCACAGTTTAGTACCAAACCTAAGGAGTCTGAGCCTGAAAAACGCAAGCAGCACATTTTGAACCCGAGTTTTGCGCTGGATAAACCGCTGAATATTTTAGTTGCGGAGGATAACCTGATCAATCAGAAAATGATCCTGAAAGTGCTGGAGAAACTTGGCTATAATGCCGATCTTGCTAACAATGGCAAAGAGGTGATACAAATGCTGAACAAGCAATTCTACGACCTGGTGCTAATGGATGTACAAATGCCCGAACTTGACGGCCTGGAATGCACCCGCTACATCAGGGCCAATTATAAGCGGCAGCCTGTAATCATCGCCATGACCGCGAATGCAATGGTAGAGGATCGGGATGAGTGCCTTCGCGCGGGAATGAATAACTACCTGGCGAAGCCTTTAAAGATCGATGCGCTGTTAGCAATGCTCAACGAGATCAACTTCCAGGTTCCCGTTTCGGTATAACGGCAAAATCCTTAAGGCGAAAACATTCCTAAATAAAACAGGCAAGGACAATTATATTCAATCCCTGATTTCTGCATCTATCGAAATAGTGACTTCGTTGGATAAGGTTAAGCTGGTATCGCCCAGGCCATAATCCAGCCGGTTGATGCCGAAACTGCCGTTAAATTCGCCCAGGTCGCCTTTGGCGGTGTAAGTAAACGGTATCTCCACAGTCCTGGTCTTGTTTTTTATGGTGAGGTTAAATTCCCCGGTGTACTTATTGCCGCTTTTATGTTTGATGGCAATGGATTTCAGCAAAATTTTGGGATAATGCGGCACATCAAAAAACTCATCGCTTTTTAAATGATCGTCGCGCATGGCGTTATCGGTCGTAAGCGTTTTTACATCAACCGAGGCGTCAAACGATGCCGCTGCAAGGTTTTTTGGGTTAAATTGAATGGTTGCCTGTAAGCCCCCCACTGAACCATCTACGCCAATGCCCATGTTTTTTACTTTAAAGGTTATTGCGGAATGGGTTACGGTACTTTGGGCGCAGACAAAATAAGTGCTGAATAATATACACACTATCAGGAACACTAAACCTTTTTTCATCTTTCCAAATAACGAATACCTTTTTAAAATCATTTATCGTCGTTGTTTTTTATGTAAGACAAGGAAAGTATCAAAAAGGTTGCCACTATACTCAGACTTACGAAGTTTTAAAAACTTCGTAAGTCTGGCAATGCTCCTCTAAAACTCGATATGCGCCCTTATCGAAAAAACGTTTACCGGCCCGCGGTCCTGGTTATAAGCGGGGTGAAGGATAAACTGGTAATCGGGCGAGATAAAAAATTTCTTTTGATAAGCGTTCAGCTTGTAATAAAACTCCGCGATCATTTCGGGCGCATAATTTAACCTGCCATCACCGATCAGGAAGCCGTAACCGCCGTCTGCCAGGTACTCACGGTGCGGGGCCGACAGGCCATTTACGATAAAACCCAATCCCATTTCATCATCTTTCCGTTTCCATTGGTCGCCGTTCAATACGCCACCAAAGGTAAAAGAGCGGTCAATTTCAGTGAAGAACCAGGTTTCGGTATGCCCATCGTTCCAGCTGGCTTTGGCGAACACGCCGAAATCTTTCGTGAGATATTGTTCTGTATTGATCCCGAAACCATATTTATGCCGGCCATATTGCTGTGTCGAATCGACAACCGGCGCTTTTGGGTTTAGTGCTATGGCATCCAGGTAATTGCCAAATTTGCCATTGTTTAAAAATCCCAAAACCCGCACCGTGCCTTTTTGGCCATTTATAACATACCTTTTTTCGTATTCGGCAGTTTCGGTATTGGCCCTGGTTACGTTGGCATCCCAGGTTGATGAATTTTCGTGGGTAACCGACATGGTCACTGCAAAACGCAGCGTCCAACTGGGCTGACCCAATTCGGTATAGGCGCCCAATACATACCCGCGGGTATTGGCCGGATAATCCCAGGCCGCATTATCCATCAGGGCCCAGTTCATAAATTGTGAGCGCGGATCATGGCTGAAGCTGTTGTTGTCAAAAAAGTCCCCCATGTTGAATTTGCCAATCCCAAATGTAAAATACCGCTTACTTTTTAACCCGGCTAATTGCAGCTCGTCACTTTCTAAAGTGTCTTTTTCGTTGCCCCATTCAAAGCTTTGCTGGTAAAAAAGCCGCGCGATATAAATTTTATTCTGAACGCCGCCTACCCTGAAAGTTTCACCGTTAGGGAAACCGGCTATACCCAAAGTCTGGCTCAAACCCGCCCCGCCGGATAATTCCGGGTCAAAAGTAAATTGCGAACCTTTCCACCACCGGGCAGTGCCAAAAAATGTCGATGTGATAGATGTTTGGGTTTCTGTAAGCGGCGACAAACTGTTTAGCCCGCTATAGGGAGCAGAAAAACCGGGTTTATACTGGGTGATAATAGTTTGCTGGAAATGAAAACCATAGTTTTCCTGCTTAACGGTATCCTGTGCGACGGCTGTCTTCGCAAAAAGAAATATCGTTATTGCTAATAGTAAGTTTTTCCTCATCCAAAAAAAGTTGGCGCAAAAATACTTTTGCAATGTAAACCAAATGTTAAGGATTTTAATCTCCTTCTAATTTTAAGCAAACCTAATAAATATTTTAGACTTGTCTAAATTTATCGACAAAAAACTTATGGCGACATCTATCCGGATCATTAGTTATAAATCAGGCTTTTTGTTCGATATGCTCCACCTCGGCTACCGGGCTGAACAGGTAAACGCGGCGCGAGCTTACCTCAACGCACTTATACCGTTTGCGCAGCTTTTCTTCTTTACGAAAAATGCGGCCGTCCTTGAGTTTAAAAAGGGCTTTTATCGGAAGTTTTTCAACGGTATGCACTGATTCCTTCGGCGCATCGTATTTGCGGAGGGTTCGGTATAAATGCAGGTCTGAGCAACTTGAAGCTGCCGGGTTATTCAGATAGCTGGTTATGGCATGTTTGATATCAGCCGGCAAAGTTTCACCATCAAAAAACGGCTGCATCATTTTTTTGAAGTTGCTTTTCCATTCGGCGCCGTGTGGTTTGGCTTTATGTTTATGTTCGTTCCAGGTGTGCAGGTGCGCAAACTCATGAACGGTAGTTACCAGGAAGGCATAGGGATTTAAATCGTAGTTTACCGAGATGCGGTGCCCTTTGCCATCATGCGGGGGGCGGTAGTCGCCAAACTTGCTGTTACGGTTGCGCGAAATTTTAAACTCACATTTAAAGTAGTCGATCCATCGGCCGATAAGCGGAGCTGCTTCGGCAGGAAGGTACTTTTCAAGAATTTTTACTTTATCCAATGTTTACCTCGTGACAAAGATAGGAGTTTGAGGTGAAAGGTAAAGGCGAAAGATTGAAAATAGCAAAAACTTGAATCTATGGTACAGGTTGACATCAACTAATCTTGATAACGCTCTATTTTATTTAGTATCATGTCCAATTCACTTTTGATCGTCGAAAGTGGTTCGTTATACCTAAATTCCTTATATAAAATACGTTGATTTTTAAAAATCAATTTCCTTGATTTTGGATTTTCTAAAATATTTCTTACTTCGACAAAATCATATAATCGATCCAGATCGACGTCTTCCCTAAAAAAAAGCATAATTCTGAAACCAGTCGGAGTGACTAAAGTATCAACAGTAAAAGTAACATCTGAAAACTTTCCCTGCATTACAAACCATGAATTCTCATAAATAAATAACTTCATTTTATGCCCTACATAATCTTTCATTAGATCATTTAATTGGATAACCTTGTCAGTCATTTCTTCTTGTAATTCATAGAAGGTTTCCATAAAGTCGTTTATTATATCTTTTTGTTGGTAAAAGTATTCAAATAACTCTTTGTTTGGGGTTGTTTCACTCATAATCGAAATATACTCTTTCAGGTAAATTAAATGAATGGCATTAGCATTTAAATAATGATTCGGTAAACGATTGATAATATTGGTGAACCATTTGGAATAGGTTAACATCAAAAACTTTTTATTCGGTAGCTTTATTTCTTTCGGCGCTAAGACCATGAGTTTTACATTTTCCTCTGATATATTATATTTTTCTTTTGATAATTCCTGCAATTGGCTAAGGTAGTCCTCCAAATCATTATTTAAATCATGATTAATTTTATTTTCAATGCCTAAAATAAAATCATTGGCAATTATCACTATATCTATCCGATTATTTTTCTTCGTTCTAACTTCTCTCGAAATCTCAATAATAGAAGAGGATTTATTTATATTAAAATTAAGAGAGTCCATTAATGAATGCCAAAAAAGCATCCCCAATCCATGCTTTTTGTATGGATTTAAATAATAACTTAAAATATTACTATGTAAATTCTCAATATGTGCATACCCGGTAATTTTCAAAAAAGATTCGGGCTCTTCGATTGGTTTTGGGAATTTTCGTAATTGAATTACAATTTGTTTTAGATCACCAAATATTTCCTCCATTAGCGTTTTATTAGGTCTTACCGGCCCATTTATCTTTATTCAAGTAGAGAGCAACAGACAAACTAAATTTAAGAATCTTTCTTATTTTAAAAGATTATACATCACAAAACTGGCCGCATAGGCCAGCACAGTCATATAAGCAAATTGAAAGGCCGGCCATTTCCAGTTTTTGGTTTCGCGGTAAACAACGGCAACCGTGCTGGCGCACTGCATGGCGAAGGCATAAAACATCATGAGCGAAAATGCCACGGCCAGTGTAAATACCGGCTGCCCGGTTTCGGGATTTTTGGCCGTCTTCATTTTTTGCTGGACGGATTCCATTTTTTCGGCATTACCTTCCACACTGTAGATTGCGGCCATCGTGCCGACAAAAACTTCGCGTGCGGCAAAGGATGTTATAAGGGCAATGCCGATCTTCCAATCAAAGCCGAGCGGCCTGATAACGGGTTCAATCGTGTGCCCTAACACACCAGCGTAAGAGTTTTCCAGTTTTTCCGATTTTATCGCCCGTTCCAGCTCATCCGGCTTAAGCGAGCGGGCATACTGCGGCTGTTTATATTTTTGGTCGATCTTTTCAAACCTGTCGCCGGGGCCATAGGAGGCCAGCACCCATAAAATAACGGAGATAGCGATGATCACCTTGCCAGCCTGCACAACAAAGGTTTTAGCGCGTTCATACATGCTGAAAGCAACGTTGTTCCAGCGGGGCATGCGGTAAACCGGCAGTTCCATTATGAAGTAGCCGCGTTCGCTGCCTTTTATCACATGCTTGAGGACAAAGGCCACTACAACTGCCGAGATCAAACTAAACACATACATGCCGGTAAGCGCCAGGCCCTGCAGGTTAAATATCCACCATACGTTCCGGTTGGGCACCACCAATGATATTAAAAGGATATAGATAGGCAGCCGGGCCGAACAGGTTACCAGCGGTGTAACCATAATGGTGATCATCCGGTCTTTCCAGTTTTCGATGGTGCGGGTGCTCATGATGGATGGTACCGCGCAGGCAAAGCCCCCTATAAGCGGCACCACTGATTTGCCGTTCAGCCCCACCTTGCGCATCAGCTTATCCATCATAAACGTAACACGGGCCATGTAACCGGTATCCTCCAGGATTGAAATAAAGGCAAATAAAATAGCGATCTGTGGTATAAATACCATTACCCCGCTTAGCCCGCCGATAACCCCATCGACCACCAGACCGGTTAACGGGCCGGCGGGCAATATATGATGCAGGCTGTTTTGCACCCACACAAATCCATCGGCTATCAGCTCCATCGGGTAGGCCGACCAGGCGAAGATGGACTGGAACATAAACAGCAGCACCCCGACAAAAATGATAAGGCCAAAAAAACGGTGGGTCAATACTTTATCGATCTTATTGCTTATCGATTCCTCTTTCGCCGTTTCGGGAACTTTAACCGTATCATATAATACTTCGTTTATAAAGTTGTAGCGGGCAATCGTTTCGGTGGCCTGGGCTTTTTGCGAGTGGAACGAAAACTCTTTCTCAAGCGCTTCTATCCTGTCGCTTTGCTCAGGCGAAATAAATTTAATATCCTCGTGCTGATGAGCCAGCTGCAGAGCATAATATGGGTTATCCAGTTGCAGCTCACTGCTGATCTGCGCGATCAATTGCGGTGCGATGGCCTCAACATCAATCGATTCTTCCTGCAGGGCTATTTTATTAGAAAAGCTGATCGCTTCTTTTAATTTATCAATCCCCTCGCCTTTCCTCGCAGCAACCGGTATAACCGGTACGCCCAGTTTTTTGGAAAATAAGTCTATATCGATGGTAATACCGCTTTTTTTGGCCAGGTCCATCATATTAAGGGCCACGATGACCGGTATTTTAAGGTCGGCCACCTGGGTGTATAAAAGCAGGTTCCTTTTCAGGTTGGTGGCATCCAGTATCACCACAACCAGGTCGGGTTTCAGCGGGTTAGCTTTATCCGCCAGGATGGAAAATACGATTGATTCGTCTTTGCTTTTCGGGTAAAGGCTGTAGGTACCGGGCAGGTCGACAATTTCAGCCGTGCGGCCATCAGTCAGGGTGCAGTAACCCGTCTTTTTATCAACGGTTACGCCGGGAAAATTTCCTATTTTTTGATTTAAACCGGTTAATGTATTAAAGAGGGTTGATTTACCGGTATTGGGGTTCCCAACGAGCGCAACTCTCAGGTCGGTTTTCAAGGGAATAAAAACTACTGCAAAATAATCGTCGAGGCTTCAAACTTACGGAGGCTTAGCTGGTATCCCGAAACATTAACGGCTATCGGGTCGCCAAGTGGTGCAATACGCGCAATCGTGATCTCTTCGCCGGGCAGGCATCCCATTTCCATCAGTTTTACCGACATTTCGAGGTCTGTAAATTCCTTTACAATTCCAACTACCCCTTTTTTAAGTTCTGAGAGCGTCATAGTTTTAAATCAATTTCCGAGTCAAAGGTAAAGCTTATTTAAATTTAATCCAAATAAGAAAAGCGATTGGAATCACATTTTTCTGAGCTATACGTCATTTTTGATGTGCAAATTTCAGATGTGCAAATGTGCGGATGAAAATTTATCTCTTTAAAATAGCACGCAATCCCAAAAGGCATCTGCACATCTGCACATTTGCATATCCGCACATCATCTTAACACATCTGCATATCCGCACATCTGCACATCATCTTAACACATCTGCACATTTGCATATCCGCACATCTGCACATCATCTTAACACATCTGCACATTTGCATATCCGCACATCTGCACATTATTATTAACCCTCCCAAAATGCGGGCAACCGCAGCCCTTATGAAAAATGCCGCATGACGACAATGTCATTAATCCCAGCAAACCAATGAGTAAAAGTTTTTTCTTCATAATAATTTTTGCTTTAGCCCCTACTATTTAAAATCTAATAACTCTGCAAATCCCTGAATAATATGCGCTGCAAAAAAATTATTCCCAACAGTTTATACGATTGTATGGGGGATAAATGTTGCCTCACAAACAGGCAACCTGTCGCCAAAAAACAGACTTTGTGATCTTAATGGCTAACTTTTACCACAAAGGATGCACTAAGTGGCACAAAGGCCGGTCGCCTCAAAATATTTTGCACTTATCTATCTCAGCATGTCACAATAAAAAAAGCCCGCAAAGCAGGCCTTATATCTTTAAAATTACGCCCAAAATCAGGCGCCGACAAGCGATTGATAGTCTTCGGCAGATAATAAACCATCCAGGTCGGCAGGGTCATTTACGGTTGCTTTTACCATCCACCCTTCGCCGTAGGGGTCGCTGTTTACCAGCTCGGGTTGTTTGTCCAATGCGGGATTAACAGAATCGATTGTCCCTGCAACCGGCATAAACAGATCGGATACGGTTTTAACGGCTTCAACGGTGCCAAACACGTCATCTTTGCCCACTTCCTTACCGAGTGAGGTGATATCGATGTAAACGATATCGCCCAGTTCGCGCTGCGCAAATTCGGTGATGCCTATAGTAGCCACATTGCCATCGACTTTGATCCACTCGTGATCCTTAGTGTATTTTAACCCTGCCGGAAATTCCATAATCTTTGATTTTTTTGTGCGTCAAAAATAGTAAAAAAGAATTAAGAGAAAAGCGTGTTGGGAAAGACAAAACTTCATCTTCGTTAGCCAATCAACCACCAATGAACCAATGAACTAATGAACCAATGAACCAATGAACCAATGAACCAATGAACAAACCTATTCCTCAACCATCTCGCTATTCGGCGCGGCCGGTTCAGGATGTTCGCGTTTAAAATAGCGTTTCTGGAAAAGTAAAATAGCAATCACGCCAACCGATATGGATGCATCGGCCAGGTTAAATATCGGCTCGAAAAATCTAAACTCCTGGCTATGCCAAACCGGTACCCAGGAAGGCCAGGTCCCTCTAAAAAGCGGGAAATAAAACATATCAACCACCTGTCCTTCAAATAATTTGCGGTGCTGGTAGATGAGGCCGTAAAAGGTTGAATCGATGATATTGCCCATTGCGCCGGCAAAGATGAGCGCAACGCACCAAATGAGGCCGCGGTGGTATTTATGCCTGATAAGGTATACGAGGCCATAACCTATGCAGGTCACCGCCAAAATTCTGAATATAGTTAAAGCAAGCTTGCCGCCTTCGCCGCCAATTTCCCAGCCAAAGGCCATGCCGTTGTTCAAACTGTAACGCAGCATGACCTTTTTGCCTAATAAGTGGATGGCGCCCAGGTCCTGCTCTATATGCGTCCGGACCCAGGTTTTTATCAGCTGGTCGGCAATTAAAATTACGGCAATTAAAAGAAATGGTTTGGTATAAGCGGCTTTCATTTATTGCCTGAGTTTTGCCTCCATGCTCAGGGTGGTATGCGGCACAGCGCGTAAACGTTCCTTAGGGATCAGTTTGCCGGTTTCGCGGCAAATGCCATAGGTTTTGTTCTCTATGCGGACAAGTGCCGCCTCCAGCTGTTCGATAAATTTTTTCTGGCGGGCGGCCAGCTGGTTGATCTGTTCCTTCTCAAGTGTTGCCGACCCGTCTTCCAGGGTTTTGTAAGTACCCGCGGTATCATCGGTGCCATTGGCATTCGGCGAGCTCAGCGAAGTAGCAAGCGAGTTCAATTCTTCTTTGGCTATGCGCAGCTTATCGAGCAATATGCCTCTAAATTCCTGCAGATCCGATTCGGAGTACCTGGTCTTTTCGTTTTCTTGTTTCATTTACGTTTTACTAATAGCAATCAAAATTTCATTTCCATCAATCTCTGTCTTTTCACCTTCAGTTAGCTCATTATCAGTAAGAATACTGTCTGCCAAAATTTCGGCGCAAATATAGGATAAATTATTATTCACTGCTTCCCAAATATAGTCTGCACATTTTATACGCACATTTATCCTGTCGGTAACTTCCAGTCCGCTTGTTTTGCGCAGGTTTTGTACCCTGTTAACCAATTCCCGTGCCAAACCCTCCTGTTTCAATGGGTTGGATATGGTAACATCTAAAGCCACGGTTAGTTTTCCCAAATTTGCAACTTGCCAGCCGGGTACATCTTCGGCAATGATCTCCACATCGGTAATGAGCAGTGTGTGGTGAGTAGTGAGTTCAATTGCCCCTTCCGTTTCCAGTTGCGCAATTTTTTCTGCACTAAGGTTACCTATCGCCTCAGCCACCGCTTTCATATCCTTTCCAACTTTCGCACCAAGGGCCTTAAAGTTTGGTTTGATCTTCTTTTTGATAAAGCCGGAAGCATCCGTGATATACTCGATGCCTTTAACATTAGTTTCGGATAAGATCAGATCCTTTACCTGGTCAACCTGGTGTTCAAAGTTCTTATTCAAAATAGGCAGCAGCACCCTGCTCAGCGGCTGGCGGACATTTATGCCCACCTTTTTGCGCAGCGACAATACCAGCGAAGAAATATCCTGGGCCATCTGCATGCGCTCTTCCAATGCTTTATTTACGACGGACTTATCATATTCCGGAAAATACGCCAGGTGTACCGATTCAAATTCCTCTTTATGGGTAGTCTTATTAAGATCGGTATACAACCTGTCGGCAAAGAACGGCGCAACCGGCGACATCAGTTTGGCTATCGTAATCAAACAAGTATAAAGCGTTTGGTAGGCCGATAATTTATCATACGAATCCTCCGATCCGCCATGGCCGCCCTCAGCCCCACGGCGGACAGGCTTCCAAAACCGGCGGCGGCTCAGGCGCACATACCAGTTGCTCAGGTGCTCGTCCACAAACTCCTGTATCGCGCGGGATGCTTTGGTGGGTTCATAATCAGCATAAAACCCGTCGACATCCTTGCTCAATGTGTTCAGCAGCGAGATGATCCACTGGTCGATCTCCGGCCTGTCTTTTATATTGATTTCCGCCTCGGCATACCTGAACTTATCGATATTGGCATATAGCGCGAAGAATGCATAAGTATTATAAAGCGTGCCGAAGAATTTGCGACGCACTTCATCCAGCCCTTCCATATTAAACTTCAGGTTATCCCAGGGCGATGCATTGCTGATCATATACCAGCGTGCGGCATCCGGGCCGTATTGTTTGATGGTGGAGAACGGGTCAACCGCATTCCCCAATCGCTTGGACATTTTATTGCCGTTTTTATCCAGCACCAGGCCGTTTGAAACCACATTTTTAAACGCGACCCCCTTATTGCCCACTTTGGCATTAACGGCTTTTACCTCGTCGCTGGCCTCGCTTAGCATCACCGCAATGGCATGCAGCGTAAAAAACCAGCCGCGGGTTTGGTCAACGCCTTCGGCGATAAAATCCGCGGGGTACGAATTTTCAAATTGTTCCTTATTTTCGAATGGAAAATGCCACTGTGCGTACGGCATGGCGCCGCTGTCAAACCAAACGTCGATCAGGTCGGGTTCGCGGAACATCGGTTTACCGGTCGATGATACCAGGATCACATCATCAACATACGGCCGGTGCAGATCGACTATTTCGAAGCCTTCAGGCATAGCGCCGGCTTTTATGGCTTTGTCAATCTCCGCTTCCAGCTCGGCAATAGAGCCGATACATTTCTCTTCCGGGCCATTCTCCTCGCGCCATATCGGCAGCGGGGTACCCCAAAAGCGCGAACGCGAAAGGTTCCAGTCCACCAGGTTTTCCAGCCAGTTGCCAAAACGGCCTGTACCGGTCGATTCAGGTTTCCAGTTGATGGTTTTGTTCAGCGCCACCATTTTATCCTTTACGGCGGTGGTGCGGATAAACCAGCTGTCGAGCGGGTAATATAAAATCGGCTCGTCCGAGCGCCAGCTGTGCGGGTAGCTGTGTTCGTATTTTTTTACGTCGAATGCTTTGTTTTCTTCTTTTAGTTTGATGGAGATCAGCACGTCTGTCGGCTTAAAACCCGGCTCTTCGCGTTCTTCCTTGCTGTAATATTCTTCTTTTACATAACGACCGGCAAAATCGGTCACCTCATCCACAAAGCGCCCCTGCTTATTCACCAGCGGTACTTCTTTGCCGGCTTCATCCTTCACCATTACCGATGGCACGCCGTTTTCTTTACATGCCCTGAAGTCGTCCGAACCAAAAACCGATGCGGTATGCACGATACCGGTACCATCTTCGGTGGTCACAAAATCGGCAGCGATCACCCTGAAGGCGTTTGCTTCCAGGTCGGCATTGGTTACATAGGGCATTAATTGCTCATAATGCAGGCCAACTAATTCCGAGCCTGAAATGTGTCCCGTTGCAACTCCCGCGCTGTAGTAAGCGTAAGGTTGTGTTTTGTTTTTAGGATCATACTGTAAGCCGTCCAAAGTTGGAACGACATTTGGCCCGGCTACTTTACCAACTAAAGCATCTGCCAGGATCACCGTCACCGGGATTCCGGTATATTGATTAAACGTTTTTAGTTTTACGTACCTGATATTTGGCCCTACCGCCAACGCGCAATTGGCCGGTAAGGTCCATGGCGTGGTCGTCCAGGCCAGGATGTATAAATCGGTATCAACGCCCTCAAACAGAAATTCGGAGTCCTTATCCCGTTTTACCTTGAATTGCGCGGTGACCGAAGTATCCTTTACATTTTTATAAGTGCCCGGCTGGTTCAGCTCGTGCGAGCTCAGGCCGGTGCCCGATTTTGGCGAATACGGCTGAACGGTATAACCCTTATAAAGCAGGTCTTTTTCGTGCAGTTGCTTCAATATCCACCAAAGCGTCTCGATGTATTCGTTTTTGTAGGTGATGTAAGGATCCTCAAGGTCGACCCAGTAACCCATTTTTTCGGTGAGGTCGTTCCAGATATCGGTATACCGCATCACCTCCTTGCGGCAGGCATTATTGTAATCTTCAACAGATATCTTTTTACCGATATCATCTTTGGTGATGCCCAATGCTTTTTCTACCGCAAGCTCAATGGGCAGGCCGTGCGTATCCCAGCCGCCTTTGCGTTTTACCTGGTAGCCTTTAAGCGTTTTGTAGCGGCAAAAAATATCTTTTATGGCGCGCGCCATTACGTGGTGAATTCCGGGCATGCCGTTTGCGCTCGGCGGCCCCTCATAAAAGGTGTAAGGATTATTCGCCGGGCGGCTGCTGATGCTTTTTTTGAAGATGTTGTGCTTCTTCCAAAACGCCAGTATTTCCGTGCCGGTCTCCGATAAATTTAAAGCTTTATATTCCTTATACATGCTGCCTGTTTCACCAAAAATTTTAGAGGTGCAAAGTTAGGAAATAATCACAGATTTTAGATGGATTTATATGATTACACAGATTTTGACTGGCAGGTGGTGGAAGTTTTGTAGAGACGCGATACATCGCGTCTCCCGCCAGACAGGTCGCCGGACATTCACGGCTAACTGCCCCTGCAAACTGCTTACTGATTTGAGCGTTCCCGCCTTTAGGCGGGCCGGCTATCCGCTCACGCTGCTCAAGGCCTAAACCGCAAAGGCCGGTATCTCCCCAACATCGTTGAGGACTAACACATTTGTCTGAACCGGGATTTTTAGGATTTTAGGATGGCCTTGATGAAAAAGGGATGCCCCAGGGGGACCGTTGGAGACTGTGCGATAATGGAAATAGCTGTTGCGACATTGCCCGTCTCAATAAGGTGACAGCACCCAATGCGGTAATTTATATTTTGTTATTAAATACTCAAAAATTGCTTGAGTGTTTTCGCCCAATAGATCTCTTTTATATCTATAAGCCTGCTTTTTCTCAAATATTTCCAATTGCAATTTATTCGTACCATACCCTATATCCAAATGTGCGCAAGGTTTCCCCAAGTGAAAAAAGACGAACCCCACCGTTGGTATATATGGGCCAACGGGATCATCCTTATGATAATTGTCAGTATTTGATTTCTTTAAAATCTCCACTATCGACCTACTATCACTGTTGGAAATTATTCTGCCACGATCATCGGTTCGAGAACCGTTTAACATGGTGTAGACGGTATCATTGGAAACGGAATCATAAATTCTTGGACCGGTTACAACAGTGCTAAAATCTGTAGTCTCATCTTTTTCCCGGTTGAAATAAAAAACTTTAACGGAGTCGTATAACAGCCTATTCAAATGACCAATTAAAGCGGTATCGATATTGTTTTCCGGAGTATTGTCGGCCCCCACTTGACATGTACCTGCTTTAGAAAACACGGCAAATAATATTACTGCCAGAAGAGTTTTATAGCGTTTATTTATGTCCATTATTGTTTGTCATTTAGGAAGCAGTAAGATAGTATCACACCGTTTCAACAGGGTGGCCAATCCCTTTTGTCCCCGCAGGGTCTCCGAAGGGACCCTGCGCTGTGTGCCTGGTTGAGTGCTTATCAAATTAGCGACTATTCGCACAGGTTAAAATTAAACATTTTTTTCCTCCCCGACACGCAGCGCAGGGTCCCTTCGGAGACCCTGCGGGGACAGTAGGAGACTCTGCAAGGGCGGAAAATTGCCTGGTTATTAGTTAGATACAACATTTAAAATTTATAAAATATATACGTAATTGATAATCAATATGATAACTATATACACTTGGGTATTGAAGCGAAATGGACAAGCAAATGGACAAATTTCCGGCTTTTTCTCCGTTATCCGTAATATGCAATTGGGTGATTATTAGTTAGATACTGTTTTTGAAATTTATTAAAATTTGTAAATAGTTGAGTATCAATACAATGCGTATAAACACTTGAGTGTTGTTGCGAAATGGACAAGCAAATGGACAAATTTCTGACTTTTCGCCCTGCCAGCCTTACTTTCATGTCCACGCCGGCCATTTACATGCGTTGCGCGGGGCGAATTTCCTGAACTTGATGTGAGTTGGATATATCCCCTTTAACATTATTTAACACAATCCCCAAAACAAATGGCCGCCCATTATTTGCGCCTGCCGTTTTCGTTTTGCATCTTAGCACACTTTTTTTAAACGATTGAAAATGAATTTGACGCGTAAGCTTTTCCTTGCAACCTTAACAACACTAATCATATCAGGCGGCTTATATGCCCAGCAGGTTAAAAAGAAACCTGCGGCCGGCCAAAAAGCAAAACCGGCCGCAGCCGCCCAAAAAGCTGAACCCGCAACTTTACCCACGGACCCTGACCTGCTTACCGGCAAATTGCCCAATGGCTTAACCTATTATATTCGCAAAAATACGGAGCCCAAAAACCGGGCGGTGCTTTACCTGGTGGTGAAAGCTGGCTCGGTGCTGGAGGATGACAACCAGCAGGGCCTGGCGCATTTTACCGAACACATGGCCTTTAACGGCACACGCGATTACCCGAAAAACGAACTGGTAAACTACCTGCAAAAATCGGGTATCAAATTTGGCGCCGACCTGAATGCCTATACTTCATTTGACGAAACGGTTTACCAATTGCCCTTGCCGACCGACAGCGATAAAGTTTTTGCAAACGGGCTGAATATATTAGCCAACTGGGCCGCTTACCAAACCTTCGACCCGAAAGAGATTGATGCCGAACGCGGCGTGGTGCTTGGCGAAGAACTGGCCCGCGGAAAAAACGCCGAAGAACGGCTGCGTTACCAAACCTGGCCGGTTTTACTAAACAATTCGCGCTATGCAGACCGCCTGCCTATAGGGAAAGAAGATATTATAAAGAATTTTCAGCCCGAAACCATTAAAGCCTTTTACCACGATTGGTACCGGCCCGACCTGGAAGCGGTTATCGCGGTAGGCGACTTTGACCCGATGGCTGTGCTTAGCGCCATTAAATATGATTTCGGCTCGCTAACCAACCCGCCCAATGAGAAACCAAGAACCTATTATACCGTTCCGCCAACACCCGGCACGGCGGTTAAAATAGCCACTGACAAGGAATTCTCTTATACCCTGGCTGAAATTATTGTAAAACATCCCGAAACGATTGTAAAAACGACAGCCGATTATATGCAAAGCATGCGCGTTCAGCTTTTTAACGAGATGCTCGGCGACCGCCTGAATGAGCTGCTTCAAAAGCCGAACCCGCCATTCCTGTACGGCCAGTCGGCGTATGGAAGTTTTA
>Ga0206935_10166_pt1 | contig 23951 bp, 18 predicted proteins | sample Alteio_BWOrgHeat_13_FD_152924 | JGI IMG/M metagenome (GOLD analysis project Ga0206935, IMG submission 152924) | Enriched cells from forest soil in Barre Woods Harvard Forest LTER site, Petersham, Massachusetts, United States -... | ecosystem: Environmental > Terrestrial > Soil > Temperate forest >...
TAGAGATGGCCGATGGCCGCGTCCTCGCCTGCATCCGAACTGTTCAAAAGCCCGTGCAGCAGGGCCAGCGCGCGAACGCGGTCGTGTGCGCTGATGGCGTCGGTCAGTTCATACAACGAGCGCTGCTTCGCCCCCAGCACCATCGTCTCCACGTCGCCCAGCGTGATGCGCCCGCGGCCCAGCGTGTAGAGCATCAGCTTTTCCAGCTCGGACGAAATCATCATCATGTCTGCGCCCAATGCGTCCACCAGCTCGCGAGCCGCATCGGCATCCATGCGCGCGCCCGCCTCCTGCGCCGTAGCCACGGACCAGCGCATCGCATCTTCCTCGTTCGCCCGCGCCAATTCAACAATCCCACAGTGCTCTCCGAGAGTCTCACCCAGCCGCTCAAAGCGATTCTTGTCGTCCATCTCCATGCGCCGGATGTCGGAAGGAATGCGCACAAAATCGGCCACAAAAATCAGAAGCGCCTGCGGATTCGGTGAGCGGAAGTAGCGATCGAGAGCGGCGAACTCTTCCTTCTTCGCGCCGCGCGTGTAAAGCTGGCGAACATTGCGGACGAAAATTACCTGGAACGGCGACATCAGCGACGGGGTCTGCGCCCGGTCCAGCACCTCGAAGATCGATGTGCCATTCAGGTCGAGATCGGAGAGGCAAAAATCTTTCAACTCCGCTGGAACAAAACCCTTCAGGACCGCTGCTCGGCACTTGTCCAGAAGAAAAACCTCATCGCCTGCCAGCACATAACCTGACCGCAGCGGCCCTTTTCCCGCGGCGGCGGCCTCAACCTCTGCCACAAATCGGCCGACAGCGGCAAAACCTGCACCCCACCGCCCGGCGGTCAAGAAACGAGTCCACAAGGGCCCAGCCCTTGAATTGAGATCATTTCAATCATGCGGTTCCAGAATACCCTCCCAGGCGGGGCAATGCCAGCCCCGGAATCAAGGGGTGACCATCGCTGCCAATGTTTGTCTATCAAGACGCTGCTGCCCAAGTTGCGAGGTAATGTGGTCCGTAATCAATCGGCTGCGAGCGGCATCTGAAAAGGCAATCCCTTCCTTTCAAACGCGAAAACGGCGCCGAGATTGCTATCTCCGCGCCGTTCCTAATTCCGAATTCAGAATCCTTCCAGAACATCGGCCACCAGCGCCCGCGCAAAGTCGCGGCTAAGCCGATCCAGCGCCGCCGGATTCTCCTGCAAAAACGTTGGTAGATCCGTGGTGGATTGATACTGCTGACGGAATACGTAATTCTTGTTTTCGTATAGAACCTTGCCGTCATGCCCGGTAACAGTAACTGAAACAACTATCGTGAGTAGGAAACTGCTGGATTCCTGCGTCGACGCATTATAAGTCAGAGGCGATACAGATTCTTTCAGAATCGTGCCGTGCAGAACAGCGTCGGCCGCCGGGTTCGCATCTGGCGTGACCCGAAACCTTGTCCGTGTAGCAAACTCGCGAATCACGGCATTCGTTAGTACCGTCTCCGTGCGATATGCCTCTGTGTGCGTCATAAATACCGGCACAGAGAGCGTCCGCACATCCGGCGGCAAGTTTGCAGCGCCACCCACCGTGTGATACCCGCAACCGCTGACATCCGCAAGAGAGACGGTTAGTGCCAGAATGAGAAAACGGCGTGTCATGCTATGCACATTGTAGCTGTGCAAACGCTGACTGCCCAAACTGAGTACTGGAATCAAGCCTTCTGCTCGCAACTATGCCAATCGCGACTCGCACAACTCCGCAATGATCTTCGTGATCGTCAATTTGTAGTGGATCTCTTCAAATTCTGATTCAAAACGCTCCCGTCCGGCATCTCCTTCGGCACGTAGGCGTGTCGTATTCCCGACGTATGAGGCAATCGCAGTCGCCAGCGCTTCAACCGAGCCAGGCTCAATCAAGGTTCCGGTCACACCGTCCACGATAATTTCGCGAAGCCCGCCGTGATTCGCCGCGATGACCGCCCTTCCTGCTGCCATCGCCTCAATCGCAACAATCCCGAAGGGCTCTGGCTTTACCGAAGGAACGAGGACTGCATCCGCCCAGAAATAATGTGGATATGGGTCAGAAGTAAATGGGAGCATCTCAACCAATTCCGACACACCCTGTTCTGCAATCGTTCTGACTAACTCATCGCTGAAGTGGACTTGGCCGCCAAACACGCTTCCAACCATGCGCACGCTTACCTTGGCACGTGCTTCCTGCGGCAACTTCGCAATTGCCCGGGGCACAGCTGTTTGCCCTTTCCAGGAGTTGAAACGGCCAATGAACAGCAAATTTAGCTTTGCGTGGGGCACCTCGGCGGGAAGCGCCTGTGGCCCAGCGACACCATTCCAAACGACGGCATAGTCTTGCCAGGGCGGAATAATAACTCTTTCACGTGTTGCGTGAGAATTGAATATCACGAACGCGCGACTTAGTATGAGCAGCGCCGAGAAGAACAACGTCGCAAACCTGTTTGGGATTTCATGGACATGGATGATGCAACGCCGTCTAACTAAACACGCTGCAAATACATAGTCCATAACCACAAGCGTGTTGATGTAAGTTAAATCGTAACTTCCCATCGTTCGGCGCGCTTCCAATATCTTCTTCAAGAAATGGCCCACGTCCTGCAATCTCGTCTTCTTGATATTGCTTTTGCGCAGAATCGCGAGGTCCACGACGCGCACATCGCTCACGACATCCAGTAATGCAGTCCTCAAAGCACCGTCGCTGGGAAGCAACACCGTGATCCGGGCTTCAGGCCAACGATCCACTGTCGCCTGAATCGACTGCATAAATACCCGGTCGGAGCCATAAAGCTCAAATCCCTGATGGACAAAAAGGATGGATCCAGGCATTTAATTATTATCTCCAAAACACCGATCCCAATCTAATTCAGTTACATTTCTAACTCATAGAGTTTGTCACAACCATTAATCAAAAAGAATTGGTCGACTATTTACAAGGCGGAACTGCAATCTACATCTCTAACTATAACAGCGCCCAACATGCACAATTAACTTTTCGTATGCCTCAAGGACTTTTTGTTTTTCAAACTCATTGCTATGGCGCTGACGGCTCGCCGCTTCCATCTCTAACAGTTGCAGCGGATTCTGCTCCAATGAATCCAATATCTCTCCCAGATCCTTTGTGCATGTGAAGAATCTCGCTTTCTCTCCAGCGACCCACCGTGTAAACCGATTGTCGTGCGCAATGATGGCGTTTCCCGCGGCGAGTGATTCAACCAATGAGGGATTTGTTCCACCCACGCGATGGCCATGAATGTACGCCTTGGCGTGAAATCTAAGCGCCCTCACAATCTCGCGATCGTAGATTGCGCCGAGAAATTGCACGTTAGGTCCGGCCGCATCTAACACCTGCTGCGTGTATTCTGTCGCTCGTCCCGAATAGTTTCCGAGAACAACAAGCTTGTTGCTCGCTTGGCGCAATGAAAAGGCTCTGACAACCTCGATTATCGAGTTTTCCGGCTCGGGACGAGCAATCAGGAGATAATAGCTCTTTGAATTTAGTCCATATGGAAACAGGGATTCTATTGGGGCGGATGTCACGGCGTCCGCGCCATACGGAATAACGGCAATTTTGCCAACCGATGTATGCCGGTGAAGATGCAATGCAATCTCTGGATGATCCGCGACGAGGTGATTGGCGAATCGCGCTCCGGCCCACTCGTTAAACCATAGCCACAAGCGCTGCGGAATTGACCATTTCTCGCGCTTCCATTCGATACCGTCCATGTTCATTAAGTTGGGTAATCGGCGGAATCTATACATCAAGCTGAATACTCCAGTGTTATAGCCCAATGTAAGCACAACGCCCTTGTTCCGCGAGGAGTGCAAAGTTGTAGCCCAGTCATAAGAAACCGTACCCGCAGCATGGCGAGCCGACGGAATTACAAAACGATGCACCCTATTCCAATTATCCTCCGAAAACTGCTGCGCACCCTGGCCTTGGCAGTACACAGTAACATCGTGGCCCCGTGAAACCAAGAACAAAGATAGATCCTCTGCAAATGTTTCAAAGCCGCCGTGCTGGGCCGGTACGCCGCGCGTTCCGACGATCATGACATGCATGGAATTTCAACCAGCCTAACTTTGATTTCTCCCCAAGGCGTTCAGGACGCCAAATGGAGCAACAAATCACCGCGCACCAATTCTCAACTGGAAGCTTGGCCGATTGATGACATCATCAACCATCCTCAAGCGAGTTCTCTACCTGCCCCTGACCGAGAGAACTCCCTTGAAATTTGTGGAATACACGTGCTGTAGATTTAGTTCACCGTCTCTTATTTACCGCTCGATTGTCGCAAACACAACCTCGGCCATGTCTTCAAGAGGCAGGGTGGATCCTGTTCGGCCCGTTGCGGGAATTCAGAATCGCAATTGACATCAATCCTCGCAACCAAACTCCGAAAAGTGGACCGCTGCCGATCTGCGGCCTTACATTCCAACATGGGAATCGGATTGAAATGGAGCTATCCAGATGCGCTTTGCTTTGCAACGGACAGCCGCAACTGAGGCGTTACATACTGTGGTTGACTCACACAATTGCTGTGCAAACGCCTCTTAGAGGTGGAATGCACAATCAGGTCTTCGTCCGGGGGCGAAATGCATAGAAATACCATCGCAAGTAATTTGGCAGCCAGGACCATAGCTTGAACTTTGATTTTCCTTGCGTACGGTCGTGCCACACAGTCGGGATTTCGATAATACGGTAGCCTGCGAGAAAAGCCTTTACCGTAATCTCGAGGTTTAATTCAAAACCGCCTCGGCTTTCAAACTTAAATTGCTTCAGCATCGAGCTGTCGTACATTTTGAATGCATTGGTTGCGTCGTGCGTCGGAATTCGCCGCAGCCAACACAGGCTCACTCCGGCTATTCGCGACAGAGCCTGTTTCACCGCAGGGCCATTTACAATCCCTCCGCCCTTCATATAGCGGCTGCCCGCAACCACGTGATAGCCCTGGCGGTATAACTCCAACATCTGGCCCACCTGCGAAAGATCGTCTGAAAGATCAGCCATGACCACCAATAGGGGCCCGCTCTCAACTCGGCGGAAACCAGTCTGCAGAGCGCCGACCACGCCTCGCCCAACATCGTTCTTTACCAGGAAGAGGCGCTTTTCACCGCGTGCAACCACCGCTTGCACGACCGGCAGCGTGTCATCCTCGTCGAAGTCGTAAACAACCAACGCCCGGAATGAACACAGCAATTGAGCGTTTACCTCGCTCCAAAGATCCTCAAACCCGGCACCTTCGTTGTACACAGGGATAATGATCGTCAATTCGCCCGTACGGTCGTTCACGATTCCGCTGGCCAACAAATCTTCTCCCAATGGTGTTTTGAATTAACCCAAACATTCACATATCGAAAATAGATGGAAGGCCGCACCGCGTCGGCACAGAATATGCGGCGCTCAACTTCCTCGTCGGAACGACGTAACCGTTTCGTTGGATGAAACAAAAGACACGCGAATCGTTGACCTGAATATGCGCCTAAATATGCGAACCTAATTCACTACATTTGCCCTTGCGCAACCTGTTCCTCGATCCACGGGATAACTTCGTCGAGGATGGCGTTGAGTGGAGTCTCAGCGCGATAGCCCAACAGCCGATCCGCTTTTTCGACAGAGGGAGAGCGCTCTTGCACATCATATTCGTACGCCGGATCGTGCACAACTCGAAAGGGCTTTGCGCCCTTATGCACTTTGTCCCAGATAACTCTTGCCAATTCCAAAACGGTAGTGCGCACATCTGTGGACAAATTGAACTCCTGATTAAGGGCGTTCGGATGCTCGATGCAAATTCGAATTCCGCGTGCCAGATCGCCACCGTACGTGTAGTGCCGCACCTGATTACCTTCACCAAGGATGTGAAGAGGATCCTGGCCTTTGAGCACCTTCTGCACCAGGTCGGGAACCACATGCGACATCGCCAGTTTCACATTTCCGCTGTAGACATCGACATCGCGCAGCGCCCGCTTCTCTCCGATCCCCACGCAGTTGAACGGGCGCGCAATCGTGTATGGCAGCTTGTACTGCTCCCATGCTCCCTTGACAAAATACTCCGTGGCCAACTTCTGGAAGCCGTAAGTGGATTTTGGAGGAGGGCATCTCTGCTCGGCGCCTTCCGGAGTTGGATACTCGGTAGTGGACTCATAGACCATGCTCGACGAAAGCACGGTAATCTTCTGTAGTTTGTCGTTCCTGTGTGCGTGAATAGCCGCATCAAAGGCGCTCGCAGTTATACGTTCGTTTTCCGCCATCAGGTCGTATGCAAATTCATGAAAGTAAGAGATTCCCCCAATCATGGCCGCCGCGGCCACAAAATGATCGCAATCGGCCAAAAGTTTCATTAATAATTCGGCGTCCTTGGCGTCCCCCCTTTCAAACCGATAACACGGATGGCTATCGTAGGATTTCTGGCTGCGACCGTATTTGCTGAAATTATCCAATCCAATTACTTCATGACCGCATTCGAGCAACTCCTGAATCAAATAACCGCAAATAAAACCTGCAGCACCGGTGACTAAGACCTTCATTTATCCTCCATGGCATAAGACCTGGTCGTTCCTCTATCGCCAGAATCCCCAAACATCCACAACTCTCTTCTTTTCTGGAAATTTCAAGTCGCGATAGGCAGAATGCGGCGCGCCAAGGATGATTACGTCGGCCTCGGCCACTGCTTGTTCAAGCGGTACAAACCTTGCATCGGAGACAAACGGATCGGTGCAGAGCACCCTTCGTGCTTCAACCTGAAGCAGTTTCTTCAACTTGTATGACAGACTGCTACGGTTGTCATCCGAATCCCCTTTGAATGCCATTCCGAGTATTGCTACTGCGCTTTTCGCCAATCCCTCTGAACGGAGTTGAGTGACGATGAAGTTAGGCAAACCTTCATTGATCAACATTGCCGCATGACCGAGGAAGAAGTTATTGCTGGAAAAAGCAGATAGCTGCAACGTATCTTTCAACAGGCATGGGCCGGCGGCAAACCCTGCCCGCGCAAAACTGCGCATACGTGGGTATTCCTGAGTAACTGCATTGTAAATTCGGTAAAAGTCAAGGCCGTAACTCTCGGCCAGCATATAGAACTGATTTGAAGCAGCAAAATTCAAATAGCGCCAGCTATTTGTGAACAGTTTGGCAAGTTCGGCCTCTAGGGGATTCAATTCGATGAGAGAAGGAGCGATCTGACTGAAGACTTCGCGCGCTTTGGCCAATGCAACCGGCTCAAAGGCAGAAATGATCTGAGGTAGGGTGGTCAGCTCTTCTATGGCTTTTCCTTCTGCGATCCGCTCTGGGCAAAAGGCAACATGAATTTCGCGCTTCCGCTCCTCGATCCGGTCCACAATAAGACGGGTGACGCCCGGATAAAGGGTGCTTCTGAGCACCAGGAGCGAGCCGTCGGGCACGTACTCGATCAAATCGTCAAGGCTGCGATACAAAGCAGAGACGGTGGGATTGAGGTGTTCATCCACGGGCGTGCCAATTACAGAAATAATTACCGCCGCAACACGAAGGCACTCCTTATCGGTGGTGGCCCGGAGGGACTTCCCAATCAGCTTGGGCAGAAGAGCCTCCGCGCCAGCTTCGCGGAATGGCATCAATCCCTTGTTGATTGTCGCAACTTTGAACTCGTCAATATCCAGCAGAACAACCTGCATTCCGCGATCCGCCAGAACCATCCCGAACGGCAGCCCCACATGTCCGCAGCCGCCTATGACAACGATATTTCCAACCTGATTCGTAAAAATGCCTCCAATAGAAATAGATTACGATCTGATTTCAAACAGCATTTCATTGTTCGTAAATGTTTTGACTCCCTCGATACCCTGATCGCGTAAATAGAGATTAAGTGTTTAGCCGCCGCCATTCCCACCTTCTCCGAAGTTTACAACGGCGCGCTCTAAGTCGCCCAAGCGGCTTGCCACACCTGACCTCTAATTCGAATGATGAAGATGCATGCCCCATCCTCTTGTGAATATTGGTGAATGCTCATTTCACACCGTACTTTTTCAGAGTCAATTCATATGTATCCGACCAGAAGACCGGGCCGCCATAAGTTGGCGCGATGGAAATACTCTTGACCTGGCCGTCGAACCCAACGTCGCTTTTTTCGGCCATCAGAGACGCAAAATCCCTTGTACTGCCAACCAACGGCGACAGGAGAAAGCCTGTTCTCATCATATTTGAAACTGTCCGATACCTGATTGTCTTTCCATTTTGCAATCCAATGGTTATACGCAACTCCGGAGGATTGAAAAGCGCTATAAGCACCTGTCCCGCCAGCGTCGGTTTCAGATCTATCTCAGCGAATAACAGCCCGCTCGTTGCGGGTAGCGCGATCGTAGAACCGGACTTACATTTCTGACTGAAAACGCTGTTGTATTCGCTACTCGCTTGAATGACTGGCAGCCTGCGCAGGAGAACGAATTTGCCGTCATATGAAACAAAAGTGTAATTATCCATCAGCGCCGGCCAACTCACTCCATCATCGAGCGCGGGAAGCCGCCCGCCTATGCTTTGCAGGTCAAACAGTACCCAGTCCGGCGCGTCGTGCCCCCGAAGATGCTGTTCGTTGAGGCTCGCCAAGGTTGGAGTGTAGGCCGAATAGCTTTGAAAAACGGGCCTCGGGTTCCATTCGTTGTTCGATGCAAGAAGAACCGATTGCTCGGACTCATAAACATCTCCGCTTCCCATAAGCGGAGGCAACGGATTGCCGCTCTTAATATCGTCGATCGCTTTCGCATAACGAGCCTCGAATCCATTTTGTCGACCGATCCTCAAGCGCAGACCCTCCCACGCATCGGCAAATGTCCTCCAGGTGCTCCGATATGTGGTTCGAGAGTAGGCTCCAATTGCTCTCTCAACACAAAACGCAAATATGTCTGTTCTCCTTTCTCCGCTCCAGGTCACCCCTGAACCGAATTTCTCATGCACTTCTTTGAAAAGCGTCGCGTCTTGCATAACGGATGTCCCAGCGGTAAGAATCGCGGCAATTATCAATGACGAGATGAGACACCTATTCATTTCGAGAAGCCCTACGATGGTAATTAGTACAGCGAGGGAACAGAATGCGCTCGATACGCCATCTGCCTTTACAAATCCATGTTTGAAGATCACGAGCAGAAACAAGGCGAAACCAGTAGCCAGCGCCCATTTCGATATCACCGTCAATCGATTCGCTCGGCGCATCGACCAAAACATTAACGCCGATACGGCAAGGAAAGTGATTACAAGCCCCTCGCCGATGATGGCCGGCAAGACCAGCCACGAGGAGGACATAGCCTCTGTGTAACCGGAAGTAAGTAAGAAGGTTCCACGCAGAAACGCTGGCAGGTTTCCAAACGATTGGCCGGCCTGGATCCAAAGGACCGTGGCAGAAACCAACGGAAGCACTAATAGGCAAATGCCCTGCCAAAAGCGGCGCTTGTACAAGAATAATGCGGAAGGTATGGCGGCAGAGGCCGCGAACGGAAGAAGAAGGCTCCCTTTGACAAGAGGCAGCAATCCTAAGGTGCACCACATCAACACAGCCGCAAGTATTCCCCGCCAATTAAGAGCTGCGGGGTTACCTCCTTTTTCCGGATTCATATATCTGACCGCACACGCTGTCAGCAGGAATGAGTAAGACAAGAGCAGCAATTCAGGGTTTCCAAACGTCGCAAGGAAGAGAAGCAGAAAAAGTAGAAGATATCGTTTTTTGCCGCGCGCCAGAAATAACAGCCCTGTCACATATGAAACAGCAACAAAGAGACTGCCCCACATCATTCGCCGGTCCGTCGCCGGGGAATAGGTTCTGGTGCCGACCGCAGCATAAGGCCCGTAAGTAAACATGATTTGCTTCCCAAATGTCAGATGCCTAGCAACAGCTTCATTCATGGCAAACTCCCATGACGCATCGAGTCCTTTGCTCGGCATTCTTGGATTTAGAGGAATGAAAATCGCGATGATCGCGACTGTGATGAAAATGTAAAAGGGAATGGAAGTGTGCTTGACGGGAAAAACAGAGCGGAACGATGATCGCATTGGACCAGGCTCCTTGGGTGAGATGTAGTCTTTCCGCATCGATTCAATTCCCTCCCAGGTTGTGCATTAGTTCAAAGAACAACTCGGTGGGAATCGAGCTTTCTTGCATTCGTCGAATAAATAGGCTTTGTGCCGCCGCTCTTATCCAGAGTAACTTTCCAATGGGACACCTCCTGGGTGGGTACCTTGAGATGTCACTCGGAAGGGGCGTTTGACTGGGGCCGGAGAGCAATGAGCCTGCTTGTTGATGCGCCGAGGATAACTGCAAGAATTACGTTTTGCAGATAGAATTCCTGCCTCAAAGGAGTAACAAAGTCCGAGCCCTCCATGCCCTCTAACAAGCAAAAGAAGAGCAGCAATAGGGCGCATCCAAGCGCACGAGAAGTTGTGGTTTCCTCGCGTGACCTGCCAAATGCAGGCTGACTTTTTTCGAGTCGTCGTCCCAATGTAATTGTCTTGATCATCATGGTGAGATAGAACCCAAGAGCCAGCCACCCTGCGTCGGCTAGAACCTCCATGAAGGAGTTGTCTGTTCCCCCAACGTTATACAGAGACGCGTGCAGGTTTGTAGCGTATTCCGGCCTGCGCGTCTTTCGAATTCCGGCGATGTAACCCATTCCCTGAGGGTTGGTCAAGCTGGATTGAATTACAAACATCCAGACCCCCGTCCTCCCGCTCGCGGTTAGCATGTCCGCCGTGTTTTGATTTCTATTGAATGTCCTCCAAATGATGTCCCCCCCTATGCTTGCCACAACAGAGACAGCAATCAATGCGGAAATAATGAATGAGGAGATGAGAATATATGCTGCGCGCTTGCTTGTCTTACCCCACCCAATCACCAGAACCGTAAGAACGATGAACAGCGCGATCTCTGCCCCGCGCACCTGCGTGATAGCAAGCCCAACAATGCCTACAACAAATAACAGCGCGGATTTGGCTCTGGATTCCAGGGAGTACAAGAAGCAATATGCCGAGATGATAGCGATGATCGGGCAAATCGCATTCATCGTGGCAACAGCCCCGCCGAGGAGACGAATTCCCGCTCCTGGAATGACGATTAGAACAAGGGCGGGCTGCACGGCAAGTGCACCAAGAACAGCAACAAGAAGGATCAACGATATAAGCCGAAGCCGAAACAGACATTGCATCCAATCGGGAGGGTTCCAATAGACATCGGCAATGAATGCCACGATACAGGACAGGGTAAGGAAATACAAAATGCTGAATTCGGCCGAGATTGCAGGGCCGGGAGAGTACGTCACGGAAATAACAAACAACACGCCGAGGAAAACTGCGTACTTCAAGATTGATTGGATCTGCTTCGGGATTAACACCGACGGCGCATAGGCTAAGCGAAGAATAGACCAGCTAGCAATCGAAACAATCCATCCCGCCTGCAATATGCTCCAGAAATCGAAATGTGCCTGGGATGTGTCGACTCCGCTGTACGCGTCCAGGGGCCGAAAAATCGGCGGCCCAAACGCAAGAAGAAAAATTGGATACCGCAGCAGAAACCGCAGGAACGACAAAGGTTTGGGGGGCTGGACGGCGGGAAAACCGGCTTCGATATCCCCTACCCGTTGCGCAAACTGCGTCATTTGGATGCCTTTGTGCTGAGCTGACTATTATGAATTGACCGGACGCCGCAGTACCACAAGGTCTTGTCTCTCGGCAATAACACCCTCGGAGATTCCGAGCACTTCAAATCCTGCGACCGGCCAGTTCCGATAGACGAATTCGGGCGTCATGATTGTGTTTCCATAAGAATCACCGAGAAAGCTTGCAATGTCCACATTGGCCGTCAACGCAGGGCCGCGCTTTTGAAGCTCTTTCAGCCAAGCGTATTCCTTGTAAAATACGCCATCCTTCTGAAGCATTTCTTCAATCTCGCCTTGGCTGATGAGGGTCTTGCTCGCGATCTTTGCAAGCGCACGGCTTCCTTCAATCGTGGGAAGGACCAATCCACCAGGTTTCGTTATACGGAAGAGTTCTCTTAGCCACGCGGATTGCGTCGGCAAATCGAAGTGCGAGAATGTCGAGACGGAATAGACCAAGTCCATTTCCTTTTCGGCAAATTTCAATGGAGGCATAAACCCGTTGACGTCGGCATCTACCTCTGGGTAACTCTTGCGTACGAATTCAATGGAGGACGAATCGACGTCGAGGGCGAAATATTGAGCATTTGGAAAATGACGCGTCAGAGGCATAAGTTGACGGCCTACGCCACATCCAAAATCGAGGACCTTCGTGGATGAATCAAATTTGACGCCGTAAAACCGGGCCATTGTGACAATCGGCGAATAAGTGGTGAGGGACGATGTTACATAATCCTTGATTGATTTTCCAGAGGTTTTACGAATGTTCGAGTTTGGCGGTACTGGGAAATCAATCACGCCAAAGACGCGCAGGAAGCTGACCTTTACATCCTGGCATGCATTCAATGCTAGCTTAAGAAACTCACGCACTCGCGGCAATCTATAAAGCGTGTCCTCTCCGCCGGTCTTCAGCGCCACTGGCGTTCACCTCCCAGGCAGAAACATTCCCTTTGGCGTTAGTCAATTCCATGTGAGACTTAGTCAGTCTATTCGATGCGCTCTCGAAATCGCAGCGCCATTTAATGCAACCGCAATTTCTTCGTAAGTGCTGGAAACAACGTGTCTCCAGGAATTAGCTTTGGCAAATTCCAGGGCTCGGCAGCTCATTTGCGCCCGAATATCCAGATCTCCGGCGAGCAATTCCATGGCGGCAGCCAGATCCCTGACCACATCCACTTCACTCCGATTCTGAACCTGAACCTTGATGCCGCATGACGGCGAAACCAACGCACCCGGGCCGCCTGTGTCAAGGCAGATTACCGGAAGCGCCTGTGACATTGCTTCAAGAAGAACATTGCCGCTGGAATCACGCAGGCTTGGAAATACAAAGGCTGTGTAGCGTTGATAATGCGACCAGATTTCCTCATGCGGAACCGGGCCGAGCCACCGCACCGAGTCTTGAATTCCCAGCCTTGCCGAGAGTTTTTTGAGCCATGTTTCACTCGGCCCTCCGCCGATTAGTGAGAAGGTCGCGGCCGGGTAATCAATCCTGATTGCTGAAAACGCCTTCAACGCAAGATGCAATCCCTTCATATAAAATAGGCGCCCAGTATATAGGAAGTCCGCGCTCCCACCGGTGATAGTGGCTTCGCGCACAATTCGCTCCGGTTCCAGACCGATCTCAAGACGCACTCGGCACTTTTCACGACAATCGTCAGGAAGCATCGCAAGCGTCGCTGGCGTTTTGCACAAAATCAGCGTAGCTTGTCTGAGCATTGCGGCAACGGACGGATTCCAAAGCGCCAAACGGTTCGAGACGTCGCGAAGCAGTTCCTGAAACGCGTTCCTCTTCCCAATACCTTTGCGCAACAATGGTGGGGTTTCGTCTCCGCCACCTAAGGGACCAACGACAAAGGGCAATCCGAGGCGGCCCATGAAGGAAGGCTGACGGAAAACGCCGAATGTCAAATGGTGGACTAAGTCGAACTGCACTCCTCCTATGAGGCGTCTGGCCAGCCGATATGCGCCGCGCTGCCACAGCGAGTAATAGAGATGGACGCCACGCGGTCCGCGCTTCCACCATTTGGCCCACGAAGGAAGATCGTAATAATGAAAGTGCAGGCCGGCGATGGGAGCATGCGCCATCGCCTTGTCGATTTTGCTCCGATTGTTGGAGCGCGTGATGACATGGACTTCATGCCTGAGAAGTGCGAGTTCAGTTGCCCAATGCCAGCCGACTCCCTGTTCAGATCCTATCCCCGGCTCACACGCATAGGCCGAAAGCAGCACCCTCATGCTCGCTTCCAATGCAAGTCTGAATAGAGCTGCGTCCCTGAATCGCTGCCCTTGAATTCAGAACCATCTAGGATAGCCATACGCCGATGCCCTCAAAGAAAGCCCGTTCTCGAATCAAGAATTCTTCCCAGCCAATGGAGCCGAGCAGCAGTTTCATCGCCATCCGAAGCTGCAGCGCCGGAAGAAAAAACAAGCACCGCATCACCCCAAGATTCTTCAGCATGAAGTAAACATGGCCCCGCGCGTTGTAGCGAATGGTGAAAGGGGAGTTGGAGCCGCCGGTGAGTGAGCTTACCTTGTGAAAGATTCGTGCACGGGGCGTGTAAAACATCGACAGTCCGGCCCGCCAGGCGCGAAAAAGGAAATCTGCATCTTCATGGTAGACAAAGTATTTTGCATCGAACATTCCGATCTTGGCGAAGACGGCGGTTCGAACAAGAATGCAGCATCCTGGCGCATTTCTTATCTGCATACGCGTCTCATACTGACCTCGATCAGGCTCACCCTCGCCGGTGTGAGAGCCGAGATATCCCTTGAATGCCTTGAAGGTGCCGCCTGCCGACCAAATGTGCATTCGATCCTCACAGAGAATCTTAGGTGCAAGCAAATCGCAATCCAGTGCATCGATCTCCGCGGCAAGCACCGCTAAGGTCTCCGGCTCGAATTCAATATCGTTGTTCAACAACAACACATACTCGCATCCGTCAGCCAGAGCGGAATGTATACCCTGATTGTCTGCCTCTGCAACGCCGACATTGACTTTATTGCCGCTCAACCGGAGTCTTTCGTCGTTCCATGCATGCATCCGCGCGATCGAGTCATCCTGCGACGCGTTATCCACGGCATAGACGACGAAATTAGCGTGAGTCTGGTTCGCGAGCGATTGCAGGAATTGATCGAGCACCTTACCGCTGTTGTAGGTTACTGTGACAATTCCGATTTTCCCGGGGTACGCCATCGCAGAATCCATTTTCTTATCACTCTGGATCAGACTCAAGCATGCTATCGATAACTCGGGCATAACTGACAAGGGAGGGATGCGAGTTACGACTGCCGCGATCGGCCCAAAGATAAAGTGTGCAGAAATTGATCATATAAGCAAGCGCCTGTGTTTCTGGCTCGTAACACCTGTCGGTCTCCAACGACTGTCGACATAGCCCGACTGTTTCTCGCATTGTGCGGATCAGCTTTGCCTGCGGCTCACTTCGCAATGCCATTGGCGCCAGCACAAAGTGCAGCGGATCAAACAGGGGAAGTTGCTGATAGTCGGCATATTCCCAGTCGAAGACCTTGGTGACATTGCGCTCGATTCTGATATTCCATTGAGTGAAGTCGTTATGCGCGGCCACCAGAACTATCGGCGCTACAGCAAGCGATTGCTCGATCCGCTTCATTCCGATCCGGAGACGGCTCGACCATTCCGCCGGAAGCAATCCTGAAAGATCCCTCATGCGCGAATGCAGCGTTCTATAAAGCCTGGAATCTTCGTATCGCGCCAATTCCAGCGAGAAGTCCTGAAGCATACGCAAGAAACTGAATTGCGGTTCTCCCAATCGATGATCGAACTCGCCGGATAACGCGCTTTGCGCAACAAAACAGAAATCATCACCCGCGCCGTGGGCGATTAGCTCAGGAATGTGGTCAACGAGTAGCGGCTGGTTTCGCAGGTCGCGCAGCCAGTTCGCTTCATTCTGGAGCAGACCATCGACAGCTCCAATCGCGCCCGTCTTAACCAAACACACTGGCTCAACTGTCTTGTTGTCCAAAAGGAGAATCGTGTCCTTTGTCCAGACTCCCTCGGCCCCGGCGCGGCAGCACGACAGGCCGGCCTCTTTCCCAATCGCTTTTCTGATCGATGTGAGATTTTCAGTTTCTGCGCAGTTAACCGCGGCGAGGAGGCGAGGCGCGCGAGCCATGGCGCGCAAGGGGAACTCTAATCGCCCAGGTTGGAAGACCTTCCAACACGCTTGCTGCGCCGCGGCTTGCCGCGGAATGACATAGCGAACTCGCCCTTTCCAGCGCAACGCGAGGTGGGTTGCGGAGGATTGATCCTGCGCCCGATAGAAGCGGTTTACTTCATCCACGACTGCTTCCGTTTTCGGTCACGGCAAGTCTGATGGCCTTCTCCACGTCCGCGATTACCTTCTCCAGCGGCTGCGAGGCATCTACGATCACGTGTTCCCGCTGTTTGCTTATGAAGGCCACGTATGCCTGACATTGCCGCGCCGTCTCCTCTGGAAGAACCTCTTGCTTCCGCGATTGCAAAACACTTGCCGGCGCATTCAGCAGGACCCACAGCCTGGGCCGCGGCATAAGTTTTCCGACCAGCTCGGCCGTCCATAATGGCGCGCCGAAACGATAGCGCATTGGGTCAACTAAAAGGTCGTGAAAGTAGCGATCACAAACCAGCATTGTCTCTCTCTTCTCCTGAAAGATGCGGGCATACCACTCTTCGAAAAGCCACACCCAGATTTTTATCAGAGAGGACGCGGCTCCACGAGGCGGCTTCCCATGAGGGTCTAAGACAATGGTCGCCGGTTGGCCGCGAAATTGCGCCACGTATCGGGGCTTCAAGTGGCGCATCCTCACAACGCGGCCCGCCGGGTTCAATCTGCCCATTAACCCGTCAATCACAGAGCTCTTACCAGCTCCGTCAGGACCAAGAATGACGATTCTCAGGTTGAGGTCTCCTTTGATTGCGGGCCTACAGTGCTGCTTGCGAAACATCGGAAGATTGCGCGTCGAGTTGGGAAGCGCCCCGAATCACCGGCGGTCGAAGCGCTTCTCGAGCTGTTTGTTTGTTCGCTCAAAGAGCATATTGACGATGGCCTCATAGGCGCGCTCCTGAACAATCTCAGCGGGCTGACTGGCATCAACTATGACAAACCGCCCCGTCGATTCTACGAAGGAGCGAAGCTGTTCAACCTGGCGAACGGCTTCCGCGGGCGATAGCTCCCGATCCCTCGATTGCAATTCCATCGCAGATTTATCCAGCAATATCCAAAGATCAAGGGACGGAAGCATTTTGACGGCAAATCTCGCAAATGGCATAGAGCCACCACGTCTGCTTCTGCCGGAACCAACGCCGAGGTCCCTGAAATCGCATTCGCATATTCGAAGCGTGAGGTTCCTATTCCCCTTGAACTGCCTCACCCATTCCGTCCAAAGCAACCGCGCGACTTTCGTGATCGATGCGAAAAAGCCTTTTGAGGTTGATGCCCGGTAACCTGCACTCGATTTGTCTCTGAATTGCTCGCGTGCTCCGGTTGGCTGCGAACCTAGGGACCGTTTCACCACGAGGCTCGCGACCGATTTGAGAACCGGCGTCAAGCCGTCAATCGTTGCCGCAGTGTCGGAACTGGGAGGACCGATGATGCAAACTGTCTCCATAGTCTTGGTTGAATAACGAATAGCGAACTCACGCGAATGGTGCCGGGCAATTGCCATTGTGCCGCGGACCGGCGAGCGGCGCAGACTCCGTAAGACCAGTGAGGCTCGGAGTGGTCGCATGCAGTCCTTCAACACTTCTCGCGCGTTGCCGATCACTGCGTCAACCAATCCAGTCGCAGCTTTCAATCCGAATTGCGGCGCCAGAGCGGCAATCGCGTCACCCCTGTTGGTTGAAAATGTTCGCTGCACCTTTGCGAAGTATTTCTCCTTCACTCCGCCGAAGATGAGCAGGCTCGATAAGAGAGAAATGATCGCCTCGTGGACCGGCGATGGAACAAAGAATTTCAAAGCGCCCGCTTGGCGCAGAATTGCCGCGTCGAGCACTGAATGCGTGTCCAGATAAACCAGACCCTTCCAGGAAAGGCAGGGGTCGAAATCGAGTTCGAGCGCACGGCACGACTCGCCCTGCGAAATCCCTTCCAGGAAAACCATCACGACATACGGGCGCTCTGTAAAGCCCACAATTCGAGTCCCGTCGATGCCCTGAATGGCTCGGATGACGCGGGGCAAATCATGTTGAAGAATTAGAAAATCGATGTCGTTGCCGGCATTGCTTTCGGGAAATCCTTCATAATTCCGCAAAACACAAAAGCGCACTCCTTCTGCCTCAAGTGCCTGAAAAAGCGCCGCAAGAAAATCATTGAATGGCATGAGCGGCGGCTGCAATGGCGGCAAAAAAACCTCCTCCACTTATCTCCCATCCAAGGTCTTACTCCACGAGCAAGCCGGAGCGGCTAGATTTCGTCCTTCCGGCCCCAGTACGCAAACTTTGACGCCACCAGCGAGATGGTCATAACGGGTTGCAGCGCCACTGCCATCAGCAGTTTTATGAACAGCCCTGGATATTCCTTCTGCGCAAAGTGCAGCACTGCAGCTTTGTAGAATGCCTTGGCCAGATCCTTGCGGCCCCGATTCAGGCGAGTAAGAAGAGGAGCTGAACGCAGACTCGCCAAAAAAGTTTCCCAATCCGGCTCGGCTTTTCCTGCCCGGCGGTAGAGCATGCATTCCTTCAACCATCGTGCTTTCGTTCGAGTCAAACGCGCTCTTGAGATTGACGCGGAGTTACCATGCATTCGATAGTCGAGCAGATATTCTGGCTGCACCAATACTTTATAGCCCTTCTCTGCGAGGCGGTTCCAGAGGTCGGTGTCCTCCGCGGGCCAGAATGCCTGCCTGTACCCACCAACCGCTAATACGGCGCTCTTGCGAAACGCCACTGCAGGGTGACTGATGCCAATCAACTCGTTTGCCGAGACCACTTTCTCCACCGCCTCGGGAGTGGTGAGTCGTGAGTTATCTTTTCCAATAACTCGACCTTTGCTGTCTATGTGGCGAACCAGGCTGCTCACGACGGCCAATTCGGGGTGCCTGGCGATGAAATCCAGTTGGCGCTCCAATCGGTTCCGACGCATCCGGTCATCCGCGTGCATTAGAAACACCCATTCGCCGGATGCAAGCTCAATGCCCCGATTCAAGGTTGGCGCAGTCCCCATGTTCGCGTGAGTATAGACTTTGATCCGCTCATCCTGCGCCGCGTACTTCTCCACTATATTGAGAGTCCTGTCAGTCGATCCGTCATTGACCACAATCAATTCAAAGTCGCGATATGTCTGCGCCAATACGCTCTCGATGGCTTCCGAAATAAACGGGACAGCATTATAGGCCGGCATCACAACAGAGATCGGCATTCGGAAGGACCTTCTTGATGGAACTCCAACTCAGCCTAGCTCGCCCGAACAGCGCTCGAGCGTGGCCTCGTCAGCCTCACAAACTGGATGAGAAATCCAGTAACCAACACAATGCTGTTGAACAGCATGCCGTACGCGGCGCCGAGTGCTCCATATCGCCTGGCGAGACAAACACCGATAGTCAGGGTTGTGCACGCGGCGATCGCATAAACAGGAAGCAGGGCTCTTGGTTTCTTGAGGGCATTGATTCCTACTGAGATCGACCGGGTCGCGAACCACATGAAGGGCATAAGACTGAATATCCGAACCAGAGTAGAAATCTCCCCAAAAGAACGGTGGAAGAGAATGCGAATGAGACCATCCGGATACGCAAAACAGAGGGCTCCAAGCGCCATAAACGGGATGCAGCCAACTAGCGTGACCTTTCCAATGAATCTCCGCAGGGCGGGTTCCCCGCTCTCATGTACAACCCGCGACGCACGCGGCGTCCCCACGTTTTCGACGGTCATGATCGCGGGATTCGAAATTGCGGCGATGGTCCGCGCCGCGCCCAACTGCGCAACAACAATCGGAGTCTGGAATGCGGCGACCGCAAGAATGTAAATCTGATTTGCAATCCAGGAAACGCCGGCTGTGACAAAAAGCCACTTACCAAGTACGACGTTTTCCCGTGCTGCGAAGCATATCGGCTGAAGACGAATTGGCAGACTCTTGTTGCGCAAAGGCACAAGGTACACTGCGGCGATTCCCATCGCCGTGGTTCCTGAAACGATGATTAGCGCCATGTCAAGCGTCATGCGCGACCGCATCACGACAAGGAAGAGAACTTGCCCCCCAGCGCTGATGATGTCCAAGAGAAGGGCTGCTGGCTCCCTTCTGTGTGTGAAGCAGACCCGCCGCACAAAATCCTGCAGCATGACGGTCGCAACATAGAATGCAAAAATCGCCAATGCGGTGGCAAGGCCCACCCCGTCGAGCGTCTTTCGGAAGTAGAAATACATCACCGCGGACAGGAAAAAACTGACAGGAATCGTTGCACAGCAGGTGATCCATGTTGATCCTGCGAGATAGTCGCGCCGTCCGGCTGCCTCCATCCGAGGCGCAAGAATAGAATACGGAGAAGATATGAAGGACGCCTGAATCAGCATGGCCATATTTGCAACAATGAAGGCCGTGATAAACAGGCCGTAGTCAACCGGAACTAGAAAGCGCCCCGCCAATAAATTTGTCAGAAACCCCGACAGCGAGACAATCGCGCTATCCCAGGCGCCCACCATCAGAATCGAGCGCTTGGCAAGGGCGATTATTCGCATCCAGACTCTTTCGCATAGTCATGGTAGCTTCGCTTGTAGTTCCCTTTCACGATGGCCCCGGGATTGCCCACTACCAGCGCGGAGGCTGGGACGTCCCTGGTAACCACTGTGCATGCCCCCACGGTCGCGCTATCCCCCACCACGACCGGGCCTGCGATAACGGCATTCGCGCCGATATATACGTTGCGCCCAATCTTCGGCGCACCACCGCGCCCATCGCCTCCCAAAACCACTCCGGGAGTGATTATGCAGTAATCTCCCACCGCAGCAAAGGCATTCAACACAATTCCTGTTGTGTGTCCAAGGAGCAGTCCTCTGCCTAACTTCGCGCCGAGAGGAATCTCTGCCCCGGTGGGTATGGTCAGGAATTGATAAATCATGGCGACGAGCTGGCTAAGTCTGCGCCCCAGTCCGTCTGAAAGCTTAAGCCTGCGATAGACCGGCGCCAATGCTGCGTGAAGGCCCAGCACATACAGAGCCCACCACGCTCCCCGGTGGCGGAGTCTTTTGGCATACATCACCGAGCCAAGAATCGCGACGCCGAAACACGCCGCTCCCAAGAAACCTATCAACACGCATACTGATGCACAGAGGAATAGCGACCGCAACAAAGTGGGGTAGCAGCCCATTCAACTCCCTCAGGGTTACACCAGTCTAACGAGCCGCGTAAATAGCGGCGGAGGTAGCCGTCGAGATAATCGAAGTTGTATCCGACAAGATGGCCTTGACCTTGCTCATCGGCACATAGACGATGTCCTGCGCTTGCAGTTCGAGCGGCGTCTGGCTTCCCTTCGCGATTCCATCGTAGGACAGGGCAAAGTCCAGCACGGTTCCATCCGCATTGCGGCGAATCACGCGCAAACCGCCCGTATTGGCCTGCATCACCGTTCCACCGCTCAGTGCCAGGGCTTCGGCAACGTTGAGCTTGCCGTCTTCCTGCATCACATAGCCCCCAGGGCGAGACACCGCGCCCAGCACATAGACAATCCCCGCGCGCGGAATCACAACCGTATCGCCCGGCCGCACCAAAATGGCGCCAGTCTCCCGATTGCTATCGCTGCGCGAGTAATGTGCCTCTAATTCCGGCTCTGAGTCATCTGCGCCGTGGCGGATCTTGATGCGTGTGCCCGCTATCGGGGTCAAGCCCCCTACCTGGGCCAGGATTTCGCTTAGCTTGGTTGGGCCAATCGCCGTTACCCGGCCTGGGCTGGCCACTTCCCCAAGGACAGTTACATACTGGCCGGCATATTGCTGCACGTCGACATTCACCTGCGGCCGGTTCAACACCTGCGCATCCTTGAGTGTGGTTTCCAGAAGCCTGGCTACCTCGGGCGCTGTTAGTCCTTGGACTTTTACCTTTCCACACAACGGAAGAGTCAGATCTCCCGAAGGGTCTACGCGATACGAATCGGAGAGCTCGGGTGTGTCGTATACATTCACGCTCAGCAGATCGCCGGGCTCGATGCGGAGTTGCGCAAAGTCTTTGGGAAGGACGGCCGGTCCAAGGCCCTGGCCCGACGTTGCCGGCTTGCCAGTTGACGCTGAACCGGAAGTGGAGGGCGATCCACCCACGCCGGCTCCGGAGAGCGAAGTGCCGCTGGACTGAGACTGCGCTGGCGCCGCCATCGCCGCAGCAAGCAGGACGATGCAGCCAGACGGCAAGTAGCCGCATCTGAGGCTCAGCCTACTTTTCACCGTAGTATTTCTCCACGTTGTATCCATACACACTCCGATATTCGCTTGCAGACATGTCCACTGCCTGAATGACCATGCCGAGAAGGTGAATCCGGTTCCTGGCCAGAATCTGAACAAAGCGGCGCAGCGCCTTTCGAGAAGTCTGGCCCGATCGCAATACGCCGATCGTTCCATCGCAGTGGGAAGCGACCTGAACCGGGTCGGCAACCGGCAGAGCCGGCGGGTTATCCACCAGCACCAGGTCGAATCGCTCCCGCGCCGTTTCAAGAATCTTGGCAATTTCGCCCGATTCCAAAAGCTCCGAAGCGAGCGGCGTGCTCTGGCCTGCGGACATCAGGAAAATATTGGGCACCACGGGATGCGGCTGCAGGACATCGTCGAAGGTTCCAATCCCGGCAAGCAGATTCGACAGTCCCTCTTTACGAGAGACGCGAAAGAGCGAATCTTGTCGCGGCCGCCTGAGGTCCGCGTCAATGATCAGCACCTTCAACCCGGTCGCGGCAAAGGCGAGCCCCAGATTGTAAATGGTGTACGATTTGCCTTCCCCGCCGAGCGCACTGGTAATGGCCAGAAGCTTCAGCCTGCGGCCAGCCCCGGAGAGTGTCAGGCCGGACCGCAAACTGCGCAACGACTCGGCCGTGGCGCCGTCCGGATCTATGAGGAAAGGACTCGATTCGGTTGCCAGCGCGCCTTCGGACCGTGATTTCGTATCTCTCTTATGGAACGGAACGAGACCGAGTACAGGCACATGGGCGATTTCTTCAACCTGGAAGCTGTCCGCCAGCGTGTCATCCTGGCTTTCCAACAAGTAGGCCAAGGCGATTCCCAACGCAAGACCGCTGAATAGGCCGACGATCGGGAATAGCGTTCGTTTGGGAACCCATGGTCTGCCCGGAGGACGCGCTGGATCGGCAACGGTAATATTTGCCGCGGTGCTGCCGGAATCGATGTTGGCCTCCTGCAACCGGGCATAAAGCAGGTCATAGAGTTCCCGGCTGGAGCTGGCCTGCTCCATCAGTATCCCCAGTTGAACAACGTCGTCGTTCATTTTGCTGGTAACTGTTTTTTGCGCTTCATAGGCAGACTGGAGCGCCTTTTCATTCGCCTCCGCCAAAGTGAGATCGTTCTTCGCGCGCTGCCGAATCTTCCCCATCTCGGCCTGAATCTGATCGTCCAGAGACTTCATTTGATTCTGAATTTCGTCCAGCCGCGGATTCTTGGGGCCGTACTTGGTCGCCGCGTCTGCATATGAGACCTTGACCGTCGATTCCTGCACTCGCAGCGAGTTCAGCAATTCAAGGCCGTTGCCCTGTGTTATGACGGTCGAACTGGAGATTCCGGGAAGAGAACTGCTGCTCAGCGAGGAGATCACCTCCGGATTCTGCGTCTCCGTCAACCGGTAGATTGCCTCCGCAGAAAGACGCTGGGCCTCAGCCTGTGTAACTTCCTCGTTCAATGCTGTGAGACGGTCCAACTCGGGAATGTGGATGCTGCCACCGCCGCCACCGCCGCCGCCTGATCCTGGTCCCGCGCTTGCTGAAACTCCAGATCCGCCTCCAAGACTAACCAGACCAGGCATCGAAGCTGAAAGGTTATGGGTGCGCTCGTATTCCGCAACATCCTGTTCGGACTTGGTCACCTGATTGGAAAGGTCGGTCAGCTTGCCGGCAAGCCAGAGCGAAACATCGTTCGATGAACTGTAGTTCGAGCTGAGCAGGTAAGACTTGTACTCGGCGACAATCTGGTTCGCAATGTCCGCGGCCCGCACTGCGTTTGTACTCGTATAAGTGATGGCAATCAGTCGCGAATTCTCTACCTCTTTTACCTTCAGGTTGCCTTCGAAACCGGCGATCAACTCTTCCCGGCGCATGGCTGGAAGTTCATCCAGGCTTACCACTGCTCCCTCTTCTTTTTTCCCGAACCAGCCCCCCTTCCCGGCAAGGC
>Ga0206935_10156_pt2 | contig 23263 bp, 20 predicted proteins | sample Alteio_BWOrgHeat_13_FD_152924 | JGI IMG/M metagenome (GOLD analysis project Ga0206935, IMG submission 152924) | Enriched cells from forest soil in Barre Woods Harvard Forest LTER site, Petersham, Massachusetts, United States -... | ecosystem: Environmental > Terrestrial > Soil > Temperate forest >...
GGCTTTAGTGCAGCCACGGATCGGGTTGTTCCAAAACGAAGGGAAGTTGTAAACTGCGTCACAGCGTTGGCAATCCTGCCAATCTGGCCGAAGAACAGGGAATCTATGAAAGCCTTGGTTCTGTTCGTCATGTTTTCCGGCTCACTGCTCGTCACGCGCCATTCGCTTATTCAATCCAATGCTCAATCCAGCACGTCCGCGCCTTCCGAAGCGCCGACTGGATTCGACGATCAGACGATCGATCCCGCATTCGTGGCGCAAGCTATTCATGACGGGGACAAGACGTTCTTTGACGAAGTCGAGAATATCGACAAGGATGGACTCGGCCCGTTGTACAACGCTCAATCGTGTCGTGAGTGTCATCAAAATCCAACCTCGGGCGGTGCAAGTCAGGTAGCGGAACGCCGCGCAGGACACCGCGGCCCGAATGGTCAATTCATAAGCGCGAGTGTTCCGATCAATGATGGTCAGCAGGTAATTGTCGGGCGAACCCTGATCAACGATCGAGCGATTTGCCCGAACGCAGCCAATCCTGATGTTCAGCTTCAGGAGCACATGCCCGATGCCGAGAAGATCCGCACCAACAGGCTTTCGCTCAACCTGCTGGGTGACGGCTTCATCGAAGCCGTAGGGGATCAAACGCTAATCGATCTGGCCAAAGATCAGTGCAGCAAGACGCACAGAAAGATTTGCGGACAGGCCTTGCCCGTGCCCATTGTGGAAGCTCCGGGAAAAACCGGCATAGGACGCTTTGGCTGGAAAGACCAGCACGCGAGTCTGTTATCGTTTGCCGGTGACGCGTACCTCAATGAAATGGGAATCACGAATACCCTTTTCCCGGATGAGGTAACGACGCTCTGCAATCCGAAGACTGTCACCGAACCGAACAGCCAACCCGATCCAAAAGATGGTCTCGAAGACATCGATCACTTCGCGCGCTTCATACGAGCGTCAAAGGCGCCGTCTCGAGACGACAAGTTGGCGGCCACGGACGCAGCCAAACATGGATCGGAGTTGTTCGACGAGATTGGCTGCGGAATATGTCACGTGTCAACGCTCCTGACAGCCAAGGCAGGCACTCCGATTAATGGAGGGAAATTCACGGTTCCCGACGCGCTGGGCGACAAGCAGTTTCATCCATACTCAGACTTCCTGCTTCACGACGTTGGAACCGGCGACGGAATCGCGATCGCAGTCGTCGAGCACTATAGGATGTCGCGCCAAGTTGCCGAAACCATTGCCAGCCGCAACTATTCAGCAAAAGCCGTTGACAACATGGTGAACTGCGAAGGCTTTTCCTTCAAAGCCATACAGGATGCCGCGAACAAGCTCCGCACGCCTCCACTTTGGGGCCTGCGCACCCATGCACGGCTGATGCACGACGGTGAATCTCTCACCTTGGATGACGCGATTTTGCGCCACAAGGGCGAAGCGGCAGAAGTAACCGGTAAATTCAGGCGCCTGCCGACTAAAGACAAATCGGATTTGCTCAGCTTCCTGAATTCCTTATGAGGAAATTCCCCTGCTGCTGGCGGTCTATCTCTCGACCTTGTGCCTGTGGTTCGCCAAAATGAAACGCGCCATTAAACGTTCCGAATCCGCATGCCGCGCGCCCCATCCTTGCGCGGGTTTCGCAAGCCCGGGGTCCCCAGCGAGCGCAACTCATCCTGAGCGGAGGAGAGACCCGCGCGTTTTCTCCAGCGCGGGAGACCGGGAGTCGAAGGATCTTGCGGTTGATTGTGGCTGTTGCGGTTGCTGGGGTGGAAGCGTGGGGTTGCGACAGAGTCTCAGCCGCCGACGTTTTGAACACTCTCTAATTCCCAAAAACGAACTGCCCTTCGACCTTGTTAAACCGGCACTCGGCACTCAGCATTCAGCAATCGGCTAACGCAACAACAAAAACCGGCACTCGGCATTCAGCCCTCGGCAATCAGCAGAACACCAGCTTCGAAGCCGCGAAGCTTCGTAGCTTCCGAGCATTTGGTCTCCCAGGCGAACGTAACTCGCTTCCATTCCGTGACGGCCTGCTCCGCCCTGATTCAGGGAACCGCTACAGAGGCCAGCGAACAAAAGCTTCCGTATTCACCGCGTATTCACGAAACCTTAAAGGGAAGTTCTCAGGTCTGCGGTCAACTGATGGTCAGAAGGAGATCACAGTGATGCCACATTTCAAGACCTTTCTCTTGCCAAAGACCTTTGTTATCGCCGCAGCGTTTATTTTCTGTTCCGTCGCAGTCAGCCTCAAAGCTGAAGGCCAATCGGTTCAGCCGTCTTATAAGTTATCGACCTTCGCTACGAGCACAGCGGTATTTTCCCAGCCCGACTCCATCGTGCGCTGGAAGAACAGCATTCTGGTTGGATATCAAAATCATGCCGCTAAGGATGGCACCGACGGCAAATCCAGCACCATCGTCCAGTATTCCCTGAATGGGAAGATCCAAAGAATGTTTTCGGTGAAAGGCCACAACGATGGATTGCGCATTATCGGCGAGGATACGCTTTGGGCGCTGCAGAATGAGGACGCCAATCCGAATCTTGCCGTGATCGATCTTGAGAGCGGGAAGCAAAAGGTATTCTTTCCTGCTGCTCCTCACGGCGGCGGCTATGACGACATGGTCGTCAAGGACGGCAGAGTCTTTGTCACCGCCTCGAACCCGAATCTGGATTCCGCAGGCAACAACGACTTCCCCGCCCTGGTGACCATGAGTCTGGACGGCGACTCGGTGGATGTCGAACCCGTGCTCAACGGCAACGCCCAGGCCACGGACATTCCCACCGGCGCGCCGACTACGTTGAATCTCACCGATCCTGATTCGCTGACCGTGGATCCCCGCGGCAATATCGTGCTTAACAGCCAGGCGGATGGCGTGCTCGTGTTCATTCGCAATCCGCTCTCCCAAAACAGGACTGTCGGACATCTGAGCCTCAGCACAGCCTCCGGCCCGACCACCGTGGACGACACCGCTTTCCCGGCCACGCCGCAGGACTTTCTCCTTGTATCCGACGTAGGCGCGGGCGTGGTGTATCGAATCGACAGTCCGGAATTCGGCTTTGAACCCGGCGTTCCTTACTCCTCTTCCGACACGGCCGGCTTTGTCGCCGTTCTGAATCTGGATAACGGCGTTCTCAGCCCAATCGGCACCGGCTTCAACAGCACTCGCGGAATGATCTTCGTTTCGCCCGCATCGGAAGGCGGGGACGAGAGACACGGCGACCGTTAGCGCTCCTTATCAACATCCTGGTCCCATGGCCCCCATCCTTCGCTGCTGATCTTGCGAAGGATGGGGTTGCTATTTTGCCCAAGAATTTTCATCCACGCGCCGTGCGCGATAATACTGGCATGGTGGCTCCTGATGAGACTGGCGGATGTTGCGCGTCGCAGACGAGCGTTATCGCTTTTGGGTTTGTCTGGTTCGCCGGCATTGTCCTTTCGCTGGTTATCTTTCGTTTGGCGATCTCGGGGAGACTGTGGGACCTCGGCTTTCCCAGTTGGTTGATCACCCTGTGTGTGTTGGTTGGCGTTTGGCAGTGGATATGGATCGCGCCGATGCTCAGATTCGCGCGGCGTCGCCACCGAAATGATTTGTACAACGGCCTCTTGCGGGGAGGAGTCTCCTTTTCCGTCTTGCAGATCGCAATATTCGTTGCGCTGTACTTCACGTTTCGGAGAATCAGCTTACAGTAGCGATTTTAGGCCGGCTCATCGAACACCGCGATGAGTGGGGCACCCGCGCTGTGGTACGCTTGATTTCCACATAACCTTGAGCCTCTGCTGACACTCGCGGCGATACTAATCGGCATAAATTCAGAAATGAGATCGATAATGGTGTCGCGCATTTGCGAAGGTTGATATGGCAACTGCAGCCAGAGTCCGCGTTGCCCCGAAGAATCCAGGGGCGCGCCACCTCGATCAAATCGAATCCGTTATGGAACGCGGCGATCTCAGCGCTGATCTCCTTGAAGTGTCAGGATCGTGGCAACGATGCGCGAGCGAACTCCTGGTCAAGCCCGATAGCCAGGCAGCTCCCAACATTGTCAGCGACAGCGAACTCAGGATCGTCCGCGAACCGCTCGGCAAGGCGATCGCTTATGCCCGGGAGGAAATCGATCGTCTGTACGCAATCGTCCGCCAGGAGGGCTATGTTGTGCTGCTGTGTAACGCAGACGGAATAGCGATTTACCACCGCGGCGACGAAGCACAGGCAGATCAGTTCAAGTATTGGGGGATCTGGGTTGGAGGAGTCTGGTCGGAAAAAATCGAGGGGACCAACGGAATCGGTACGTGCATTACGGAGCAGCGGCCGATTCTCGTGCATCGTGACCAGCACTTTCGAACTCGGCACACCGGACTCACGTGTGCAGGTGCGCCAATCTTTGATCCTGGCGGCCGGCTGGTGTTGGTACTCGATGCTTCCTCAATGACTGCAGATAAATCCCATACGTTAGCATTGGCTGCGACTAAAGTCGCGGCGCGCGGAGTGGAAGAACGGCTGTTTCGTGAGTGTTTTCGCAACATGTGGACCATTGCCGCAGCGCTATTGGACGATAGTGATGAAGCTCTGCTGCTGGCGGTCGATAGCGATCTGCGGATGGTCGGCGCCGATCGACTAGCACGCAGCACGTTCGCTTTGGACGACGAACGTCTAAACAGAGGCGTGCCCCTGCAAACGATCTTCGACTACGACCGATCAGTCTTCCGCAACCACCGTGAAGAGGACATCTCGGCGCGATTCACTCGCGTCAATACCGGCGAAGGTTGGCTTGGGTTGATTACGCCTCCACTCAGCGGCTCGAAAGGCTGGCGCTCTCCAGCGGAGGCAGAAATCCATTTTCGGCCGAGAATCAGCATGCTCCGGGATATTCCGGTTGCCGAGCTTGTAGCCTCAAATCGCGGTGGGCTCCCACCCGGACGTGCGCATCGCATTTGCGAATACATTAATTCCAATCTCGATCAGAACATGAGTCTGGAAGTGCTGGCCGAGATGGCCGGCCTGTCGATACATCACTTCGCGCGTGCGTTCAAGCAGACGATCGGAGTGCCGCCGCACAGCTATGTGCTGCAAAAGCGCATTGAGCACGCGCAGCATATGCTTCGCACTACTGAGCTTCCTTTGTCGGAAATAGCGCAGTACACGGGCTTCGCAGATCAAAGCCACCTTGCCAGGCACGTTCGCCGAATGACAGGTGTCTCCCCAAGTATGCTTCGTTGGGCGCAACGGTAAGTTATTGCATTCGAGGGAATTGTTAGCAGGGGTTCATTTCCTCCCAAAGCCCCTGCAAAGCCAGAACCTGGGCATCTATTCCTCACATTTGAGCAAGAACTTCCCGACGACAGCGGAATTGTTCAAGACCTCCACACCCGCTTCTTGACACTATCGTCCTGCGCTCGCGAGTAAAAAAACTCGAAAACGGCGCCGTTGAGATTCCTGAGTCACGCCGTTCCACGCCTCACCGGTGGTGACGCAGGGACACAGCAAAGAAACCTGCATTTGCAAAAGGAGGATTTGTCATGCGGCTCGATGGACTATCTCTTCCGTTTAGAAGTTTCTCTTTGTTTGGTTTGTGGCCGGTCACGTGGGAGATGCAAATTCGGCACGAAGAACGTCAAGCCGAGCGTGAGCGAATCGCCCAAGACCTTCACGATACAGTGCTGCAGGATTTTTATAGCGTATCCCTGCAATTACAGACCGTGCTCGATCAGCTCCCGGCAAATTTGCCCTCGAAGCTGCGGTTGTTCCGTATTCTCGAAATATTGGGGGGCATCACCGAGGGCGTTCGCCGCGCCCTTCGAGGACTGCCTTCGCCTCCAGCGGGATCGGACGACCTGCCACAGGAGTTTTCCCGGATCGGGCAACAACTGAGCACCGAGCGAACTGATTTTCGCGTCATTACCTCCGGTTCCATCCGCCAACTCCATCCCCTTGTTCGCGAAGATGTCTATCGGATCGGCCGTGAAGCACTGGTCAATGCATTCCGTCACGCGCAGGCCGCTCACATCGAGGTTGACTTTGAATATGGCGCGAGGCGCTTCAGGTTGGTTGTCCGCGACGATGGCTGCGGCATCGATCCGGAAGTGGCGCATGGCGGACGTGAGGGACACCTGGGACTTCGGGGAATGCGCGAACGGGCAGAAAGACTCGGCGCAAAACTCCAGGTTCGGAGCCGCGCTGGAGCGGGAACGGAAATCGAGCTGCTGCTACCCAATCACATTGCGTTCGACGGTGGAAACAAATGATCCGTCTCAGAGTGAGCCAACCCTCGTCTAAAACCGGACTTAAGGGAGTCTCGTCTTTTTGCACGAGCTCTCCGGGGTTACGAAACAGATCTTCGTGACCCGAGCTCAATCATTCCTTCCAGGCGGACGTAGCTCGCTTCCATTCCGTGTTCCATGCCTGTCGCGAGCATGGCTGCGCGGGTCTGGGCGTCGGGCAGCGTCATTCGCATAGTCATCAAGGTGCCGGCGCCGTCTGCGTCAAATCGCGTTTCAATGTGGTTGTCCGGCGTGGGATCCGGCAGGTGCATCCGCTCCACATGGACAATCCGGCTGTAAGGCTCGAGTTCCAGAAATTCGCCGGTGATATGGAAGTCGCCGCCTTTGCCGTTCGACCATTCGTAGCGGAACTTGCCACCCGGCCTCGCGTCATTGATGCAGACAGGCATCGTCCATCCCTCCGGACCAAGCATCCACTTCTGCACTAATTTGGGATCGATGTGGGCGCGGTACACGGCTTCTGGAGGCGCAGCGAAACGCCTGGTCACGACCACGTGCGTGTCCCCCTCGGTTTTCAATGTCAACTTGCTCATCGTCTTTCTCCTTTTTTCGGTTTTGGCTTTGGCATTTCCATGGCGGCCAGAACTTCGTCCAGCCGGTTGTAGTTTTTCTCGAGTGCCTTTTTCAGCATTGCCAGCCATTGATCCATGGCTTCAATCCCTGACGCTGACAGACGGCGAGGACGCCTGGTGCCGTCGATACGAGAAACAATGAGTCCCGCGTCTTCCAGCACCTTGAGGTGTTGAGAGATTGCCGGTTGCGTCATCTCGAAGGGCTCCGCCAGTTCCATCACCGTTGCCTCTCCCTTGGCGAGACGCGCCAGAATCCCCCGGCGCGTCGAATCGGCCAGGGCAGAGAAGGCGGCATCGAGATTCAAACTGCTATGCATCAAAGATAGCTTATATAAGTAACTACTTATTGTCAAGCGGAAAATGACGCGACTGACTTTACGTGCGGCTCTGGTGGAAAAAGTGCAGTCAGCAGTCAGCACTCAGACGAATCTGAACCTGGGGCGCGCGGGCGCCACATTGCAGCAAAACCCGGTGCTTCATTGCGAAACTTTGAGATTCGCGAAGTAGCCTTCTGTGCCGGGTCCTACCCATAGGGCCACCGGCCCCTCGGAGTCGCCGAGTTTCATATCGTTGACGATCAGGCAAGGCTGCGCTGACCCATTGACGAACAGTCGTGCCTTTGTCCCGTCGATCGCGATCCGGTACTTCGTCCAGGCTCCGGGCTCCAGGTCCACATACGATTCGTATTTTTCCGGCGATTCCTTTCGCATGCGGTCGTAGTCGAATTCCGGGTACGAGGCGTACTGGGTGGAATGGTTGCGCCGCACCTGCTCGTCGGCCCGGCCATTCGTCGGCCGCAGGTAGATGTACTCGTAGCGGTTTCCCTGCATTCGGAACGCGATTCCGATGAATCCGCGCGCTGCGGGACCTGCATTGGCAGCGGGCTTTCCCGCCAATTCAACCTCAATAGTTCCATTATGAAACCGGCTGCCCTTCAGAATCGCGTAAGACTGGCCATTCGCCGCATCGGGCAGTGCATCCAGACGAACCGCGGATTTCCCCTGGTACGTCGCTTTCGCGATCGAAACCCCGCGCGCGTCCAGTTGATCCGGCGTCTGCGCGAATAACGGCGCGATTAGCAACACAGCAAGCAGGTATCTCATGGTCGGGTTGGACGGAGGGCCGTGGGAAAGGTTACGGAAAAAAACCGGCACTCAGCAGTCAGCACTCTGCATTCAGCCAAGGCAAGACCAAACTCCCCTTTGTTGCAATCGACAGTGCTCTATGCAACCAAAGAAGATTTACTATGCAAACATGAAGACGGCCGTATTAATAGCGGTGTTGCTGAGCGCAGTAATCCCGTTATGGTCGTCGCCCGACGAGCACTCAGAACGGTCATGTATCGTCATCCTTGACCAGAGCAAACCTCTTCCGAAGCCAGTCGTGCGGGTAATTATGGACAGCGACGAGGCAACGTTTGCCCGGAAGCTGTTCCGCGAGCAAGGTCGCGATCCGTACAAATCGGCTCCGCTGCGCGGAGTGTCTCTAACATTAGCCGACGTCAATGGAACGACGTGGTACCTCGTCGGTGGAACCGACACGGCGATGACCGGCGCCGATCAGCGCTGGTATTGGCTGGCGCAGCAGTCTGGCGGGAGCGCGAAGATTCTTCTCTATGTCGGCACTCACTGTGTGCAGATAGAGTCGAAGGCCACACTCGGATACAGGAATGTCTGGACGCGATGGCAGACCGTCGGCTACGCCTTAGTTCGGGAGTATCGCTGGAACGGGCACGCGTACACACTGTTTCGGAAATATGCCGACCATAAAGCGTGGTAAGCGCTCTTTCCGCCTGATTGCCTGATCGGGAAGGGAGATAGAAGTGTTTCCCTTATCGGGAAAATAAGTCGCAGGGTCTTCGAAAGCGCGCAAAGCGCGTTTCGCCAGCGCTAAAGCGCGAAGAAAAAAACGCGTTTTGCCGCGAGGACTAAAAGTCCTCGGTCCCCCCGCATGAATGCCGGGGCTTCCACCGCGTCGCTCCGCTCGGAGATGCGGCGACTTCTACGACCTCGCTCCTACTCGGAATACAGGAGCTTCCGTAACTTAATTCCACGTTCACCCCCCGAAAATTCCGTTATCGCGCCTCAAAACTGCCTAAAAACTTGCCGTTTTCGGCCTCACTTTTGCGCTCAAAACCGACGAAATCCCGCCTTGCAGGCCCTGCACTGCGACATTTGTAAGTCACTGATTCTACTTGCTGCTATCTTTATTACAGCGTGAGCACTTTTGGCCTGAATGTAAATTTTGCGATTAGAAGCTCCAGGAGGCGTTGGGGCGGTTTTCTGGTATCGGGGTACTCTGGAGCGGGCACGAGCGAATCCTAGGCGAAGCTAGGCCGCTTTCTGTTCGCCTGTGAGAGGCGGCGGGATCGCGATTTTGCGATCTTCCGGTTTTTGCTTTTGGAACTGCTACTCCGACCCGACTTCGACGACCTCTTCCGGCATCTGCGAATCCGCGGGTGGGGTAGGCGGTTCCGCCTGCTTGCGCGAGTCCTGCACGTAGCGGTTGCGCGCGGCGCGCAGCTTCATGAAGGATTTTGCTTCCTTGTAGAGGCGTTTGCGGTCGGCGTTGTTGAAGATGGCCTTCCTCACGATGCGATAGACCTGCTTGGGACGGAAATAGTACTCGTCGTAGAAGCGATGCACCATTTCCATGACGTAGTCGCGCGGCAATCCGGGATATTCGATATGCGCCATCTGGTGGCCGCCGGCATCGACCATCGACTGACTGTTGACGATAAAGCCGTTCTTCTCGGCGAAGTCATGGAACTCGGTCCCGGGATAGGCATGAGCTAACGAGACCTGAATGGTTTCGACATCCAGCGATTTGGCGAAGTCGATAGTGTTGCGGATGGTCTCGCGAGTTTCGCCCGGCAGCCCGAGGATGAAGTCGCCGTGAACGACCAGTCCTAATTTGTGACAATCGCGAGTGAAGTCCCGCGCGCGCTCAATAGTCGCGCCTTTCTTGATGTTCTTCAGGATCTGTTGATCGCCTGATTCATAACCCACGATCAGCAATCTGCACCCGGCATCGCGCATGGCCTTCAGCGTGTCGTAGTCGGTGGTGACGCGCGAGGTGCACGACCAGGTAAGCTTCAGCGGCTTCAATTTCTCGCACAGCTCAACCGTACGCGCCTTCTGAATGTTGAAGGTATCGTCGTCGAAGAAGTATTCGCGCACGTTTGGCCAGTACTCTTTGGCTTTGGCCATCTCTCGTGCCACGGCATCGCTGGAACGTTTGCGCCAGGCATGTCCGCTGAGGGTCTGCGGCCAGAGGCAGAACGTGCACTGCGCCGGGCATCCGCGCGTTGAGTAAAGCGACACGAAAGGATGCAGCAGGAAGGGAACGTTGTAGCGCGTGACGTCGAGATCGCGCTTGTAAACGTCGGTTACGTCGGGGAGGGCGTCGAGATCCTGAATCTGCGGGCGGTCGGCATTGTGCACGACTCGTCCATGTTTGCGATAGGAAATGCCCAGAATCTCGTCGAGTGGCTTGCCCTGCGCGAATTCGACCACGGAATAATCGAACTCTTTGCGGCAGACGAAGTCGATGGCGTCGCACTCGTTGAGGGCTTTGTCGGGGGAAGTGGTCACCGGCGGCCCCACGAAGGCAACTTTCAGCCGCGGATTTGCCGCTTTCATGGCCTCAGCGAGCCTTTGATCGCCAGTCCATCCCGGCGTGCTGGTGAATAACACCAGGAACTCGTAGTCCTTGCCGATCTGGATGGTTTCATCGGCGGAAACGTGGTGCGGCGGGGCGTCCAGCAGTCGCGAGCCTTCCAACATGCCCGCCGGATAAGCCAGCCATACCGGATACCAATACGATTCAATCTCTCGAGTGGCCGGCCAGCGCGAACTGGCGCCGCCGTCAAAGTTCTCGAACGAGGGGGGGTTCAGGAACAACGTTTTTAATGGCATCTTTGCAGCTCAAATATAACATCCAGAGAACCTTCTTACGCGCTTCTTACAGGAAAATGTAGCCCCTCCAACCTGTTGAGAAGGCTGCTACTTTGTGGAATTCAAGGCATGTGTCGCAGGTTGATCCCAGTACTAACGCGTCGATAAAGCCCAGGTCTCCAAGTCTCCGGTTTGCTTCAGCAACTGCATCTGCGCCTTTTCCAGTTCATAAGTGGCATCGAGCAGCGCGGAGTATCTGTCATTTTCATCGAGCTGCGCCTGCTGCTGGTCGCGCAAAGTGGCTTGTCCGGCATCAACCTTGGCCTGCATCGCCTCAGTATTGCTCTGCGCCAGCTCGTACTCGAGCTTAGAGACGTCGCGAGCGGCGTTGAGTTGAGCCACCGTGCGCTGCAGCTTGAGCGTCTCAGTGGAAACCTGTTCTTTTGCGGCCTCGGCATCTTTGCGGGCGCGCAAAGCCTCGGCGTACACGGCCTCGCTGTGCTCCTTTTGTCCTTTGTTCAGAAATGGGAATCGAATCTCCACGCCAATCGCGCCGTTATTACGTTTGAACGTCTTGTAGTACTGATCGTAGTTGTTGTACTTGGTGAAGCGGGCGTATTGTCCCACCAGATCGACTGCAGGGTAGAGCTGTTTATGCTCGCCGCGGGCCTGAAACAGCTTCGCCGTGGCCAATTCTTGCGCGCTTTTTACTACCGGACTGAAATTGATGGCGCGAGTAGCCAGGTCTTCCTCCTGGGAGACATCGGGCAAACGCGGAATCGATTCCGTAACCGTCTCAAATTCGCGAGCCGGCAATCCCGTAAGTTGGGAGAGTCGCACTCGCAGAGTATCCGCTCCTGCCAGCAGCTCGGCGATCTTCAGCCGAATGCGCGCGGTGTTTAACCTGGCGCGCGTTAACTCGACTGCCGGATCGACCCCCGATTGGATGCGCTGCTGCTCGATGTTCTCGAACTTTAGCGCGGCGTCTTCCTGTTGTCGCAGGATATTGATCGACGCCTGGTTCTTGTCCAACTCTGAATAGGACAGCGCAGTTTCGAGAATCACCTGGTTTTTCTTGTCTTCCTTGCTCAAATCAGCCGCCCGCACATCGCTGCGCGCAGCGCGAATGAACTCACGCTGCGCCTCATTGAGCAGCAGGCTCGTCGAGCTGACCTTGAAGATCGACGGCTCTCCCAAAGGAAATCCGAACGAGTAGGCAAGCCCCGAACCAAAAAAGACCTGGGGAATGTACTGATCGCGACTTTCCTGATAGAGAGCTGCCATTCGGGTTACATCCGCTGCGGCCGCGCTCATGGTGGTGCTGTTGCGAATGGCCAGCTCAATCGCGCGCCTGAAGGGCACGGGTTCGGCGGAAGCAACACATGTGGTCAGAAACAGGGAAGCGGACAGGAGAAGAGAACAGCAGGATTTCACTCGCATGGCGAGAATTCTAAAGCAGGGAATGCGAATAGAGGGTGGCTAAGGAAGAGGTCTTGACTAGCCAGTTGAAGGGATGAGAAGAGACGATTTGAAGGGATGGGATACACGAAACGCATCAGGGAACAAGCCCCGAAGGCGCTTGTTCCCTGACTGAGGCTGATATCTAAACTAACTTAGCGGCGATATCCACTGCCGCCGTTGTAGCCCTGTTGATAGCCCTGCTCGTAGCCTTGGCGGTATACGTTCTTGTACTGCTGGCGGTCTCCCATACTGGAAGTGTATCCGGGAGCGTTTTTGTAGTTGTCGTCATGGGTTGGACGGAAGCTGTGGCCGGTAGCGCGGTCGTTGCGTCCGTCATTTACTCCGTCACGATAGCCATTCTGCTGAGCTACTTGGGAGCTGTTGCCGTAGCCGCCATTGTTTCCACCGTAGCCGTTGCCGCGGTTGTGATCGTCACGATCGTGGTCGCCGTCACGGTCGTGGTCGCCGTCGTGATCGTTGCGACGTCCGGCACCGTTAAATCCGGCTTCGTAGCCCTCACGATACGCGCGGCGATCGTCGCCTTCGCGATATCGATCCGAATCGGGACGGAAACGGTGCCCGCTTTGCGCATCATTGCGTCCTTGTTCGAAGCCCTGACGATAGGCTGCACGGTCGTCACGATCCTGGTAGTGCGAACTGTGGTAGTCCTGAGCTAATGCCCATGCTGAAGTGCCAAGCATCACAGCGCTGAGCGCTATAGTCCGAAGCAATCTCATACTCTTCTCCCGGCCGGTTGCACGAAAAAAGACAAACTTTCGGCCACTCACCAGCGGTAACACGATAACGGATGCAAAGTTCTGAGGAAACGTCGCATTGGTCGTTGTACCTTTGAGTCTCGCGCATGGTTCGTCGAACCGCGCCAACAGTGCTTTAACGTATTAGTAAATCGATTCAGCGCTGTAAATGCGACCCATTTACGCCGAAGAATCTCTGTTATCAAAAGATGTAACCCTGCAGCGGCTGCCCAGCTACAAATCCTCTCCAGCCACAATTTCCATGCTCTCGCGCCGCAATGACGTCGAGAGAGATGCGGGACGCAAACGGGTGGTGGTGGATTCACGAATCACGAGTTCAGGCTCCACAGCCACTTCCTCCGGCGCCGGACCCGAGCGCCTCAGGCGATCCAGCAAAGTCTGAGCAGCGATTTCGCCCATGCGACGCAGGGGTTGGCGGATCGTGGTTAGGCTCGGAGTGCTGTAGGCGGCGCTGGGAATATCGTCGAATCCTACGACAGCGACACTCTCCGGGACCTCCATTCCGGCGTCCCGCAGAGCGCGGATGGCCCCAATGGCGGAGACGTCGTTGAAGGCGAACAGCGCGGTGAAACGTTCACCGCTGGCCAGCAGTTTCTGAACTACCGGATATCCCATATCGGGAAATGGCGTGCTGAATTCCATTTCGACGCACAAACCGGGCTTCATGGGAAGGTTCAGCGTTTTGGCGGCTTCGCAGATGCTCTGCCAGCGAGTTTCGCTATCGGAGCTGACTTTCGGACCCTTCATGAAAGCGATGTCACGGTGTCCCATCCGCACCAGATGCCCCAATGCAAGATCAGCCGCGCGGCGATGGTCGAGAATCAAGTTAGTAACCCCATCAATCTTCCGATGTCCCGAAATGGAAACTACGGGCAGCGGAAGCGGATGCTTTATGGGCGTGTCGATTGCGATAATGCCTTCCACCGAACGATCCATCATGATCATCGGATACTCCTCGATGAGTTCCGGATTGTTGCGATGGCCTGCAGCGAAATAGAAATAGCCCTCGCGCATCAGGTGGTCCTCGATGCCGCTGGTGAGGAGGGCAACGTAGTCGGATAGGTCGGGATGGAGAATGCCGATGGTGAAGGACCGCTGTGTGCGGAGCGACCTCGCGTAGAAGTTAGGACGATAATTGAGCGCCTTAGCCGCCTCGAAGATGCGGCGCTGCGTGTCTTCGGGAATGGCAGCCGCGGCCTTGGAACGATTGATAACCAGCGAAACCGTTGCTGGAGAAAGCTTTAGATGTTCGGCTAGAGTTTTCAGGCTGATGCTTCGAGTCTGGTTGTTCTTGCTATCGTTCTTCGATTTGGGCATGGGAAGTCCCGGCGGGGGCGTGGAGCTTGCCAAAGAAATCTACACCTTATTCCATTCTTTACCCAAGAAACTCGCCTTCGACGCACCTACCTAATTTCAGCGGGGCTCGCCGCAACTTTGAGCCGCTCCTGGCGAGCGCCATCGTTTCCCGGATCTACTTTCAGGACGCGGTCCAGCATCTCCAAAGCGTTTTGGCGGTCTTTCAGCGTCGAGTAAACTTGCGCAAGATCCACGTATGCGGGCATGAAGTAGGGATCCATCTGGATCGATTCTTTGTACAGATCCATCGCAGCGGTGACCTGCCCCTGTTGCAGCCGCAAGCGAGCGAGTCGCGTATGCACCTCGGGGGATTTCGAGCCGGCATCAATGGCTTTTTGTAAGACTTGGGCGGCGCGCTGCTGCGCCCCTGGACGAGCGACCAGGAGAGCATTCCCGAATGCCGCCAGCACCTCAGCATCGGCCGGGAAAGCGGTCGCAGCCTGCTCCAGTATTGCAAGACCTTTCTCTCCAAGCTCCGGGTAGCGGCCGCCTACCTGGGCATAAGCCAGCGCAAGGTTTCGCAAATTCTGTGCCTCGCTGGCGTCGGAAGGCTTTGTGTCGTAGATCAAATCCAGGGGCGCTGAAGTACCGTTTTGCAGCGGGGGAGGAATTTCGGATTGGGTCCGCAGAATACGGTGGTCTGTCAATGACGAGTGGCCGATGTTCTCACTCGGTTGCTGCGGCATGTGACAGAGAATGCAGTTGTCGGGCGGAGCCGTGGCTCGCCTCTTCGCGAGCGACGCCGTGCAACTGCCGCTCGTGTGGCAGGTCAGACACCGGCTGCGGAAAAAATCCACCGCGTCGTCGCCATGGAGTTGAACCTGAGGATCGTGACAGGAGATGCAACCTAGCCGGCCCTTGCTGGCCATCCAACATCGGCTCAGCTTCATCTCCTCAAACTGGTCCAGCGCCACAAAATGATTTCCTTTGATCGCCTGAGGAACGGAAAATATGGCGACTACTTCGCTGAGCGGGGTCCCTGGCCGGAAATCAAGATAGGTTTTGCCGGGCTGAAGGACGCGGGCGTCTTCCGCCAAATGACACTGCGCGCAGACATTGTCTCGAAGGTCGGGCGCCAACTTCCGGGGATTTACGATGAAAGGATCAGTTGATCCTCCCCCTGCGCGTTGCGCAACGTGAGTGGCGCCTGGGCCATGACAGCGTTCACACCCGATCGCCAAAGAGCGAAACGGAGGTTGCTGAAAACGGTCGTGACTGCCTGGAACGACCACCGGCCAGCCGGTGTGACAGTCCGCGCACAGATCGACTACGCGGCGGGTGAAGCCTCGGAATGCGCCCTCGCGATAGCCAGGCGATAAATCCCAGCTGTGAATGCGCGTGTAGTACGAAATTGGCGAGACGAAGAGGGAGTCTCCTTTGGACACGAGATAACTCTTTCCCACATCGCCGGCGCCCACGGTGTAGGCAATCTCATGGCTTTCAGAAAAAACGACGTGACCGGCGGCGTCGGTGCCGGACTCCTCGTGAATGATTTTGCCGCCCCCCGCATAGACCTTGTAGGTGCGGTTTAGCTTCTTGTTGACTATGATGACGGGCTGAGCCAGCTCGCGCAGATCTTCGGCGGAAGGAAGGGAAGTGGATCTTCCCATTCCGGTCCTCTTGAATGTTTGATATATCGAGGAATGGCAAGTCCGACAAGCTTCGTCACCAACATATCCGTCATTTGGTCGCGTATCCCGGGATTGTTCCGACGATGCTGCTTGAGCAGGAGCTGCTTGTCCGCTCTGGCGCGCCTCCGCGATGCGCAGGCCCGCGCAGACTAGAAAAATCGTACCGAATCCAACAATCGATATGTTGAGAGGAGAAAGATGGAGTCGTCGAAAAAGAACGATCAAGAGACACCGGAAGGATTCGCTGGCGGAGTAGAGCGGTCGTTTCGCGTTCGCACGCCGCTTCCCTCGGCAATCGTATAAATCTGGTCCACTGCAAGACTGCCGAGATGCTCCGTCAAGCCGCTGGGCCAGGAGATATCCACGCTATCGATCTTGGTGTTGGCTCCTAAGCCGAAGTGCAGACGAAGATCATTTTGGGAAAGGTAGCTGCCGCCCCCGCGAACCTCATTGAATTGCACCAGCTTCTCACAGTGAATTGTGAGGCGGGCGCCGACAGCTGCGCGGTTGCTCTTAGTACCCTGCAGTTGAAATTCAACCCAGCGATTTCCGTTGGCCAGATGATTGCGCAAGAGAGTCGGCGGTTCGCCGACATTCAAGATCAAAGCATCGACTGCGCCGTCATTCCAAATGTCGCCGAACGCAACGCCGCGGCGCGAAGCCATAGGTAGATCCTGGAGTCCTGCGGGAGCGGAAGTGTCTTCAAATGTCCCATTGTGCTTGTTGAGATATAGAAAGAGCGGCTCCCGATAGCGCGCACCCTCTTTTATTGTGTCAACCTGCGGATACACATGGCCGTCAGCAATGAAAATATCCGCCCAGCCATCGTTATCAAAGTCCACAAATCCAGTTCCCCAAGCTACGTAAGGAAAGCTCGCCTGGGCGATTTGGGACGTCCGGCTTGCGTCTTCAAAGCCCGCGGCACCAAGGTTGCGATAGAGCGTTTTGGCTTGATCGGCGAAGGTCGTGTCGATGATATCGAGCCATCCGTCGTGGTTGAAGTCGCCGAAGTCCACTCCCATGTTGCCTTGCTCTTGCCCTTCCCCGCTCAACGCCACTCCGGCAAGTAAAGCGACGTCGGTAAACGTCCCATTGTGATTGTTGTGGTAAAGATAATTCGCCCCTGCATCGTTGGCGACAAATAGATCTGGCCAGCCATCATTGTCGTAATCGCCCCACACAACGCCTAGTCCGAAGCGGCCTGCAGAATCGTGAACACCCGCGCGCACCGAGACTTCCTCGAAGGTGCCGTCGCCACGGTTGTGATAAAGAAGATCGCTCTCACCCTGTAGGCCCCAGGGACCACATTGAACCAGCATACCTTTGTAGCGGCAAAACTTGCCCTTGCCGAACTCTGGTAGCTCATCGAGATCGACGTGCACGTAGCGCGACACAAATAAATCCACGTGGCCATCGCGGTCATAATCGGCCCAGGCGGCGCCTGTGCTAAACCCCCCGCCGCGTACGCCCGCCTTTTCGGTGATGTCCTCGAACTTGCAATTGCCCAGATTGCGGTACAAGACGTTGCCGCCGTATCCGGTGACATAAAGGTCGAGCCAGCCGTCATTGTCGAAATCGGCGACCGCCACGCCCATTCCCCAACCTCGCCGACTGAGACCCGCCGACTGGGTGATGTCCTTGAAAGTCCCATCCGGCTCCTGATGGTACAGAGTCACCATGGGATCGCCGCCTTCGCGGTCGCGCTCCACGGTAGAACTATTGATGGTCACAATGTCGAGCTTGCCATCGTTATCGCAATCAAACAGGCCCACACCGCCACTCATGGATTCGATGACGTAACGCTTGTCTGGAGAGGAAATGTTCGGCACGGTCAGGCCGGACTTCCGGCTGACGTCTTCAAACACCGGCCCGGTATAGGCGGGCGGTTTGGTTTGTGCATGAATATGGGTGAGGAAGGTGCAAACAAGTAACGCGCCGGCGATCAAGCACGTGGTTAAGAGTTCCCGGCGCATTCCTTGTGTGTACTATCGCGGCTCTCGAATGCCATTGTCAATCGGGCGAGGCGCTCAGTTCACCGTCAGCGGAATGGACACGCTGGCATCAGCATTGGCGTTCGAGCCATCCTTGGCGTTGCTCTCGGTAAATGCGTAAACCGTTACCGTATAGCTGCCGGCTGGCGTGCCACTCACGACTGGAGTTACTGGCGTCGTGTTGTTATTACTGCTGCTACTGCCCCCGCCGCAGCTCGAAGTCACTGCCCCGGTGAGAATCAGCCCTACAGCCAGGGTGCAGGAATAGAGCCGCAGACGCTTTCGCGAAGATGCAATGGCGATCAACGCGAGCAATGCTGCCATCGATACTGGCAGCCAAACGCCCATCCCGGGACTGAAGAGCGAAGGCGGAATCCAGTTCACTGTGGCCGCGTTCGCCGCGGTCGTAACCGTAACCGTAACGCTCTCTGTGGCGCTGGAATTAACGACAAACTTGTTGAGAGTGTCGGTGGTACTGATCGCGCAGCTCGCTTTCGGAGCATTCGTACTGCAAGAAAAATAAACGTAGCCCGTGCCAGGCGTCAGGCCGGGAGTAAACGTACTGCTATTGCCGCTGGTCGCTCCAGCTTTCACCGTGATCGCCGGTGGAGTTCCCATTGTGGGAGCGCTGATGGCCGCAGAAAGCTGATATTGCCGAGCGTAGTCCAACATCATGATTCCCGGATTGGGAGTCAATCCGCTGGGCGTACCGCCCAAAGTGCCGCCCACCGCGATATTCGCCAGCAGGAAAAGCTTGGCATTAAAAGGCCACGTGTCGCCGGCCGGAAGATCGCTCGGCGTTTCGATGAGGAATGGCTTGGCCGGATCGTCGATATAGAACTGCATCATGTTGGCCGACCAAATCGTTCCGTAGGTATGGAAACCGCTATCCGCTTGCTGCCCGGCGGAAAAGGAAAAAGCCTTTCCGATTCCGTTGCCGGCAGTCACCTGCGTGTGGATGCTGGTTTTGTTCCCGTTGGGACCTGGTCCGTTGAAGACTTGAGGGGACCAGTTCTCCATAAAATCCACTTCGCCGCAGGCCGGCCAGGGAGTCGTGTTGATGTCACTTCCGAGAGACCAAAAGGCAGGCCAAAGGCCCTGATTGGTTGTGTCGGGAAGTTGAATATTCGCCTCGATCCGGCCATACTGAAAGTCCTGCAGGCCTTGAGTCTTCATGCGACCCGAAAACCAGGTTCCTCCATTGTTTAGAGCCTGAAGGACAAGGTGTCCACTGCCATCAATGTAGGCATTCGAAGTGCTTGGCGAGAAAGTCGTGGGGCAGGTGCCGGGATTGTTCGCATAGCCTGGAGGTCCGCAGTACGTCTCGATTTCCTTGTTGCCAAAGCCGCTGTTTCCGAGATCGAAAGACCATACCGTGGTGTCGGGCGGTCCTGCCGTTGTCGCGTTAAATTCCTGGCACCATTGCGGATTCCATGTCACCGCTCCTGTCATGCTGGAGGGAACTCCGCCACAGCCCTGCGCATGAGCCCGCCCCTGGCTTGCCAGGAACAAAATGATAATTGCAAGAAAGAATCTTGATCGCCCAAACCACCGCCAATCCATTGAAATGCCCATTCTGGTCCCTCCTGCACAATACGAGGCTGTCGCCATTCAGCTTTTCGTATTCGGCAAAACGAAATGGTTTAGCACATCGGCGAGCGATATTACAAGCCGCTAAATCGATTTTCTAGGTACTTGAGCGATCAGCCTTCGGGGCGCCCCGCAAACCCCTAATCCGGATAGGGATCGCCGGCCCGGGCAATGCGGATGTCATGATCGGTAAACTTATAGTGCATCAGCTCGTCGTCGTACTTCAGCATGTGACACGAAGCGCAGTCTTTTGTGCTCACCTTGCAACCTGGCCCGGATGGTCAGCGGTTACCTTCACGGAGGCGGTGGCGACATGGCAGCTCAAGCAATTCTTGTCGTAAGAACTCGAATCGCGCACGAGCGGCTGGTGCGGGTCGTGGCAGGCGACGCAAGTCAAGCGGGTATCACCCTTTGTTCCCCAGCATCGGCTCTTTTCCAGGCGATAAGGCTGAGCGCGTATGTTTGCTTTGCCTGCGAGACCCTGTAGCTTGACGTCCCAGTAGGTGCCGTGACACGAACCGCAGAAATCGACGGCATCGGACGGCGTGAGAGTGCTGGGATTGAAGATTGTTCCCTCTGTCTTCGCGGCTTCCCCGCGCAGCAGCGCTTCTCCGGCGATTACATGATTGCGACCCGGTCCGTGACAAGCTTCGCATGTAATGCCCGGTATGATTGCCGATCGCTCAAACTTATCGTTGATGGTGGAGGCGGTGGCATGGCAGGCAAAACAACGGACGACTTCAGAGCCAGTTACCGGTCGGGCCATAGCTTGCTCCAAATCCTTCGCATCTGTGAGCTTGCGTCCCGGCGTGAAATCCAGAGCTTTGAGATTGCCAAAGTACGAAACACGGCTTTCAAAGAGATTTCCATCCCGCTCGAACAAGTACGACTGGCCAACGTGGCCATCGCCAAACGCCCACACCAGAGGAGCGGAAATGGTGCGCTTGCCGTCTGTTTGAATGGATAAGTGTGAAGAAGAAGGGTTCTCCCGAGGGCTACTATGCCGAGACCGGCGAAGAAGCGCCGGCTCAGAAAGCTCACTCAGGAGAAACCCATGAATGTGACTCACTATATCGGATTCGACGTACACAAGAAACACATAAACTTCTGTGCCAAGACCGCCAGCGGCGAGATTGTCGACGAAGGCAAGCTGGTTGCTCAGCGTTCCGTTCTGCGGGAATGGGCAATGCGGCAGTCGCCCTGGCGCGGTGCCATGGAAGCGACACTGTTCAGCGCGTGGATCTACGACACCCTGAAGCCCTATGGCCAAGCGTTGGAGATGGCACATCCGGCCATGCTGAAGGCCATTACCGCCAGCAAGAAGAAGAACGATCGCATCGATGCGCGCACCATTTCCGATCTAGTGCGTTGCAATCTGTTGCCTACTTGCTAGGTGGCAACACCCGAAATTCGCGAACTACGGCGCCTGCTACGGTATCGCAACCTGGTGGTGCGCGAATCGGTGCGCATGCAGAACAAAATCGCCGGCCTGCTCATGGAAACCGGCACTCCGTTCGTGAAAGAGAAACTGCACGGCAAGAAATACTTCGCCAACCTGCTGAAAAGCCTCGAGGAGGTGCCGGAGTCGGTGAAGGATCTGCTGCGCTTGAGCCGCGGCACCATGGAGATGTTCCAAGCCACGCAGAAACGAATGGTGCAGCAACTACTGGCCAATCCCAGTTTAGGACAACGGGTGGAACGACTGGCCAGCATCGCCGGAGTCGGCGAGATCACGGCATTAACGTGGGCGCTGGAAATCGGCGACCCACATCGCTTCTCCGCTTCCGCCAAGGTGATGAGCTACTGCGGTTTGACCTCAGCCCTCAAGTCCTCGGCGGACAAACAGCAGCGAGGTCCCATTTCGAAACAGCGCAATCAATGGCTACAAACCGCGTTGATCGAAGCTGCCAAGCTGGCTCCGCGTTGGAATCCACAACTGGCGGCTCTTCATGCACGAGAGCTGGAGCGCGGATATCGCAACCGTGCCACACTTGCCGTCGCACGCAAGTTGGCGGCGTATCTACTCGCCGTAGACAAGAGCGGTCTGCCCTTCCAGGCCCATACCCCAACGACGGAGCCAACTGCACCTCTGCTCGACAGAGCAGGCTAAAAAAAAGCTGTGGGGATGTGGAAATCCAGCAAACTGCCACTGGATTCCCACATCCCCACAGCTACGACTGCGGCTGCGAAATTTACTTCGAACCTGTCAGCGATCCACCGGCCGTTCCTCGCCGACTCGGGGACTGTGCAGAGGAGCTCTTGCTCCCGATGCTTCCATCCGTCTGTTTCGAGGCCGGCCGGTTCACCCTAACTCAATCTTCGCGGACGGCGCTCCGGTGCTGTTCCCACAAATGGATGTCTGGCCAAGCTGAGGCTTTGGTTGCACGAAGGATCGGGGACGGTTCGTCAATCCAAACTACAGTACCGCTTCGGGAAGCTTTGGCCCCAAGGGAACGGGGAACTCCGTCTCCCCTTGACTTTTACTTATCATGGATGTCCCCGTGTACATGCTCTTGCCTGATGCAGTCGTGATCTGGTAACTGATTGGGCCGGTCTGGAAAGTCAATCGACCATGGCTGGCCAAAATGTCCGAGTCGCCTACGAATGCGGCCGTTCGCCCCATAGGTGTGTTGCCCTGCGTGGCTGCATTCTCGGTGTGGCATTTAGCGGACTCCGCAGGTCCAGCGTATGCGTCCCTGGATGGTGAGCTATGGCGCGGCCACCACGCTCGATAGAGAAGGCGATCTTCTGTAGCCATCTGACCCAGAGTTTCGCCGGAGAGTCAGCGTGGGCTGCGAAAGTAGGCAAGAGGCAGCGACAAACAAGAGAAATCGCTTGCTACTCCCGCACCAGGACATCTTGGTAGTCCCCTCTATCGCTTTGGTTGTTCCACCTGTCGCCACAGGCTACGGGCAGAACGGGCGCCACTGCCGTCGAGTTGCGCACGACCAGTTCGGGCTCAATCTGGATATCCGCGATCTCGGATTCATGGTCTTCGATCCGTTTCAACAAAGTACGCGCTGCTATCTCCCCCATAAGGCTGCTATCTCCCCCATAAGCTGGAGCGGTTGGCGCACGGTTGTGAGACTCGGGTTGTTGTGGACGGCAATGCTTATGTCGTCGAATCCGACCACTGAAATGTCTTCCGGAACTCGCAGTTGAAGATCGCCGAGGTGCAAAGAGCAACCGATAAATGATCGGCCTCTGGCGCGGAAACACCCATCTCCTACTTGTGCCGAGATGGCGCTCGCCGATTCCGCTCAATTGACGGGAGGCAGTGGCATGCGTTTCTGAATACCCTGTCCTTCCCTAATAACGTAAATAGAGTCAGACGCTAAATCGTGTAATACCTCTTTGATTCCGCTCGGCCAATCTATGTCCACCTCGGTCATTTTTTCTTCAGTGCCCAACCCGAAGTGCAGCCGCAGGTCATTCTGCGAAAGGTAGCCGCCCCCACCTCGAACTTCATTGAACTGCGAGCCTCCGGCCGCATGAATGGTGAGTCGCGCTCCGATGGCGGCACGATTACTCTTAGTCCCAATCAACTGAAAGGTAACGCGGTGGTTACTGTTGCGGGCTTTGTTGATCAACAGCGACGGTGGCTGCCCGATGTTGAGAACCAGAATGTCCATGTTGCCATCGTTATAAACGTCGCCAAAAGCGGCGCCGCGTCGCGATTCGGGTGCGATGTCAAACACGCCTGAGGCTTTGGAAATATC
>Ga0206935_10171_pt1 | contig 23178 bp, 19 predicted proteins | sample Alteio_BWOrgHeat_13_FD_152924 | JGI IMG/M metagenome (GOLD analysis project Ga0206935, IMG submission 152924) | Enriched cells from forest soil in Barre Woods Harvard Forest LTER site, Petersham, Massachusetts, United States -... | ecosystem: Environmental > Terrestrial > Soil > Temperate forest >...
CGATTGCTCGAATTGGCGATAAAACAACAGATCGCCCGGCTCGGCCTGGCGGACGTCGCGGCTGACGAAGTAGGCGTTGCGCTCGACCAGCATTTTGGCGTCGGCGAATTGCGCGAATGCGCCGTTCGATGTGTCGGGCGGCGTGAAGCTGCCAGGGCCAACGCGGAAGAGCGATGCGCCGAGGGGAGTGTCGGGGTAGCGCCAGGCGCGGATCTCGCCGGGCAGCGCGGGAACCTCGATTCCGGTAGCCGCGAACCAGGTATCGTCGTGGCGCTTCAGAGCTTCGCGATAGGCATAGCGGAGCAGGCTGGCGCAGTCGGTAATTTCCGCAGGGACATCGGCGCGGGGGCGGATGGCCTGGTAGCCGGCGATGGCGGTGAACCACTGGCGGAATGCGGCCTGGTCGGCGGGATCGGAGAGGCGGAGGAAGTCGGGTGTGCCGTCGGCGAAGCGGTCGGTCCAGGGCCGATCCGTCCATGGGCGCGCGGCCCAGTTTGCGGATTTGATGAGGCTGGCAGTGCGGACCGTGGCGGCGGGATCGTCAGTCGATCCGCGATACCGGCGGTGGCCGTGCCCATTAACGAAAACCATCAGCCGCAGCAGGAGCAACAGAATTGCAATCGCTACAATGCCTGCGATGAGCAGACGCGGTGCGCGCGATTTTGTCTGGGAGCTCATGCAAAGGCTGGTCCGAGGTGAACACCATCTTACCGCTAATCGCGAAGCATGCGCGCTGGTAATTGTTGAAATGTATTCGGGGCGGCAGATGCGGTTTGGTGCGGGAAGCGAAAAGGCCCTTCGGCGCGAGCCGAAGGGCCTTTCGTGAGGTTACGCGAAGCTACGCGGTGACGGTTCGCGTGGGCTTGTGGCCGACAAAGCCGTAGAAGGCAATGTAGAGATAGCAGAGCACAGGCAGGATTGCAGCTGGGCGGAAACCGTAGTGGTCAACGAGCCCGCCGAGGATTACCGGCACAATTGCGCCGCCCACAACTGCAGTCATGATCAGCCCCGACCCCTTGCTCGTCATTGGCCCTAGCCCGGTAATGCCCAGTGCGAAGATATTCGGGAACATGATGGAATTGAAGAATCCGCAGAGGATTAAGCTCCAGACCGCGACGGGCCCGGTGGAGAAGATGGAAATTACCACGCAGCAAACTGCGAAGAGCCCAAATAGCCCCAGCAGCCGGCCAGCGTTAATCTTAGTCAGCATCCAGGATCCCAGTAGTCTGCCAACAAGCGCCCCGGCCCAATAGTAGAAGGTAAACGCCGCTGCCGCCGCCGCTGTCAGGCCGCCCAATTCCGGCAAACCGAAATATCCGACCATGAACTGCGCCAAGCCAACTTCAACTCCGACATAAAAGAATATGCCCACTGTTGCTAGAACCGTCTGGCGGTAGCTCCATATGCTTTGATTCAGGATTCCGACGCCAGCCTTGGTGGGGCGAAACTCCTGGGTCGCTTGAATCGTAGGCAGGTGCGCATAGGAGACCGCGATGCCCAGCAGCACGAGCGCCGCTGCAATCGCAAGATACGGCATGCGTACCGTACTGGCGATGCTGATTTTGTACGCCAACTGCTCCTGGGCTGTCTTGGTTGCGAGCGTCGCCGCGTCGAGCACCACCTTGTGCTTGAGGATTAGGGCGCCCGCGACTACCGGCGCAAGCATTCCGCCAATTGAATTGAATGCCTGCGCGAGGTTCTGACGAACAGGTGAGGAGGACTCGGGACCCAGCGCTGAGACGTAGGGGTTCGCGGAGGTCTGAAGCATCGCCACGCCTGAGCCCACGATGAAGACCGCAGTCAGAAAGAGCCAGAAATTAGGAAGGCTTGCTGCTGGCAGGAAGAGCAATGCACCCGCAACCTGTACGAAGAGCGAAACCACCATTGTTTTCTTGTATCCAATGGATTCAATCAGCTTTGACGTCGGCGATGAGACAACAAAGTAGGCGGTAAAAAAGGCTCCGTTGGCGAGCGCTGCCTGTAACCATGGGAGATCGAACACCGACCTGAGATGTGGGACTAGTTGCATATTCAGGTTGGTGATAAACCCGAAGATGAAGTAGAGCGCCGTAACCGTGATGAACGGTACCAGATATCCGGGCGACGTTAGCGCCGACGATTGTTTTGTTTCGGTTGCCATACTGATTTGATCCCCGCTTCCTCAAAAAGTTACGCCCGGTTCGGGCTAGTGTTCTGCATCCTGAATCCACACCGCATCCAGGACGGCCATCCGGTCTTGCCGCCAGTTGGTTTACCGCTGCTCAGGAATCCCGGCTTTTGGCTGCACACAACACTATATCCAATACCCCTTGAGGGGGAAGTGGCGGTGCGGGCAGGGCTGGGATTTCGCTGCGGACGTTTGGATTGGTCTACCGTCGTTGGCTGGCATTCCGGTATCCTGAACTGTAGGCGAATCGCGTTGGCAGGGAATTGACCATTGATCTGGAATGTGGCGCGGGCTTCGCGCCGGAGCTACGGGACGGCTTCTGGCGATGGTCACCTTTCCCAGGGTTGCGCTGCGCTTCACGCTGGGCTATTTTCGTGTTCTCCCTACGGGAGACGGGTAGCGCATCCTTTGTTAAAGGCGAAGCGCCGAGACGGGGAGCGCGAATAGCGGGAGCGTCGGCGCCAGGCATACGGATGACGGCGACGCAGGTGGAGCGTCAACGACGGCGGGAACAGCGAAGCTGGGATGGCAACACCGTCGCGCGGACGGTGAAAGCAAGGAGAGTCGATTGGCCACTGCAACGCTAAGCGGCGCCAGGCTGAAAAAGATTCTGGCGGCTTTAGAGGAAAACTGGCACGCGGAGGTAGAGGCATATCACACCTACCTGGCCCTGGCCGAGCGCGACTCGGACGCAGTGCGCGCGCAGGTGCTGCGCCACCTGGCGGCGGCGGAATGGGAGCATGCGGCGCTGTGGCATGGGCGGATTGTCGAGCTGGGAGGCAAGGAGCCGGTATACAAGGGCAGCCCGGGCGGCGAGGCGGATTCGCTGGCCAATCGAGCAGGCGGCGTGCGCATGGCGCTGCGGCGCCTCGAGATTGAAGAGAGCCGGCACATTGCTACCTATGGCGAGCAACTGAAGGCGCTGGGCGACGAGGGGTCGATCGCCATTCTCGATCATGTGATTGAGGACGAGAAGGACCACTACCGCGAACTAGGATCGCTGCTCCGCGGGCACTATGCGCCTTCGGCGAGTGCGCCCAAAATCGACGCCAAGGCAGTGCTTGAGGAGATGCTGGCCAAGCGCAACCAGGGGCGCAAGCAGCCTGGGGCCTGGATCGGTGACGCGATTTATGGTGTCAACGACGGGCTGGGCGCGATCTTCGGGATTGTCTCCGGCGTCTCCGGCGCGACGGCGGGAGACAGCAAATATGTACTGCTGGCGGGGCTGTCGGGAATGATTGCGTCGGCGCTGAGCATGGGGTCGGGCGCGTACCTGGCGGCAAAGAGCAACCGCGAGATCTACCAGGCGGAGATAGCGCGCGAGCGCGACGCAATCCGCATGAATGGGCCGGAGGCGCGGGAACTTCTCTCGCTCTACTACCAGGTAAAGGGATTGCCCGAGGCGGACGCGCTGCACATGGTGAATCACATTGCCAGCGATCCGGAGCAACTGCTGCGCGCGCTGGCCAGTGAGCGGCTTGGTTCCTCTGAAGAAGCCTTGAGCAATCCGCTGGTTTCTGCAAGTTCAGGAGCGCTGTCGACGGCTGTGGGAGCGGCGATTCCGATTATTCCATTCTTCTTTTTGAGCGGGCTGGATGCGGTGATTGCGGCGGCCATTGTTTCGCTGGCCGCGCATTTTGCGGTGGGCGCGGCGAAGAGCCTGATCACGGTTCGTTCGTGGTGGTCTTCGGGGTTTGAGATGACGGTCGTGGGTGCGGTGGAAGGCGCGGTGACATACGGGATTGGAATTCTGCTGGGCAAGGGCGGCGTGTAATGGGCGGCTTGATTCCGCTCGGCGTGGCGTCGCGTCCTCCGCGGCGGCCGGCTGTCGTCACCATTCTGCTCATCGTCATCAACGTGCTGGTGTTCATTCAGGAGCTTGGCGGCGGCCGGAATTTCCTGCTCAAGTGGTCTGCAATTCCTTTGCGCCTGATGCACGGACATGGCGGCATCACGCTGTTGACTTCAATGTTCATGCACGCCGGGTGGATGCACATCATCGGCAACATGATTTACCTGTGGGCGTTCGGTCCGGAGATTGAAGACGCCATGGGATCGTTCCGCTTCTTGTTCTTTTATCTTGGCGGCGGGCTGGTTGCGATGTTCGCCCAGGTCGCCAGCGATCCGCAATCCGCCATCCCCGTGCTGGGAGCCAGCGGCGCCATTGCAGCAGTGATGGGCGCGTTTATCATCACCTATCCCCGCGAACGAATCCGCACGGTGCTCATCATCCTCATCTTCGTGCGCATTACTTTCATCCCGGCTGCGTTCCTGATCGGATTCTGGTTTCTCATGCAGGTTTGGAACCTGGGCGCGGTGGCCGAGGTGCGCGGCGGTGGCGTGGCAACCCTGGCGCACGTCGCGGGGTTTCTGTTCGGCTTGCTCACTGCGCGATTTCTTGAAGACCCGCGCCGCGTGGCATGGCGGAGAAGCTTCCCATATGGCGCGGGCAGTTCGAGTCGATAGAATGGATTGGTTTCCAACTCCGAACCGATAAGGCTGCCATGCGACCTAATCTCCTGCAATCAATTTTCTTTGCCGCAACACTCACGCCCACTCTGACCTGCTTCAGCCAGACCGCGCCGGCGGTTGCGGCGCCAGTCGCTCAAATCCCTGCCGTTCAAGTCCCTGCCGCTCAAATCACAGTGGAGCCCGGCGTGACCATGAAGACGCGCGACGGCGTTACTCTGCGCGCGGATATCTACCGGCCCGCCGCCGAGGGCAAATATCCGACGCTGCTGCAGCGCACGCCTTACAACAAGGACGGCGCGGCTGATTTTGCGCGGAAGGCGGCAGCGCGCGGTTACCTGGTGGTGGTGCAGGATGTGCGCGGGCGGTATTCGTCTGATGGCGAGTGGTACGTGTTCAAGCATGAGTCGGAGGACGGCTACGATGCAGTGGAGTGGGCGGCGGCACTGCCCAATTCCGATGGCAGAGTGGGAATGTTTGGCGGCTCGTATGTGGGCGCGACGCAGATGCTGGCGGCGATTGCGCATCCGCCGCATTTGGCAGGGATTTGCCCGGTGGTGACGGCGAGCAATTACCACGAGAACTGGACCTACCAGGGCGGTGCGTTCGAGCAGTGGTTCAACGAGTCGTGGACCACGGGGCTCGCGCAGGACACACTGGGCCGGGCGATTCACGAAAAGAGCAATGCGCGCGTAGGGGCGAATACTCTGCCGCTGAACAACTTTTCGCTGTTCAATATTCCCGCGCCACCGAACGCCACGGCAATGACGGGCGCGCTGGCGCCCTACTTTCTGGATTGGCTGGCACATCCGACTTATGACGATTATTGGAAGCAGTGGTCGATCGAGGAAAATTTTCAAAACATTCAGGTGCCTGCGCTGACCATTGCGGCTTGGTACGACATTTTTCAGGGCGGGTCAATCAGGAATTATTTGGGGATGAAGGAGCACGCGGGCAATGACGCGGCGCGCAAGGGGCAGCGGTTGCTGGTGACCATCGGCGGGCATGCGGGCGGTGGGCGGCACGTCGGGGAGGTAGATTTTGGAGAGGCGGCCAAGGAGTACAGCGAGAACGACTTGACACTGGAATGGTACGACTACCTCTTCCAGGGCAAGCAAAACCGGTTTGCGGACGCGGACAAGCCGGTGCGCATTTTTGTGATGGGGAAGAATGAGTGGCGGGATGAGGCGGAGTGGCCATTGAAGCGGGCCAAGGAGGAGCGGTTGGCCCTCCATTCAGGCGGGAATGCGAATTCTGCCTCGGGCGACGGGACGCTTCGCCCTGGGGTTCAGCTTCCGGATAACGACCCTCCGGACACTTTTGTCTATGACCCCGCGAATCCGGTGCCGACGGTGGGAGGGCCGCTGTGCTGCGATCCTACGCATCTGCCCGCTGGGCCGCGCGATCAGAAGGAAGTTGAGGCGCGGCAGGATGTGCTGGTGTATTCGACGCAGGCGCTGGCGGAAGATCTTGAAGTCACCGGGCCGGTGACGCTGGATCTGTTTGCGAAGACTTCAGCGGCGGACACCGACTTTACGGCGAAGCTGGTGGATGTGGGGCCGGATGGGTCGGCGATCAATCTGACGGAGGGGATTTTGCGGGCGCGGTATCGGGAGTCGACCAAGGGCGCTCCCAAGCCGATTACGCCGGGGCAGGTTTACGAATACAAGATCGATATGTGGTCGACGAGCAATGTGTTTTTGAAGGGGCACAGGATTCGGCTGGAGGTTAGCAGCTCGAATTTTCCGCGGTTCGATCGGAATTTGAATACGGGGAAGGATGACGCCACGGACGGAGAGATGGTGAAGGCTACGAATACGGTGCTGCACGATGCGGTGCATCCGAGCACGCTGATTTTGCCGGTGGTGAAGTAGAGTGCGGCCCAACCCGGCATTTTTCAGGGTTGTGCTTTCCCACCTTAGGCGCAAAAACAAAAGCGCGCCGAAGATGGGGCACCCGGAGCCAGCGGCTGGCCTGGGGTCCCATGGGCTGAGGTCTACGCGACGGGCTGGGCGGCTGACTCGCTGGCTTGGTGGCTCGCTAACAGCTCTTTCGCGGCTTTGCGGCCCAGGCGAATGCAGTCGGGAATGCCAATGCCGTCGTAGGCGTTGCCGGCTAGCTTCAGGCCGTCGAGGGTGGCTACGCGCTCGGCTACGCGCTTTGCCCTTGCCTGGTGCCCGACGGCGTATTGGGCCATGGCGCGACGCCAACGGGAGACTTGAGTATATTCAGGCTCGGCCTGGATGCCGAGGATTTCCTGCAACTCGCGGCGGACCGTTGCTACCAGAACATCGTCGGGCTCGGTGAGCAAAGCCTCATTCTTCATGCCGCCAAGAAATGCACGCAAGACGGCTTTGCCGGGCGGGATGCGACCGAGAAACTTGCGATGCACAAACGTGCATGCCAACATGGCGCGGCCTTCGCTGGCGGGAACCAGGAATCCAAAACCGTCGGGGAGCTTGCCCAGGGAGTTTTGGTCGTACAAGAGGTTGATGGTGATCGAGGAGGAGTACGGGATTGCACTCAGATCTTCGCCGAGCGCTGCGTCGACCGGGCTCAGCAGTACACCGGCGGCCCAGGCTTGCGAGGCCACAATTACTGCGTCATATGTCTCCGAGATGCTGCCAGCTTCCACCCTCCATCCATGCGTGGTATTCGCGATGGCGCTTACGGGTGTTCCAATGCGCACCCAGGCCGGGTTCAGGCGCGCCTCGATTGCGTCGACAAGCTGCTGCATCCCTCCGCGCAACGAGGTAAAAATGGAGCGCGGCGACGAACTCGAATTGGCGAGGCCGTTGTTGCCGTTACGTCCGGCAGCGGCCGTTTTCTTTGCGGCTTCTTTGGCTTTGGCGCGCATCTTGCGATGGGCGGCTAACATGCCGCGGGTGAGGGAGCCGTATTCCTTTTCCATCTCGACAAGGCGTGGCAGAACGGTGCGAGCGCTGAGCTGCGTGGTGTCGCCGCCGTAGATGCCGCTGAGCAGTGGGTCCGCGAGGCGGTCGACGGCTTCGGGGCCGAAATGACGCTCGACGAAGGCGGCTACGGCCTCATCTTCTTCTTTCGAGGGGCGCGGCGGAAGCATCAACTCGAGGCCCATGCGGATCTTGGTGCTGAGACTGAAGAGCGGTGTGAGCGCGGTGGGGATGAGCTTGGTGGGGACCAGGAACATGAGGCCGTCGGGAAGCGGAATGAGAGAATTCTTGACCAGAATCCAGGTCTTGCGGGCGGCGTCGTTGGAAGGGATGAGATCGGCGGCCAGGCCCAGCTCGCGGCACAGTTCTGCCGCTGCGGGCTTCTCGGTAAGGAATGAATCGGGGCCGCGCTCGAGAACCGCGCCGTCCACGATCTCCGAGGCCAGCGAACCACCCAGCTTATCCGCCGACTCGAACAGCGTGTACTCGACAGGCGCTCCGGCGGCGCGGGCTTTCTCAAGCTCGTAGGCAGCCGCCAGGCCTGCAATGCCTCCACCGATGATGGCTGTTTTCATGGTTGGGCTCTATTTCATATTAGAGCAGTTGCCGCCATCGGAACAGTTGAGGCGGCCGCTTGCCCGCGCGTGATGGCTCCAATTCCGCAAGACTAGAATCCAGGCAAAACCCCGTTGTGCGGTGTGACCGAAATCACACAGATTGAATCCGTGCATCCGGATAGAATGCGATTGTTCAAGATTCAAATGGATTGTCAGGGAAATGAGGCTTTGAAAAGCTTCTTTGATCAGCCCGCTCCATCTGCGGGCGGAATATCCAATGACCTCACTCCCCGATAAAACCGGAGACACCGCATGACCGCTGAGATGATTCACCGCCTGCATTTTGCCTTCACCGTTACTTTCCACTATCTGTTTCCCCAACTCACCATGGGGCTGGCGCTGCTGATTGTGGTGCTCAAGTCTGTTGCCCTTAGAACCGGAGACGAGAAGTGGGATCGCGCGGCGCGTTTCTGGGGGCGGATCTTCGGCATCAACTTTGTATTCGGGGTGGTGACGGGGATTCCGATGGAGTTTGAGTTCGGTACCAACTGGGCGCGATTTTCGCGGCTTTCCGGCGGGGTGATTGGTCAGCCCCTGGCCATGGAGGGGGTGTTCAGCTTCTTTCTGGAGTCGGCATTTCTGGGGTTGTTTCTCTATGGAGAGAAGCGTCTCTCGAAGCTCATGCATTGGTTCTCCGCTTTCATGGTTTTTGCGGGCTCGTGGCTTTCGGGCTTCTTCATTATCGTGACGGATGCGTGGATGCAGCATCCGGTGGCCTATGACCGGCTGCCCAACGGGCAGTTTGAAGTGGTGAGTTTCTGGCAATTGCTGCTGAACCCATGGGGGCTTCTGCAGTACATGCACAACATGACGGGCGCAGTAATTACGGGCTCGTTTGTGATGTCCGCAGTGGGCGCCTTTTACCTACTGGAAAGGCGCAGAGAGGACTACGCGCGGATTTTTCTGAAAGTGGGGTTGATTGCGGGGCTGGTGAGTTCGATCCTGATCATTTTCCCAACCGGCGACCTGGCGGGCAAGTACGTTTCGCGCAACCAGCCGGCGGCCATGGCCGCGATGGAGGGCCTGTTTCACAGCACGGCCGGAGCGGATATGGTGCTGATGGGCCAGCCCAACGAAGAGACCGGGGAAATAGACAATCCGCTGGTAGTGAACAACGCGCTGAGCTTTCTGATCTACGGGACCACCAAGGCGCAGGTCAAGGGGCTGGATCAGATTCCGCACGACCAGTGGCCGACGGCACTGCCGCTGCTTTTTTATGCCTATCACATCATGGCCGGGCTGGGGACTTGGTTTGTGTTGCTGATGACTGTGGCTGCATTTCTGCTGTGGAGGGGCGCGCTGGAGCGGTGGCGCCTGGTGCTGTGGGGACTTCTGCTTAGTTTTCCGCTGCCCTACATCGCCAACACGGCTGGGTGGATGACAGCGGAACTGGGGCGGCAACCGTGGCTCATTTATGGGTTGATGCGGACCAGCGAGGGCTACTCGAATACGGTTTCGGCAAGCAACGGGCTGTTTACGCTGATCGGGTTCATGGGGCTGTATGCGCTATTGGGGCTGCTATTCACGGTGCTGATCTATCGCGAGATCAGCTGCGGGCCGGAGCCGAAAGCAGCTGCGGTTGAGATGGCGCACGCGGAATGAAGGGATACGCGTTGCAAATGAAGGATTGCGGGAAAGAGGTTTGCGCATGATGGGTTTTATCTGGTTCTGGCTGGTTGCGGTGATGATTGTCGGGTATGTGGTGCTGGACGGCTTTGACCTCGGAGTAGGCATTCTTCACTTGTTCCTGGTGAGAACCGAGCAAGACCGGCGCACCACGCTTGCCAGCATCGGGCCGGTTTGGGATGGGAATGAGGTCTGGCTGCTGGCGGGCGGCGGAACATTGTATTTCGCTTTTCCGCTGCTCTATGCCTCAGCGTTCAGCGGTTTCTACCTGCCACTGATGATTGTGCTATGGCTGCTGGTGCTGCGCGGCATCAGCCTTGAACTGCGCAACCACATCGATGTGGGTGTATGGCGAGCGCTGCTGGATGGGGTGTTCGGCCTTGCAAGCATGCTGCTGGCGATTTTCTACGGCGCAGCGCTGGCGAACGTGTTGCGCGGGGTTCCGCTGCAGGCGGATGGCTACTTTTTTCTGCCACTCTGGACAAATTGGCGGCCCGGCGTGCATCCAGGAATTCTGGACTGGTATACGGTGATCGGCGGGGTGGTGGCGCTGGTAGCGCTGACGCTGCACGGGGCGCTTTGGATAGCGCTGAAGACTTCAGGGGACCTGGCGAAGCGAGCGCGGCGAATGGTGACTCCGCTGTGCCTGCTGGTGCTGGCAGTGACGCTGGTAAGCCTGGCAGGGACCATTGCAGTGCGGCCCGCGAGCCTGGACAACTATTTCAACTATCCGCTGACATTTATTGTGCCGGTGGGCGTGGTTGCGTCGCTGATTTCGATCCGGGTATTCAATGGCAGGCTGCAGCCGCTGCGGGCGTTTCTTTCGTCATGCATCTATCTGTTCTTCATGCTGGCGGGGGCGTGCTGGGGCGTATATCCAACACTGCTTCCTGCCACCACCGGCGCGGATCGGGATATTACTCTGGCAAAGGCTATCTCCGGCCCGCACACGCTGGCGGCGGGGCTGGTGTGGTGGGGATTCGGGATGACGCTCGCAACGGGGTATGTGATTTTTGTATACGCGAAGTTCCGTGGAAAAGTAGACATAGCTTCAGCGGATCATTGAGGGGCAAGTAACGCTACCCTTGCGATGGAAAAAATCGCAAGGGTGGGCACGGAGCTTCATTATCCGGGTTAAAGCGTGGCAAGGCTAGAGAGTGACAAGGAGCTGGGCGGGCTCAACGGCGCGGAAGGTTTCGGCTCTCTGTTCGAGCTCGGGGTCCCAATTCCCGGGCTGGTAGATGCAGCAGGGTTCCGCAGCCAGCGGGTCGCCTGATACGGCGTAGGCGCGGGCGCGGGAGCCGCCGCAGATCTCCTTGTATTCGCACGCGCCACATTTGCCTTTAAGCTTGCTGGTGTCGCGCAGGGACTTGAAGATGGGCGCGTTGCGATAGATTGCGCTCAGCGGCGTCTCACGGACGTTGCCGGCGTGGATGGGCAGAAATCCGCTGGGATAGACGTTTCCCACATGTGAGATGAACATGAAGCCTTTGCCGTCGTTGACACGCCGCGTGGCCCAACTGGCGGTGCGGGTTTTGGCGTCGGCGGTGGGCGTGCCGGACTCGTAGCCTTGCGCCGCGGCATGCGGATGACCGCTTCCATGGCCCATGCGGCGCTCTTCAAGGTTATGCTGCAACAGATAGCGGCGGTAGTGCATGGCCTCGGTGGTTTTGATCTGGAAGTTTACACGATGGCTCAGTACGTAGATCTTGCCAAAGACCTGCTCAAATTCCTCACCCGAAAGCAGGTCGGCCTGCTGGCCTCGTCCCACGGGGACAAGGAAGAAGACGTTCCACATCACAATGGCCAGTTTTTCGAAAAGCGAGCAGAGGTTGTCGAGATCGTGGGCGTTGTGACGGCTGATTGTGGTGTGCACCTGAATGGGGATTCCTGCTTCATTGGCCCATTCAATGGCCTGGACGGTGCGCGCCCATGCGCCGGGCAGGCCGCGGAATCTGTCGTGAATTTCGGGAGTCGAGCCGTCGAGCGAGATGCCCAGGCGCACCAGGCCGGCTTCCTTCAGCTTGAAGATCGCTTCGCGGGTCAACAGGGGCGTGGCGCTGGGGGTGAGCGCCACCTTCACGCCTTTGCCTGCTGCGTACTGGATCAGCTCGAACACATCTTTTCTTTTCATGGGGTCGCCGCCGGTAAACACAAAAATGGGCACGCCCATTTCGGCGATCTGATCAATAAGCGACTTTCCTTCGACGTTGGTGAGCTCGTCAGGGTGGGCGATGGGTTGGGCTGCGGCGCGGCAGTGCTTGCAGGCCAGATCGCAGGACTGGGTGACTTCCCAGATGGCCAGAAAAGGGGTTTCGTCAAAGTTCAATCCGCCGCGGGCGGGAATGTTATGCATCGGCTGCATGGGCTCCTCAAGGAATCGCGGCGGACTGAATTGGAAACAATGGGTTGGAGTGATCGCCTTGATTCGATACCGCTTTAGAAGAGCAGCTCCGCGGCAAGGCAGGCTGTGATTGGGATCACCTGGTCTCGATCAACGCGCAGTATCGCAATTCGGCATCTATACAAAATTCCAAAATAGGCGCACAATCGCGCTCAGGTGAACGATTGATCTGAACGATTGACCCAGGGACTGCGTCCATCTCGGGTGAACGATCATTCTCCGCACCCTCCGGAAGACGCAGCATCCGCTGCAAGGATGTGATTCATCTCACATGCCCCTGTGTCAGCGGACACCGAAAACCGATAGCGCCCCTGCTAACGTGATTTCGCACCTCAAGGAGGTTCCCATGGCATCCGTAATCAAGCCAGGTTGGAGCAAACCCTCCACCATCCTCTTCGCTTCCGAGACTCCCGCCAATGAAAGGGCATTCGCTTTCGCGCTCGCGCAAGCCACAGAGTTTGGCGCCGATCTCATCCTCTTCCACGCTTATGACACGCTGGTCGTGGCCTCATCGGAAACGTCGGGCATCCGCTACTACGACTACGCTGCCGCCGCGCGCTCCGAAATGGAGAATCTTGGGCCGCTGGCCCGGCGCGTGCGCGACGCCGGCATCCGCTGCGAGGTCCTGGTCCGGCCGGGATTGCCCGCCGACCAGATTCTTGCGTTCCTGCGTGAACGAGAGGTTGACCGGGTGGTGATGGGCACGCATTCGCCGGGTCCGATCGGCAAGCTGCTGGTGGGGTCGGTGGCCGAAGCGGTTCTGCGCACAGCCCGGGTTCCGGTTTACATTGTTGGGCCTGAAGTAGTGGACGGCGAATATCGCCGATTTGCGACGCGCACCATTCTTTGCGCCGTGAGCCTGCAGGAAGCCAGCCACCTTGTTGCGGAATTCGCAGCCGAACTGGCCGAACAGCACGGCGCGCGCCTGATCTTGCAGCATGTGATCCGGCCCCAGGAGCGGCATGAATTTCTGGCCGGCCGGACTATCGATGAGGTCGAAGCTGACCTGTTGAGACTGGTGCCGGCAAGACTGCATGGAAGGATTTCCGTGCAGCCGATCGTGGTTCCAGGCGACCCCACCGAGGAGTTGCTCTACCAGAGCAGGGCGCAACTGGCGGATTTGATTGTGCTGGGCGCGCAAGGCGCATCGGCGTTTGCGGCCATCACCCGGCACGGCGTTGTCTACAAGGTTCTGGCGCACGCTCAATGTTCGGTGATCACGCTTTCGCCGGCGATTCTGGCTCAGGCCGGCGTTCATGCGGCGGACCACGCGGCGGAAGTGTTTATGGCTGGGGTGTTTTAGGAGCCAGCGAGTTAGCACGCCGCTACGCGGGGTTAGCAAGTCAGCAGGCGGCGTCAGTGTTTTGGCGGCGCCGCTGTCTTTGCTGCCGGACAGGCCTTGTCATGGCACAGAGCGCCGGTAATTCCCTGCCCTTCAGTGACGGTGAAGATGCGGTCTTCGGCGGGCAGCTTTATGGTTTCCTTCGCCCCGGAAGGCCAGTGTATCTCGGCTGTTCCCGGGTTGATTGCGTCACCCAGGCCGAAGTGCAGGCGCCGATCGTTCGAAGAGATGTAGCTGCCGCTGGCCAGCACGTCCTGGCGTTGGCGCATTCCATTTGCGTTCAAGTAGACGGTGGCGCAGGTGGCGTCGCGCGGGCTTTTCCCGGTGCCCACCAGAGCCAGTTCAACCCAGTGATGATGGTCGGGATTCACGTTGCGCAGCAGCACCGGCGGCCCGTCGACGGGATTGATAACCACGTCGATCTTGCCGTCGTTGAATAGATCGCCGAAGGCTGCTCCGCGGGCCGGAATCACATCGGCGAGCCCCGTGCCCTTGACGGCGGGAACGTACTCGAACTTTCTTGTCTCCACCGATGTCCTGGGCCCCGTTTTCTTCGCACCAACAGGGTTCGGAATGTTGTGGAACAAGAGCGGGCGCTCGGCAAAGCTGGTGCCCCATTCGTGTTCGTCTGCCTGGGGATAGACGTGGCCGTTGACCATGAAGAGGTCGAGCCAGCCGTCGTTGTCGAAGTCGATGAAGCCATCGCCCCAGCCCACGAATGGAATGGTGGTTTGGGCAATCCCTGCCTTGTAGCTGACGTCGGTAAAGCTTGCGTCCCCATCGTTGTGGTAGAGCACCTTGTAGTCGTCGCCAAAGTCGGTGACAAAGAAATCCACGAGGCCATTGTTCTCGTAGTCGCCCGCGGCAATGCCCATGGAGGCGATCTCACGCCCATCCTTGTTGAGCGCGAAGCCGGAGACATAGCTCTGGTCGTCGAAGGTACCATCGCCCTTGTTGATGTAGAGGTAGTTCGGCTCCGAGTCGTTGCCCACCAACAGATCGGGCTTGCCGTTGCCGTTCAGTGAGATGAAGATCGCCGTGAACCCGTAATACGCGCCTTTGTCTTCCACGCCGGCCTTTACCGTGACGTCGGTAAACGTTCCATCGCCGTTGTTGTGGAACAGATGGTCGGGCTCACCCTTCAATCCGTTCGGCCCGCAATTCACGGCCGCGCCGCGATAAGTGCACTGGGCATAGGCTACCGCCCTGGTGCCGGGGATGGGCAGGTTGTCGCGGTCAAAGTGGACGTAGCCGGTTAGGTACAGGTCAAGGAGCCCGTCGCCGTCGAAGTCGCCCCACGCCGAGCCTGGCGACCAGTTCCCCAGGGCAATGCCGGCCTTCTCGGCAACGTCTGTAAAGGTGCCGTCGTGGTTGTTGTGGTACAGGCGGTTCTTGCCGTAGTTGCCGACGTAGATATCGGGCCAGCCGTCGTTGTCGTAGTCGGCGATGCTCACACCATAGCCCCAGCGGTCGTTGGTAACGCCGGCCGTGGCGGCCACATCGGTAAAGGTTCCGTCATGATTATTGCGGAACAGCGCCGCTTTGGGAGTGGGCTCTTTGCCGTCAAGCGCGTCGAAAGTGGAACCGTTCACCAGGTAGATTGACAGCCAGCCGCTATGGTCGTAGTCGATGAGGCCAACGCCGGAGCCGTTGGTCTCGACGATGAATTTCTTCTGCGGCGAACCCATCTTGTGAACCCAGCCGGAGAGGCCGGCTTGTTTGGAGATATCCTGAAAAACGACCGGGCCGGAATCAACAAAGCCGCCCGCGGTGATGGGGCGTTTCTCAGCATCGTAGACCGGCGCCGCGCCTATGCCGCCAGCGATGCCGCTCTTGCCATTTTGAGATGGGGGAGCCTGTTGCGGCGCTGATTGTGTTGCCTGCGCGGAAGGTGGATCAGCCGTTGACGGGGCGGGTGTAACGGGTGTGGCAACAAGAACTGTGGAGACCGAGTTTGCGCCGGTTGAGTTGTCTTGCCGGGCAGCGGTTTGCGCCAGGCAATCACCGGGAATGCATAGAACGCCGATCAGAATGGCGGAAAAGAGTTCGTGAGCGTACGACTTCAACGGAAGTCCTCCACGGCATGCAGTCTATCGCAACTGGCGCGCTGCTGGTTGGACGCGTGCGTAGCTCAATTGCGAACAGCGCGAAGATTCGGTCGCATCGTATTGTCAGGCAGCGACAATGCAATGGAGGATTAGACCCATGAGCCGACCGGCAATTGAACCACAGGCGCCAACCGTACACGACCATTTCGGCCGATTCGCCGCTTCGGCTTCCGCATGGCTGGGGTCTACCTGGGCTTTCGTGTTCGCGGGCGTGGTGATCGCCGTCTGGGCTGCAACAGGCCCGATCTTTCACTTCTCAGACCGCTGGGCGCAGGTCATCAGTACAGCGACGGCGCTGATGACTTTTCTCATGGTCTTTCTTATCCAGAACACCCAGAATCGCGATTCTCGCGCGATCAATCTGAAGCTGAACGAGTTGATTCGCGCCGCCGACAACGCCCGCAATCAGATGATCGATATCGAGAGATTGACCGATCTTGAACTGGATCAATTGCAGTCGAATTACGAAAGGATCAAAACTGCGTGGACGGAAAGGCAGTTGCCGAAACCCGGCGGCATAACAGAGAAGTAAACCAGCAGATGTAACTTGCGGGCGGCAGAAGCTTGTTTGTAAGGACGCGATTACCGTAATAACCGCAACCGGGCCCACCCATATATACCGTACCCAAATCCGAAGATCGACGCGACGAAGACATCAAGCAGAAGCATATTGCCTCCTCAACAACATAAGAAGCTGTGTGCGGGGTTGCGGCAAAATATTGGAACCTTGTCGCAATGTCGCCCATCTTCGCAGAGAGTAAATTCAAATGAATTGCAAGTTATTGGCTGCGAATTAATTGAGGATTCCCCACAATCCCCCTACATTTGCTTTCGATGCGGAAGTTGGCTGCAAGGCTGCATAGCCGCCGCATTGTGGTCGCGATCGATGAACCTATTCGAATATCAGACCTATGTGTTCGTCTTAAGCTATGCAAGCCGACTACACCTCGCGGCTTAGTTGCGGGAATGCCTGCATTGGTTTGCCGCGAATTCCAATAAATACCTATTGAGGAGTTACAGCCAATTGTTATCGGGGGGAAACAACCTGACTCAGTGCTTCGGCGTCAAAGGGTCTGTTACAGATGTGCTGCGATGGAAAGCTGATTCAGGAGGACACGATGCTTTGGACAATCTTTGTAATTCTGCTGGTTCTGTGGTTGCTGGGAGTTGTTAGTTCCTACACGCTGGGTGGATTTATCCACCTGTTGCTGGTCTTGGCGGTCGTCGTACTTCTCATACAGCTGATTACTGGCCGCAGGCCGGTGGTATGACGTCGGACCGACCGCCAGGCCGTGTTGAGCCGTGTTGAATCGTGTTGAATTCTGAACCGAAGAACGGGCACAATCGTGTGCCGCAAAAACCTGTACGACTTACATATCCACGGAGGTGGGGAGATGGACAAGGACCGAGTGAAAGGCGCAGTGGACGATGCCGCAGGACGCGTGAAGCGCCAGGTCGGCGAATGGACTGGCGACACCAATGCACAGGTTGAGGGCGCAGCCCAGCAAGTGAAGGGCAAGGCCGAGAAGGCATGGGGCAATGTAAAGGATGCAGCCCGCGATGCCAAAAAAGAAGTGCAGCGGCACGACAACAAGGACACGACGCAGGATCAGCGGCATGACGATCAGCACGTTGCAGGCGGTCGCCGATAGAGCGATCACTTTCGTATGATGAGGGGGAATCGGGATTCGTTCATTGCTTTTGGGCCCCGATTCGCTCCGTCCCTGAGGTCCATCAGCCTATGTTGATGGCCACTTGTCCGGCTCATCCGGCGGTATGCCGGAATGTAGTTTTTACTGGACACTTTACCTTCCAGAATCGTTTCTTCGTTTCTTCACCCGGCCATTGCGCAGCACCTTTCTAAAATGACGCGTCAACGGCACTCAAAACAGGACCGGAAGCAACAGGACCAGAAAAAGTGAAGATCGTTGGAATTCTCTTGATCGTTGCCGGAGTGGCCGCCCTTATTTACGGGGGGTTCTCATATACCACCAGGAAAAAGGCGCTCGCCGTGGGGCCGATCGAGGTGGATAGCACACAGCACCATTCCGTGCCGCTTCCTCCTGTCCTTGGTCTGGTCGCCATCGCTGGAGGCGGCGCACTGGTTTATTTTGGCGCCCGGCAAGGCAAATAAAATACTTTCAAATAAAACGAGATGGGGCGACAGAAATCTAGTGCCGACGGATTTGGTGGTCCTTACGGTACAGTCCTCGTTTGCTCCGGCAGGTATGTTGAATCCTGGGGTATCAACCATGGACGAGCAAAGAATTCAGGGCGCTATCGACGAGGTTGTAGGAAGCGCCAAGCGGCACGTAGGGCACTTGACCGGCGACACCAGGACGGAAGTGGAAGGCGCTGCGCAACAGATCAAAGGCAAGGTCGAATCCGCGGTGGGCAATCTGAAGGACAATCTGAAGACGCCGAGCGAAACCAACCGCCAAGGCTAACCTTAACATTATGAAGGGGCGAATATCCCCGCCTGCCAGGTCTCTGATGCTTCCGCAGATAACCCTAGATGGCGTGTTCTGCCCGGTCCGGGTATACTGGCGGCAAGGTGGCGCGCAAGCTGCCGTCATTGATCCAAGCCGCCTTTAAGTGAGGTGCGTCTTCCGCAGGGACTCCGGTTCACTGACGTTCGACGTTCCGGCCTCTGAGACTTCCCGTTGGCGCGCAGTTGCCCGCGTGCTCCGAAGTCCCATGGACGCCGTGAGTTGCGCCCTCCTTCCTGCACCGTGTATTCTCTGCGGCTCCCCTCTGCCGCAGCTCTCTTCCGTGCCAATTTGTGCGGTTTGCTGGCTGGAAATTCCCTTTCAGACCGGACCCGCGTGCACCCGCTGCGGCGATACGGTGGAGATTCCTGGACCTGTCGCGGATAGTGCAAGTGTTTCATTTTGCAGAGCCTGCCGGCTGGCGCCTCCTCCGTTCGTTCGCGCCGTGGCTTTCGGGCTTTATCAGGGCCGAATGAAGGCTGCAATCCACGCTCTCAAATATGACCGGCTGCATCCCGCCGCACGACGACTGGGAGGAATGCTGGCCACGGCCATCGCACAGTTGGCCGGCGAAGCTCCCATCGAGATGCTGGTCGTTCCGGTTCCGCTGCACAGGGCGAAATTCGCCGATAGGGGCTTCAATCAGGCCCGAGCGCTTGCCGAGCAGGCGCTTCGATTCCTGCGCAAATCCCACCCGGAGTGGCGTTTGACGCTGGCTTCGAGCACGCTGATGCGGTTGCGCGCTACCGAAAGTCAGGCCGGACTGAACCTGCGCGAGCGGCGGCTCAATGTTCGCGGGGCATTTACGGTTGCCGACAAGGCCGCAGTCGCCGGGAAGCATATTCTGCTCACCGACGACATTCTCACCACCGGAGCAACCGCGCGTTCCGCCGCACGGACTCTGGTCAGGGCCGGAGCAGCCTCGGTTTGGGTGGCGACGTTGGCCAGGGCGCGCCGTGTGAGCGCGGATCGGCGAGCATTCACGCAGGAGCACGATGACAGCTTCAATAACCATGCAGTTACAGAAGCGCTGCAGCACGAATTCAGCATTCCACCGCAAGACCAACCATCTTTTTGACGAGGGGAAAAAGGATGTCGCTGGGTAAAGCAATGATTCATGCACGCAAGCAGAAGTCGATTGCCAAGGCCGCGGCCAGCGCTGGCGAATTCGCCCAGGTGCAGCCGATCCACATGCTGCAGATGCCGGTGCTGGTGCTCAACGCGTCCTATGAACCGATCAACATCTGCGGCGCCCGGCGCGCGCTGGTGCTGGTGTTGAAGGGCATTGCGCGCACCGAGGAGGAGCACGGGCTCATGCTCCACGCGCAGCGCAGCCGCATCGCCATGCCGTCAGTGATCCGGCTGCTGGAATACCGCCGCATTCCGCACCAGACGCGAGCGCTCTCGCGCAAGAATATCCTGCTGCGCGACCGGAATTCATGCCAGTATTGCGGCGTGGTGCTGCCGTCGAGCGAGCTGACGCTGGACCATGTGATTCCGCGTTCCCGCGGGGGCAACTCAACGTGGGAGAACCTGGTGGCCTGCTGCCACAGCTGCAACCGGCGCAAAGGCAACCGCATGCTGCATGAGATCGACGACATGGTTCTGCTGCGCGATCCGCGGCCATTTTCGCTGCATACCAGCCGCCAGATCATGCGCATGCTGGGGCGAGGGGATGACCGGTGGAGGAAGTATCTGTTTTATTGAGGACTGCGGGTTAGCTGTTAGAGATTAGGGAACAGACTGCGGATATTGGGAAGGTTAAGGATTGTCCGTTAGAAGCGATCGTTAAAGACAATTCGATCCCAACGACCTTAGAGCACGCGATGTGGTTCTTGTCATTTGTGCGGTAATGTTGCTGTTTGTTTTCGGACTATATGTTAATGATGCAACCTTCGTTAAATGGGGGGGATTTGCTGCGAACACGGTCATGCTTTACGGATATTTCATGTATGACAGCCGCCGATTATTTCGGAACTGGCGATATTGGACGCTAGTCGGCACTTGCTTTGCGGTTCATCTTGCAGTATTTGCAATAATCCTTGCAAATCTCACCGTCGTGAGATTGCCTTGGTTTATGTGCATGTTGCTGGAGGTTCCCATATTCTTCGCTCTGAGAACTAGGGTCGAATTCCCACCCTAGGCAGGAGGCAGGCGTTTCATTCGCAAAGGGAACCGCGACAGTTTTCCCAGAGGCCTGTGAAATTAATCACGGAAGGAGCCTCGGCTTGTTTACTCGCGCTATCGTACGAATTCCTGGAAGCAACTTCGATGCGGGATTGACTACGGTCGACTTTGGACGGCCCGTGCTTGACCTGGTGCTTGAGCAGCACCGCGATTATTGCAAGGCGCTTGCAGATTGTGGGTTGGAGCTCACTTTGCTCGAAGCCGATCTGCGTTTTCCGGATTCGACATTTGTTGAGGATACGGCCATTCTGACGGCGCGCGGCGCAGTGCTGACGCGGCCCGGCGCTCGAAGCCGCGAAGGCGAAGTGGATGCAATGCGGCCAGTGGTGCTCGATTTCTTTCCGTCGCCGCTTGCGATTGAAACGCCGGGAACCGTGGATGGGGGCGACATTTGCGAGGCGGAAGACCACTTCTTCATTGGCGTCTCGCAACGCACCAACGAGGAGGGCGCGCGGCAATTGGGTGCTCACCTGAGAGGTTTCGGTTACACATCTTCGGTGATTGACGTTCGGGGGATGACATCCATTCTGCATCTGAAGAGCGGCATCTCGTACATCGGCGAAAATAACCTCGTGGTTATGGAAGAGATGGCGGATTACGATGCGTTCGGTGGCTTCGATCTGATTCGAGTCTCCGCGGACGAGAGCTATGCGGCGAACTGCGTGCGCGTCAACGATCGCGTGCTGGTGGCGGCAGGGTTTCCTCGGCTGACGGAGGAGCTTGACGCGAAGGGTTTCAAGACGCTGGCGCTGGACATGAGCGAGTTCCAGAAGATGGATGGCGGGTTGAGTTGTTTGTCGCTTCGGTTCTAAAAACGGCGAATCAACCCCGCTGGCGGGGAGCCGGCAAGTCGGCGCGAGCATTCCACATTCGTTGCTATTGCTTCGGCTTGGGATCGGGCGGCTTGGGCTGGTTGGTGATGTCCTGGCCGTCGTAGATAATCTTGGTGGTCGAGCCGAAACGCTTGTAGTCGGAGTATTTGACGATGTCGCGCATGTGCACGTCGTTGCCCATATATCCGTTGCCGCCGGAGAAGTGGAGAACGCCCTCGCCCTTGGTATAGACCGGGAACCAGTAATGGCCGTCGACCTGTTGACGCCAGGTCATGAAGGGCGGATGCAGGTCTTCACTGTTCTTGCGCGTGTCGTCGGGAACCATGCGGCCGTTGGTCACAACAATCTGCAGGTCCGTGGTGTCGACCCAGATTCGGCCGAGGAGATAGCGCTTTTTCTTCTCGATGACTTTGGGGCCCACGTCGAAGACATAACAGTCAATCTCGTCTACCTTCTGCCTGCCCACGTATTTCACGTCGTATTGGCCGATGTCTTCGGCGGTGAGCACGAACGGGTAGCCCTTCTGGATGTCCTGAAGATCGGAGGGCGTCATTATCACGCGCTGCAGGGTATTTTCCGGCGCTAGAACCACCTTCTCCATGCGCGCTCCGGACGGGTCGAAGATTACATCATCCACTTCGTAATACTCACCATCCACCTTCTTGGTGTCGTCGTCGATGGTCTGCACTCTTGCAGTGCGGCGATAGGTATATTGGCTCAGCGCTTTCTGGAACTCGCTTTCTTTGGCGGCAAACTGCTTGATGATCTGCTCGGGCGGCGTGGCCGGCGGATTCAAATCCATGCGGCCAAAGCCGGAGTCCATGGCCATAGGCGTAAAAGTGTCTTTACCCTGCGCCTGAGCAGCATTCTGCCACCACGCGGCCAGCAAACATCCTGCAGCCAACGCTACCGTTCTACCCCATCCGTTACGCACCACGGTTTGACTCCTTTTTGGCATCTTTCAGCATCCCCGCCCGCTCGGGCAATGGGCTGGGATGTCTCGCCTGTCTACAACGTTAGACGCATGGACGAAGCGACCGGATGGCTCCAGAATCTAAGGGGTGGGGAACCTGCGAATGGAGCGAATTTTCTCCGCAATCCCCGCTAAAACGATTTGCCGGAATCCAAATGGTTCGCCAGGTTCTGCATGAGTACATCGGGCCCGCGAAAGTCTTGCTGTTCAGGCGAAGGATACGTGGTTAGAGCCTGCAAAAGTCAAGCCATGGCGGTTCTGGACTTGCTGGATGGGAGATCGTTTCCGCTGAAGCGGCCTTTCAAGAACAGGGAGGCTGGCGGGCGGTAAGAGACTCCACACGGACGGTAAAATCGTAGAGTGGCCAGCGGAATTTGAAAAGGTTGAAGGAGAAGTACGGCTTCTATGCCCGACTATTACCAGGCACCGAGTCTCATTCTCACAGCGCTCCTTCTGCCGGCGTTCGGGTATATTTATCTGCGCTTCCGCGATGCGCGAACCCTGCTCTGGTTCCTGGGCTTCCTGTTCGCGATTGTTCGGATGGTTTGCCTCTACCAGGTGGGCTCATGGCACTTCGCCGATGGCACTCATCCCTGGATCACCGTGGTCGGGCAGACGTCTATTCAGATCAGCGCCACGCTGTTTTTTGCTTCCCTATCGCCTCTCCGTTTTCAATTGGGCAGGTTTCGCGTCCTCTACGTCATCCCATACACCATTCCTTTGGTGGTGTATTCCATTCTGATTGAGGGGGTTTTCCACGAGGTCACGCCGGCGGGTCCGCTGTTCTGGATATTTCCCGCGCTTGGCGCCATGTCGCTGATTACTGCGTTCTTCTGGGGAGTTGCCAAAGGCAGCATGCCTCGTTTGCTCGGCTTTTCAATTTGCGTGATCTTCGGCTGTGCCGGACTTTGGATCTTCTTCGCCAAGGGTGGCATCTGGCCGCTCCTGTTTGCGCAATCGGCTAACCACGTCATGACCGCATTGTTGCTGGTGTATGCCTTCCGGAGGATTTCGCCAGGGGTCATCCTTAGCCAGCTTGGCTTTTTCGCAT